>Ga0116179_1000307_pt1 | contig 38262 bp, 34 predicted proteins | sample AD_UKC071_MetaG_FD_89751 | JGI IMG/M metagenome (GOLD analysis project Ga0116179, IMG submission 89751) | Active sludge microbial communities of municipal wastewater-treating anaerobic digesters from USA - AD_UKC071_MetaG | ecosystem: Engineered > Bioreactor > Anaerobic > Digestate | place: USA...
CTCGGCCACAAAGGTCTTGTCGAGGTCGGCGTTGGCCTGCAGGAACGGCACGTTCATCCACGACCGGGAGTCCAGCGCGACCGGGTTCGAGTAGTAGGCAGAGGCATCGATGTAGCCGTAGAGAGCGTCCGCTTTCGCTCGGTTGCGCTCACCCATCGCGGTCAGCCCGCCGGACGCCTTCACCCAGGCCAGGATCTTGCCCAGCAGGTAGATGCCGAAGGTCGGCGGGGTGTTCAGCATCGAGTCCGACTCGGCCATCGCCTGGTAGTCCCAGATCGACGGCACCTCGGGGCGCGCGTGGCCGACCAGGTCGTCGCGCACCAGCAGCACGCACAGCCCGGACGGTCCCATGTTCTTTTGCGCGCCGGCGTAGATCAGGCCATAGGACGTGACGTCGATCGGCCGGGACAGGATGGTGGAGCTCAGGTCGGCCACCAGCGGGACGTCGCCCGCCTCGGGCAGGTAGCCGAACTCGACCCCGCCGATGGTCTCGTTCGGCGTGTAGTGCAGGTATTTCGCTGCCGGATTGACGGTGTAGCTGCCGGCCGCCGGCGTGGTGGTGTATTTGGACGCGGCCTCGTCGGCGAGCACCTCGACGTTCAAGCCGGCCTTCCTGGCCGCCTTGATCGCCTTGGCCGACCACTGCCCGGTGTGCAGGAAGTCGACGGTGTCGCCAGCGGCGGTGAGGTTCAGCGGAATGGCATCGAACTGACCGGACGCCCCGCCTTGCAGGAACAGCACCTGGTAGTTGTCCGGGACGCCCATCACTTCGCGGAGCAACGCCTCGGTCTGGGCAGCGCAGGCCACGAAGTCCTTGCCGCGGTGCGAGACTTCCATCACCGACATCCCCGAACCCTGCCAGTCGGTGAGTTCGGACTGGGCGGCTTCCAGTACCGGAAGCGGGAGCATGGCCGGACCTGCGGAGAAGTTGTAGACGCGCATGGCCCACATTGTGGCAGGCCGTCTCAGTTCATCGCCGCGCGACGCTCGGCGTGGACCCAGATCCCGGTGGGGTGCGGGTCCTAGACCCCGAGCTTGGCCCGCTGCAGCACCGCGATGGTAGTGGCCTGGCCGACCAGGGTCACGTTGGCCGCGGGCCGGCGTCCGAACAGGTAGAGCAGCAACTCGCTGGCCGGGCCCACCAGGGTGACGATGTCGGCTCCCTTGCCCACGCGCAGCGGCTCGTCGGCCACGTGGCGCTTCAACCACGTCGCCACCGGCACCCGGCGCAGCATCAGTTTGGCCATCGTCCGCACCCGTCCCCAGGCGTAGTCTTCGAACTCCGGATCGAGCGGACGCGGCGTGCGGTCGCCGTCGCCGCGACGGACGTCCTCGCAGTGCACGAAGAACTCGATCTCGTTGGCCGCCTTCTCCGCCCCCGGCAGGCGGAAGAGCGAGAACCCCTGCGGGCCGCGGCGGATCGTCGCGACCAGGTCGGCATATGACCGTTGGGTCATGACTTCGGCCATCCGCGTCTCCAGGCGTCCGGCCAGCGGCTTGAACACGGCCCCGGCTGGTGCGAGCAGTTCGTTCTCGCGCAACCACACGTGGGCGGCCAGATGATGTGCCGTCCAGCCCTCGCACAGGGTCGGGGCGGACGGGTCGACGGTATCGAGGGCATCGCAGAGGGCGGCGCGTTGCGGACTGAGGCTCATGGTTCGCACCCTACCCACCGACCTGCTGGTCGGACGCGGACTTGAACCCCTAAACCGGTGCTCACTCCTCACCCATGTCGCAGACCTCTCCGGCCGGCACCATGTGATACCCGGTCGAGGAGCGACCCAGCTCGCCGCCCGAGGTGGAGGTGAGGGTGCCGCCGGTGAACTGTCCGGCGAGGTTGGGGTCGTCCAGTTTCACCCCGAGGACCAGGATGACGCGCTCTCCAGGTGGCACCGGTTCGAAAGTGAAGCCGTGCGGGATGAGTGCCGGATCGTTTCCAACGCCGGGCTGGGGTTCGCCGACAGGCACGAAGTAGCCGCCGACCACCGAGGCTCCGGCAACCTGGTCAGGCACGAATGCTGCGGCGGAGACCGCGCTACCAGTGCGGTTGGAGAACACTTCGTGTCCCAAGTAGGCCTCGCCGTCGCCGTTCACAGGCACGCACAGTGTTGTGCCTTCGGTGGCCGAGATGAGTTGGGGCTGGACCGAACACCCGGCCCAGCTCACCACGGCGACAGTAGCAGCGCCGGCCAGGCCAGCGACGGCGAGCCTTCTCACTTCACAACCATCAGTCCTGGCGCGTCACCCGGGACTCCATCCACGCCACATAGCTTCCCGGGCTTGGTGAAGTTCACCCAGTGCCGGACGGTCGCCGAGTAGCCGGAGCGTGACGACAGGTCAATGCCGATCTTGGACTTGATGGAGACGCCGTTCGAGAATGTCGACGCTGTGGTGTTCTTCTTGTTGAGCCCGCTTCCAGCCAGGTAGGGCGCACAATTGCTCGCAGGGGTGGATGGAGTCGTGGTCCACAACTCGTCCGTTCCGGTGGCGAACGCAATCGGTCGCGCTGAGATCTGGGCAATCTGCGTGGAGCCGTAGGTGCAACTCAGTTCGGCGTACTTGAACTGCGTCCTGTGCTTCCTCGCCCCAATCGCTGTGTAGATCGGGAAGTTGACGGTCGTCGATGCTTGGAAGGTTGTGGTTCCTGACATCGTGTAGACCCCGTTCACTTTAAGGGCAACACCAAAGGTCGTTGTGGCGTCCTCCTGGTAGTAAATCCGCTGCTGCGCGTTGGTGGTGGTGGCTGCTGTCTGGCCAACAACCGTCCATACGTTGCCGAGATCCTTCACCATCTTGCAGTTGCTAGGAATGCTGGCCATCGGCGCGACGGCGATGCTGGCCGGTTCCTGCAATTTCGCTGGGCTCTGCGACGTGACTGCCAGATCCAGAGCGAGCCCCTGGCTCGTCCCTGCCACACTGCGCGTAGCAACTCCCGCCGTGCTCGCGGCCGCCTTCGTGGTTGGTGTGGCGGCTGCGTTGACCGTGAGCTTCTTCTTGCCAGGGTCTACCAGCGCGGTGTCGCTGTACACCGCGGTCCCGTCGGTGGTAGAGGCCACGATGTCGATGTTCACGGGCCGGCCGCCGGTGCCACTCTTCTGTACGACCGCGTCGTAGTCGAGGCTCAGTGCATAGCTGCCGTCGAACTGGATCTCAGCCCGGCCGACCTCGGTGAGAGTGAAGGAGTCGCCAACCTTCAAGTTCTTCGTGACGGCAGCACCTGGGAACGCGTAGGCGGTTACGGTACCGGACTTGGCGGCGGCGCCCTTCGCGTTGCGGACGACTCCGGAAGCAAAGGTCTTGGTTGCGTCACGGGCGACGAGTTGGGTGCTGTCGATGTCAGTGGTGGCGGGCGCGGCGTGGGCCGTCGTGTCGACCACAAAGTAGCTAACCCCGAGGACGAGGGCCGCCGCCAGGGTGAGTATCCGGGATGGCATCCGAATCGGCTGGCGACCGAAGGCAGGTCTGAGCTGGAATCGCTGCGCCATTGAGGTTGAGATGAAGGAGCGCATTGTGGGCTTTTCGCTAGGCGGTCTCCCCTCAGGTTGAGGGTGGTGGCCCGAGTGTGGCGAATTGCGAACCCGCCCGCAAGATGTTGAGCCGAATCCAACGGCGGTTCGAACACTTGCTTCTCGCAGAGGCATGATCGCTCGCGCAGGACCTCCCGCTAAGGCCCGTCCGGCCACCTCGGCAGGCCGGCCTCCCCATTCGGGCCAGACGAGACGAACCTGTCACAATGTGCGGGTGACTGAGCTGAACCCCGACGTGGCCGCCTTGCTGAAGCGGAACCCGGACGGGCTCGTGCCTGCGATCGTGCAGGACGCGACCGACGGACGGGTCCTGATGCTGGCCTGGATGGACGACGAGGCGTTGCGCCGCACCTTGACCACCAAGCGCGGCACCTACTGGTCGCGCAGCCGGCAGAGCTACTGGGTCAAGGGCGAGACGAGCGGAAACACCCAGGCCGTGCGCGAGGTGCGGCTGGACTGCGACGGCGACACCCTGCTGGTGCGCGTGGACCAGAGCGGTCCGGCCTGTCACACCGGCTCGGTTACCTGTTTCGACGACCGGGTGCTGCTGGCGGAGGGCGCATGAGACCATCCCACGAAGTCCTGTTCCTCCGCTGCGCTCTACCGAACGGTTCCGTGGGGGCCCCGAAGTGAGCGTCACCGTCACCCCTGACCTCGCCGGGTTCCTTGCCGCCGGCGCCACCCAGCGGGTGGTCAGCGTCCATACCCGCCTGCTGGCGGACGACTTCACCCCCGTCGGCCTCTACCACCAGCTCTGTGGCGAGCGGCCGAACACTTTCCTGCTCGAATCCGCCGAAGGTGGGGTGTGGTCGCGCTACTCGTTCGTCGGGGTGAATGCGGCCGCCACGCTCACCGAGCGGGACGGGCTCGCAGAGTGGACCTGGGCCGACCGTCCGATCACCGGACTGCCCACCGGCGGCGACCCGCTACAAGTGCTCGCCGACACCCTCGAACTGCTGCACACGCCGCGCACCGAGGGCCTGCCGCCGCTGACCTCCGGCATGGTCGGCTACCTCGGCTACGACGTGGTGCGCCGCCTGGAGAAGCTGCCGGATGGTAACCCGGACGACCTTGGCATCGCCGAACTGGCGATGATGCTGGTCGCCGACATGGCCGTCCTCGACCACCACACCGGCGAAGTGTGGCTGGTGGCCAACGCGATCAACTTCGACGATTCGGCCGCGCACATCGAAGACGCCTACGCCGACGCGGTGCGCCGTGTGCAGGCGATGGCCGCCGCGCTCCAGCAGCCCTCCCGTCCGCTGGTCGCCGTCCGGGACGAGTCCCCGGTGACGCCGCAGGTGCGTCGCCAGCGCACGTCGGCGGAGTACCAGGCCGCGGTGTCGGCCGCGATCGAGGAGATCCGCGCGGGCGAGGCCTTCCAGATCGTGCCCAGCCAGCGCTTCGAGACCGACTGTCCGGCCGATGCCCTGGACGTCTATCGCGTCCTGCGCCGGCGGAACCCGAGCCCCTACCTCTACCTGCTGCGGCTGGGCGGGTTCGCGATCGTCGGCTCCAGCCCGGAGGCCCTGGTCAAGGTGAATGCCGGCCGGGCGACCACCCACCCGATCGCCGGGACGCGTCCGCGCGGCGCCACGACCGATGCGGACGCCGCGCTGGAAGCCGAGCTGCTGGCCGATCCGAAGGAGGCGGCCGAGCACCTGATGCTGGTCGACCTCGGCCGCAACGACCTCGGCCGGGTCTGCGTGCCGGGCACCGTGGCCGTGGTCGAGTTCATGAAGGTGCGCCGCTACAGCCACGTGATGCACCTGGAGGCCGCGGTCTCGGGCACGCTGGCCGCCGGCCGGACCGCTCTGGACGCCACCCTGAGCTGTTTCCCCGCGGGCACCCTCTCCGGTGCGCCGAAGGTGCGGGCGATGGAGATCATCGACTCCCTGGAGGTGTCGCGGCGCGGCCTGTACGGGGGAGTGGTGGGCTACTTCGATTTCGCCGGTGACTCCGACACCGCAATCGCGATCCGCACCGCGGTGCTGCGTGACGGCGTGGCCTACGTCCAGGCCGGCGCCGGGGTGGTGGCCGATTCCGTCCCGGCGAACGAGGACGCCGAGAGCGTGAACAAGGCCGCAGCAGTGCTCGGTGCGGTCGCGGAGGCGTCCCGGTTGCGTCGGATTGCCGACGAAAGCTGAGCGTCCTGACGACGGCTGCACGCTCAGCCGAACGGCAATCCGTCCGTTCCTGAGATTTGCTCAGGCAATCCTTCGATCGGGGACTTGGCAATGTGAGCGCATAACAGTCAAGATGATCACCTGTATGGACTTTCCGATACCGGCGGTTCCACATTGACTCGAAGGAGCGATCGAATGATCGAAAGCGCTGAGCGGGCCACTGCGAAGGTCGCCAAGGAGTACCACCACGGCCGTACCCCCGCGGCCTGGGCCGGCAGCATCATCGCAACCGTGGCTTTCATCCTTGGGGCGGTGGCGTTCTTGACCGGACCGAATGGGACGCTGTTGTGGGCGGCCGGTGTGCTGCTGGTGCTGGCGATCGTCACTGGCGCGGTGCTGCGCCGGATGGGGTTCGGACAGTCCTGACATGACGGTTTTGGACGGGATCATCGCCGGGGTGGTCGAGGATCTCGAGCAACGTCAGGCTGCCCGCAGCCTGGACGACGTGATCGCGGCCTGTGTCGATCAACCGCCCGCCCTAGAGGTGCTGAGCGCGCTGCGCGGCCCCCGTCTCGGCGTGATCGCCGAAGTCAAGCGTTCGAGCCCGAGTAAGGGCGCACTGGCCGAGATTCAGGATCCGGCCGCGCTTGCCTGCGAGTACGCGGCCGGCGGAGCGAACGCGATCTCCGTGCTCACCGAACAGCGGCGCTTCGGCGGCTCTCTGGCCGACCTGGCTGCCGTCCGCGCCGCCGTGGCCACGCCGCTGCTGCGCAAGGACTTCGTGGTCACGGAGTACCAGCTCTGGGAGGGCCGGGCTGCGGGCGCCGACCTCGCGCTGCTGATCGTTGCCGCGCTCAGCCAGACTCAACTGGAGCGCTTCCTCGAACTCGGCCGACAACTCGGCACGACCTGCCTGGTCGAGACGCACACCCCGGACGAAGTGCGGCGGGCGTTGGCCGCGGGCGCGTCCCTGATCGGCGTGAACAACCGCAATCTGAAGACCCTCGAGGTTGATCTCGTCCACTTCGAGGAGATGGCCGGCCTGATCGGCGACGATGCGGTGAAGGTGGCCGAATCCGGCATCCTCAGCACGGCGGACGCAGCCCGCATGCGCGCGGCCGGGGCGGACGCGGTGCTGGTGGGAGAAATGCTCGTGCGGCACGGCGACCCGCGGGGTGCGGTGGCCGCGCTGCGGTCACTGGCATGACTATGCCCGCACTTTGTGAGTGAATAGCTGGGTGCTAAACCCAACGCTTCCCGACGCCGGTGGCCACTACGACATCTTCGGGGGCCGGTACGTGCCCGAAGCGCTCGTCGCCGCCCTGAACCAACTCGAGGCCGAGTTCGACAAGGCAATGGGGGACGCGGGGTTCTGGCGCGAACTCGACAACCTGCGCCGCAACTATTCCGGCCGGCCCACCCCGCTGACCGAGGTGCCGCGCTTCAGCCGGCACTGCGGCGGCGCCCGCGTCCTGCTGAAGCGCGAGGACCTGAACCACACCGGTTCGCACAAGATCAACAATGTTCTCGGCCAGGCGCTGCTCACCCGCCGGATGGGTAAGACCAGGGTGATCGCCGAGACCGGAGCCGGCCAGCACGGCGTCGCCACGGCGACCGCGGCGGCTCTTCTCGGCATGGAGTGCCGGGTCTACATGGGCCGGGTCGATACCGACCGGCAGGCGCTGAACGTGGCCCGGATGCAGTTGCTCGGCGCAGAAGTGATCGCGGTCGAGTCCGGCAGCCAGACGCTGAAGGACGCGATGAATGAGGCCATGCGCGACTGGGTGTCCAGCGTGGACAACACCCACTACCTGATCGGGACGGTCGCCGGGCCGCATCCGTTCCCGAAAATGGTCAAGGAGTTCCAGCGCGTGATCAGCGCGGAGATCCGTGAACAGATGCTCGGCCGCTACGGCCGGCTGCCCGATGCGGTGGCCGCCTGTGTTGGCGGCGGTTCCAACGCCATGGGCACCTTCGCCGAGTTCATCGACACCCCCGAGGTCGCGCTCTACGGCTTCGAGGCCGGCGGTGACGGGGTGGAGACCGGGCGGCACGCCGCGGCCATCCTGGGCGGTTCGGTGGGCGTACTGCACGGGATGCGCACCCACATCCTTCAGGACGCGGACGGCCAGACGCTGGAGTCGCACTCGATCTCGGCCGGCCTGGACTATCCGGGGGTCGGGCCGGAGCACGCCTGGCTGGCGGCCACCGGTCGCGCCAACTATGAGGCGGTGACCGACGCCGAGGCGTTGACCGCCCTGCAGTTGCTCACCCGCACCGAGGGAATCATGCCGGCGATCGAGTCGGCGCACGCCCTGGCCGGCGCGATGCGGCTCGGCCAGCGCCTTGCCCAGACCGATCCGGAGACCGAGCCGATCATCGTGGTGTGCCTGTCCGGCCGCGGCGACAAGGACGTGGATACCGCGATCAAGTATTTCGGTCTCACCGGCAAACCGGACGCAGCGACGGGAGGCGTGGCATGAGCGAATCCACCGTGGTTGAGCCTGTCGAAACCCCGGCGAACCTGGACGAAAACGGGGACGGTTCCTTCTCCGTTCAAAGCTCGGCTGCGGCGTTCACCGCGGCCAGGGCCGATGGCCGCGGCGCGCTGGTCGGCTACCTGCCGGTCGGTTACCCTTCCGTGCCCGGTTCAATGGCCGCGCTGGCCACGCTCTGCGGCGCGGACGGGGAGACGCCAGGCGTCGACCTGGTCGAGATCGGCCTGCCCTACTCCGACCCGATGATGGACGGCCCCGTCATCCAGCGGGCCGGCACCCGGGCGCTGGAGCGCGGCGTCCGCACCAAGGACGTGTTCACCGCGGTGGAGACCGTGCGTAGCGCGGGTCGGCCGGCGGTCGTGATGACCTACTGGAACCTGGTCGACCGCTACGGCGTGGACGCTTTCGCCCGCGACTTGGCCAACGCTGGCGGCTCCGGCCTGATCACGCCTGATCTCATTCCCGACGAAGCCGACGACTGGCTGGCCGCATCAGACCGCTACGGCCTGGATCGGGTGTTCCTGGTTTCGCCGTCGTCATCAGACGACCGCATCGTGAGCACGGTCGCCGCCGGGCGCGGCTGGCTCTACGCGACCTCGGTGATGGGGGTCACCGGCACCCGCAGCGCCAGTTCGAGTGCCGCGCCGGACCTGGTCGCCCGCGTCCGGTCGCTGGCTCCAGAGACACTGGTGGGCGTGGGGCTGGGCGTCTCCAACGGCGACCAGGCCGCCGAGGTCTGTGGCTTCGCGGACGGGGTGATCGTCGGTTCGGCGTTCATCAAGCCACTGTTGGCCGCCGATGAGGCCGGCAACCCGGACGACCTTTCCGGGCTGCGGACCGTGCTGGCCGATCTGACCGCCGGCGTTCGTCGGGCATGAGGTCGGCGTTGGCCGGAGCCGGTCTGGCGCTAGCGCTGTTGGCCGGCTGCACCGCGCCCGCAACGCCGTCCGTCCCGGTGGCCAGCGAGCGTGCGAGCAGGTTCCAGGGTGTGGAACTGACCACGCCCTACGCCCTGCCCGACCTGACGCTCACCGACCACACCGGCGGGGACTTCAACGTCCGCACCAGCAGCGAAAGGCCGGTGCTGGTCTTCTACTACGGCTACACGAACTGCCCGGATATCTGCCTGGGCGTGCTCACCGACATCGCCTCGGCGATGAACCGGCTCAGCGACGCCGACCGTGCGCGCGTCCAGGTGCTGTTCGTGACCGTCGACCCGGCGCGGGACACTCCGGCGGTGCTCGCGAAGTATCTCTCCCGGATCGACCCGGACTTCATCGGCCTGACCGGCGAGCAGGCCGATCTCGACCAGCTGATGGCCAGCATGGGGGTGGGTGTGGCCGGCATCGAGAAGGCCGCGACCGGCTATGAGGTGAATCACACTGCCCAGATCGTCGGCTTCGACCGGGAGCGTCGCGGCGTGCTGGTGTGGCCGCAGGGCACCGCGATCGGCGTGCTGAAAGCCGACCTAGAGACCCTGGTTCGACAACAGGGTTGACCCAGCGATAAGGATGGCCTGGTGACCTTGTTCATTCCGAGCCCGTCGATCAGCAACTTCCAGATCGGCCCGCTGACCATCCACATCTACGCGCTCTGTCTGATCGCCGGCATCTTCGCCGGCTGGACGCTGGGCGTGCGCCGCTGGCGGGCGCGCGGCGGCACCAGCGAGTCGTTCGAGACCGTGCTGCTCTGGACGATCCCGCTCGCCATCGTCGGCGCGCGGATCTACCACGTGCTGACCCACCTCGGCGACTACTTCGGTGCCGGCGCCACCCAGCACTGGTGGGCGATCTGGGAGGGTGGCATCGCCATCTACGGTGCGGTGGGTGCGGGCGCGCTGGTGGCCTGGCTGACCTCCCGGCGGCAGAAGGTCTCCTTCCCGGCGCTGGCGGACGCGATCGCGCCCGGCATCGCGCTCGGCCAAGCTCTCGGCCGGTTCGGCAACTGGTTCAACCAGGAGCTGTACGGCCAGCCGACCACGCTGCCCTGGGGCCTGGAGATCGACCCCGCGCACCGGGCTCCCGGCTTCGAGCAGTACGAGACCTTCCACCCGACCTTCCTTTACGAGTCGCTGTGGAACCTGTTCGTGATGGGCACGCTGCTGTGGGCGGACAAGCGGTTCCGGCTGGGCCGCGGCAAGGTCTTCGCCCTGTACGTGGCGCTCTACGGCTTCGGCCGGATCTTCACCGAACACATCCGGCTCGACTACTCCTACGACACCTTCGGCTCGCTCCGCTTCAACGAGGCCGTCGCCATCCTGATCTGCCTGATCGGCGTGGCCGCCCTGATCTGGCTGGTGCGGTTCCGCCCCGGACGCGAGGAGGTCGTGGAGTTTGGAGCGGCCGACGGGTCTCGACCGGACCGACCGGCCGATGAGCAGGTCGAGGAACCCGCCGAGGAGCCAGGGGCCGACCCCGATGGGTCGCCGTCAACCTCGTCACCGGATACGAAGGACTGACCCTGACAATCCTCGGCAGCTTGTCCTGCGTTCGATCGCGACCGGCTGGTCGAGCTCGCCTGCCCTGAGCTTTGCCGAGGATCGAGACACCGCGTCCAAGATGCAGTCAGCTTGTCCAGACAATGGGCAGACGTCAGGTAGGCTCGCGCCTTAGCGTGCAGCGTCGACGTGCAGTCTGACTGGTCTGCACCCGCCCCTGCTGAGTACGCGCAGATGGGAGATAAATATGGCGAAGCTGGCGATGCCACCCCACCCGGCCGAGGGCCTTTACGACCCGGCATACGAGCACGACGCCTGCGGCGTCGCCTTCGTTGCCCAGCTGAGCGGGGCGCCGAGCCACGACATCGTCAGCCAGGGTCTGACCGCCCTGGAGAACCTCGACCATCGTGGTGCCACCGGCGCCGATGCCGCCGCTGGCGACGGTGCCGGCATGCTGCTGCAGGTTCCCGATCGCTTCTTCCGCCAGGTGGTCGACTTCGACCTGCCCGAACCGGGTCAATACGCGGTCGGCATGGCCTTCCTGCCCCAGGAGCCCACCAAGCGCGCGTCCGCCAAGCGCAACTTCGAGTTCCTGGCAACCGAGGAGGGAGTGGTCGTCCAGGGCTGGCGTCAGGTGCCCACCGACGACTCCACCCTCAGCCCGGTTTCGGCGCACAACATGCCTCACTTTGAGCAGGTCTTCGTCTCCACCGAGTCGCTGCTCGCCGGAATCGACCTCGACCGCGCCGTGTACCCCCTGCGCCAGCGGGCCCGCAATGACGCCGGGGTTTATTTCGCGTCGCTTTCTTCACGAACCACCGTCTACAAGGGCATGCTCACCACCCAGCAGCTCGCCGAGGTGTTCCCCGACCTGCTCGACGAGCGCGTCGAGAGTGCCCTTGCCCTGGTCCACTCCCGCTTCTCCACCAACACCTTCCCGGCCTGGGAACTCGCCCACCCGTACCGGCTGATGGCCCACAACGGCGAGATCAACACAGTCAAGGGCAACCGCAACTGGATGCGGGCAAGGGAGGCGCTGCTCGCGTCCGAGGTGATCCCGGGCGACATCGAGCGGATCTTCCCGATCTGCACCCCCGGCGGCTCCGACTCCGCGTCCTTCGACGAGGTGCTCGAACTGCTGCACCTGGGCGGACGCTCGCTGCCGCACGCGGTGCTGATGATGATCCCGGAGGCGTGGGAGAACCACACCGAGATGGACGCGGCCCGCCGGGCCTTCTACGCCTTCCACTCCTCGCTGATGGAGCCATGGGACGGACCGGCCTCGGTCACCTTCACCGACGGCAGCCTGATCGGCGCCGTGCTCGACCGCAACGGGCTACGTCCGGGCCGCTACTGGGTGACCGACGACGGGCTGGTGGTCTTCGCGTCCGAAGCCGGCGTACTGGACATCGACCCGGCCAAGGTGGTGCGAAAGGGCCGGATGAAGCCGGGCCGCATGCTGCTGGTCGACCTGGAGCAGCACCGCCTGATCAACGACGAGGAGATCAAGACCCAGCTCGCCGCCGAGCATCCGTACGCCGACTGGCTCGAGGCCGGTCGAGTCGACCTCGATGACCTGCCCGAGCAGCAGCACGTCGTGCACAGCCACGCCTCGGTCACGCGGCGCCAGCAGGTCTTCGGGTTCACCCACGAAGAGCAGCGGATGATCCTCGCCCCGATGGCCAACACCGGCGTCGAGCCGATCGGCTCGATGGGCTCGGACACCCCGGTCGCGGTGTTGTCCGACCATCCGCGGACGCTGTTCGACTACTTCGCGCAGCTCTTCGCCCAGGTGACCAACCCGCCGCTGGATGCGATCCGGGAGGAACTGGTCACCTCGCTGGCCGCGACCTTCGGACCGGAGGCGAACCTGCTCGAGCCGAGCGAGGCCTCCTGCCGCCAGATCGTGATCGGCTACCCGATCCTTGATTCCGATCAGCTGGCGAAGCTGGTGCGGATCAACCGCGACGGCTCGATGCCGGCCTTCGACACCCATGTTGTGCGCGGCCTCTACGACGTCGAGGGCGGGGGAGCAGCGCTCAAGGCCCGCCTGGATGAGCTCTGCGAGCAGGTCAGCGAGGCGATCGCCCGGGGCTGCCGGACGCTGATCCTGTCCGACCGGCATTCCAACGCCGAACTGGCGCCGATCCCGTCCCTGCTGCTGACCGCGGCGATCCACCACCACCTGGTGCGGGAGAAGACCCGCACTCAGGTCGGCCTGATCGTCGAGGCCGGCGACGTCCGCGAGGTGCACCACGTCGCGCTGCTGATCGGCTATGGCGCCGCGGCGGTGAACCCCTACCTGGCTTTCGAGTCCGCCGAGGATCTCGCCCGGCGGGAGTGGCTGGTGCACGTGGAGCCCGAGCAGGCGGTCTACAACGTCCGCAAGTCGCTGGGCAAGGGCGTGCTCAAGGTGATGTCCAAGATGGGCGTCTCCACGATCGCGTCCTACACCGGCGCCCAGATCTTCGAGGCGCTCGGCCTGTCCAGCGAACTGGTGGACAAGTACTTCACCGGCACCACCAGCCGGGTCGAGGGCATCGGTTTGGACGAGATCGCCGAAGAGGTGGCCAAGCGGCACGCCCGCGCCTACCCGCCGGACGGCATCCCGCTGCCGCACCGCACCCTGTCGGGGGGCGGCGAATACAAGTGGCGCCGCGAAGGCCCGCCACACCTGTTCGACCCGGAGACCGTCTTCCGGCTGCAGCACTCCACCCGCGAGCGGCGCTACGACATCTTCAAGCAGTACACCGCACGCGTCGACGACCAGTCCGAACGACTGATGACGCTGCGCGGCCTGCTGGAGTTCAACAGCGACCGTTCGGCGATCGACATCGACGAGGTCGAGCCGGTCAGCGAGATCGTAAAGCGGTTCTCCACCGGCGCGATGAGCTACGGCTCGATCAGCCGGGAGGCGCACGAGACCCTGGCGATCGCCATGAACCGGCTCGGCGCCAAGTCGAACACCGGTGAGGGCGGCGAGGACGCCGACCGACTCTACGACCCGGAGCGCCGCAGTGCGATCAAGCAGGTGGCATCCGGACGCTTCGGCGTGACCAGCGACTACCTGAGCAACGCCACCGACATCCAGATCAAGATGGCGCAGGGCGCGAAGCCCGGTGAGGGCGGCCAGCTACCCGGCCAAAAGGTGTACCCGTGGGTGGCCAAGACCCGGCACTCGACGCCCGGCGTCGGCCTGATCTCGCCGCCGCCGCACCACGACATCTACTCGATCGAGGATCTCAAGCAGCTGATCCACGACCTGAAGTGCGCCAACCCCGAGGCCCGCGTCCACGTGAAGCTGGTGGCCGAGGTGGGCGTGGGCACGGTCGCCGCCGGCGTCTCCAAGGCGAAGGCGGACGTGGTGCTGATCTCCGGCCACGACGGTGGCACCGGCGCGGCTCCGCTGACCTCGCTCAAGCACGCCGGCGGCCCTTGGGAGCTCGGCCTCGCCGAGACTCAACAGACCCTGCTGCTGAACGGTTTGCGCGACCGGATCGTCGTCCAGTGCGACGGCCAGTTGAAGACCGGACGCGACGTGGTGATCGCCGCGTTGCTCGGCGCAGAGGAGTTCGGGTTCGCGACCGCGCCGCTGGTGGTTTCCGGCTGCGTGATGATGCGGGTCTGCCACCTGGACACCTGTCCGGTCGGCGTGGCCACGCAGAACCCCGAGCTGCGCGCGATGTACTCCGGGCACGCAGACTTCGTCGTGAACTTCTTCGAGTTCATCGCCCAGGAGGTGCGTGAGCACCTGGCCGCGCTCGGCTTCCGCACGATCGAAGAGGCCGTCGGGCACGTCGAGGTGCTGAATGCTCGGCGCGCGGTCGACCACTGGAAGGCCCGCGGGTTGGACCTATCCCCGGTGCTGCACCAGGTGGAGCTTCCCGAGGGCGCCCCGCTGCACTGCGTCACCACCCAGGATCATGGCCTCGACGACAAGATGGACACCCAGCTGTTGGCGATGGCGCAGCCGGCGCTCACCAGCGGTGAGCTGGTGCGGGCCGACCTCACCGTCCGCAACGTCGATCGCACGTTGGGCACGATCCTTGGCCATCACGTGACCAAGGCCACTCAAGGCGTTGGGCTCCCGGAGAACACGATCGACTTCACCCTGCGCGGCACGGCCGGCCAGAGCTTCGGCGCGTTCCTGCCGCGCGGGATCACCCTCCGGCTGGTCGGCGACACCAACGACTACTTCGGCAAGGGTCTCTCCGGTGGCCGGCTGACCGTCCGTCCGGACGAGCGGGCGCCGTTCGCCGCGGAGGAACAGATCATCGCCGGCAACGTGATCGCCTACGGCGCCACCAGCGGCGAGCTGTTCATCCGCGGTCAGGTGGGCGAGCGGTTCTGCGTCCGGAACTCCGGGGCAACCGCGGTGGTCGAGGGCGTGGGCGACCACGCCTGCGAGTACATGACCGGCGGCGAGGCGCTGATCCTCGGCGCCACCGGACGCAACATCGCCGCGGGTATGTCCGGCGGCGTGGCCTGGGTGCTCGATCTGGTGCCGGCCCGGCTGAACACCGAACTGGTGGACGCACTGCCGGTGAACGCTGCTGAGCTGGCCCGGATCAGGGAGCTGCTCGCCAAGCATCGTGACGAGACCGAATCTTCGGTCGCTGACCGGCTTCTGCAGCTGTCCGACGAAGAACTCGGTGGCCGCTTCACCACCCTGATGCCGCGGGACTACGCCCGCGTGCTCAAGGCCAGGGCCGAGGCCGAACTGGCCGGGTTGGACGAGGAGACCACCACCAAGCTGATGATGGAGGCGTCCCATGGCTGATCCCAGGGGCTTCATGACCACGCCGCGGAAGGTCGCTGACCGGCGTCCGGTTGCCGAGCGCGTGCAGGACTGGAATGAGGTCTACCCGGGCACTCCGGGCAAGGCTGTGCTGCCGATCATCGGCAAGCAGGCCGGCCGATGCATGGACTGCGGTATTCCGTTCTGCCATCAGGGCTGCCCGCTGGGCAACCTGATCCCGGAGTGGAACGACATGATCTGGCGGGACGATTGGCGTGGGGCGGCCGAGCGGCTGCACGCGACCAACAACTTCCCCGAGTTCACCGGACGGCTGTGCCCGGCACCCTGCGAAACGGCTTGTGTGGTCGGCATCAATCGCGAACCGGTGACGATCAAGAACGTCGAGGTCGCGATCATCGACCGGGCCTGGGACGACCGTCGCGTCGAGCCGGAGGCGCCGGCCTGGCACACGGGTCGGACGGTGGCGGTGGTCGGCTCCGGCCCGGCGGGGCTCGCGGTCGCGCAGCAGCTCACCCGGGCTGGGCACACCGTGGTCGTCTACGAGCGGGCGGACGCGATCGGCGGCCTGCTGCGCTACGGCATCCCCGAGTTCAAGATGGAGAAGAAGGTCCTCGACCAGCGGCTCAAGCAGATGCGGCTGGAAGGTACGGTCTTCAAGACCGGCGTGGATATCGGCACCGACATCACCGGCGAGCAGCTCATCGAGCGTTTCGACGCGGTCGTGCTGGCGGTCGGCTCCACGGTAGCGCGGGACCTGCCGATCCCTGGTCGCGAGCTGGCCGGGATCCACCAGGCGATGGAGTTCCTGCCGCAGGCCAACCGGGTCGCGGCCGGACAGCAGCTCGACGACCAGATCCTGGCGACCGGCAAGGACGTGGTGATCATCGGCGGTGGCGACACCGGCGCGGACTGCCTGGGCACCTCCTTGCGGCAGGGCGCCCGGTCGGTGACCCAGCTGGAGATCCTGCCGACGCCGTCCACCGAGCGTCCGGTGAATCAGCCGTGGCCTACCTATCCGATGATCTACCGGGTCTCGTCCGCGCACGAGGAGGGCGGCGAGCGGGTCTACTCGGTTTCGACGACCCAGTTCAACGGCGACGAGTCGGGCAACGTGACCGGCCTCGAGGTGAACGAGGTGCGCCTGGAGAACGGCCGCTTCGAGTCGGTGCCCGGCAGCAACCAGGAACTTTCGGCCCAACTGGTGCTGCTGGCGATGGGCTTCACCGGCCCGCAGCGCACCGGCGTGGTCGAGCAGCTCGGCTTGGAACTAGATCCGCGCGGGAACATCGTCCGCAACGCCGACTTTGCCACCACGGCCGATCGGGTCTTCGTGTGTGGGGACGCGGGCCGCGGCCAATCGCTGATCGTCTGGGCGATCGCCGAGGGGCGTGCCTGCGCCAACGGCGTGGACGCGTTCCTGCAGGGTAGTTCGCGGCTTCCGAAGCCGATCCTGCCGACCGATCGTCCGCTGCTGGTCTAGGCCGGTCAACCAAATCGGCTGGTCGAGCCTGGCGGGACCCGCTCGTCGGCTTCGCTGGGCCCACCCGCCTCAACTTCGCTCCCGAAAGGGACGTTTGCTCCCGAATTATCGGTGGCAAAAGTCCCATTCGGGAGCAAAGCTGCGGATGGGCCCCTGGGTAAGATGGGTGAACATGTCACCCAAGTCTTCGGTGAGCTTCAAGAAACTGCGCCAGCTGGCGACCTCGGCGGTGCGATTGCCGCTACCCGCAGGCGGGTCGCCGGTGCGGGAGCCGTTGGAGGTAGTCCGGAGGTTCACCAAGGCGTGGAACCGGCACGACGCGGACGGGATCGCTGAACTGTTCACCGATGATGTCGACTTCGTCAACGTGGTCGGCTTGTGGTGGACGAGCCCACGCTCGATCCGCAGGGCACACAAGCGCGGCTTCGAGCGGATGTTCGGCGCCACCGAGTTGGTCGTGGAGAAGCTCAAGTTGCGCTGGCTGGGGGAGGACGCAGCGCTCGTCCATGCTCGCTGGCGGATGACCGGCCAGGTCGACCCGGAAGGGCAGCCCGCCCAGGCTCGGCGCGGTATCGCGTCCGTGGTGGTGCAACGCCTCGCCGACGACAGCTGGATCGCGGTCAGCTGGCAGAACACCGACATCGCCCCCAGCGCCGACACCAATCTGAATGTGGCCGGCAAACTCGCCCCGAGCAGCTACCTGGAGCGTCCACCCGCCGACCCCGAGCCCGCCGAAGACCCCAGCTGAACCAGGGACGGTGGCTGAGCTAGTACGGTGGCTGAGCCTTATGAAGCCCCCGCGACCCTTCGTCAAGCTCCGGGATCGTTCGACAGCTACAGGGCGATGCCCTCGTGCAGGCGGTGCAGGGTGCTCTTGCCGAACAGGGACTCGACCAGGTCGACGGCGAGCTCAGCGGTGGCGTTGCGGACGTCAAGGGCGGGATTGAGTTCGACCAGGTCCATCGAGGCCAGGCGGCCGGTGTCGGCGATCATCTCCATCACCAACTGGGCCTCACGATAGGTCGGGCCGCCGACCACCGGGGTGCCCACTCCAGGCGCGATCTCGGGGTCGACGAAGTCGAGGTCAAGGCTCAGGTGCAGATGGGTGTCCTCGTCCACGCCGGCCAGGGCGCGGGTCATCGTCCGGCGCATGCCGATCTCGTCCACGAAGCGCATGTCGAACACCTCGACGCCTTCCGCGAAGAGCAGCGCCTTCTCGCCCGGATCGACGCTGCGCAGACCAACCTGCCGGATCTCGGCGGTTCTGATCGCCGGAGCCGATCCACCCAGCGTGGTCAGTTCGTCCGGTCCGTGGCCCGCGAGGCAGGCCACCGGCATGCCGTGGATATTGCCGGACGGCGTGAGTTCAGCGGTGTTGAAGTCGGCGTGCGCGTCCACCCAGATGATCCGCAGCTTCTTCCCGGTGGCCCGGCAATGCGCCGCGACCGCGCTGATCGACCCGATGGCCAGGCAGTGGTCGCCGCCCAGCAGGATCGGCAGCCGTCCGTCTGCCAACTCGGCGGCCGTGGCCGCGTACACCGAGCGGTTCCAGTCGATCACTTCGGCCAGGTGGCGGTAGCCGTTGACGGGCGGGCTCTCCGGATTGGGCGGGCCCGTCAGGTCGCCGGTGTCCTTCACTTCGCAGTTGAACTTCCGCAACGCGGTGCCGATGCCAGCCACCCGCAGTGCTTGCGGACCGAGCCGGCAACCCTTGCGGGAAGCGCCTATGTCGGTGGGTGCCCCGATGAGCGAAACCTGTTGCACGCCTAACCCCTTCCGATGATCAAGGCCGATGCAACCACGCCTGGTGGCCATGGGCAAACCAGGCGCTCCGGTCCGAGCGCATCCGTCGAATCAGGGGACGATGACCGTCTTCGCGCCCGCCGCGATCTGCTGGGGCAGGAGCGCGCGCGACAGCGGGTACGGGCCGCACTCGCAACCCGCCGAAAGTTCGTCGGGGACGCCCGCGTGCGCCGGGGGATCCAGAAGGTCGAACCAGTCGAGCCCCAGGCGTGAAGCGTGGTGCCCGACGTCGGCATAGTCGCGACGCCCGCGGGCTCTGGCGTGCAGCACCGAGTGGAACACGAGCCCCACGTCGGTGGCGTAGACGCCGGCGAGGTGGTGCGAAGAGTCGCACTGAACGGTCAGCTCAGCCTTGCGGCTCGGGCTCTGCCCGAGGTTCTTGAATGCCTGCCGCGCGATCCGATCGCGCTGCTCATGGCTGGTGTTCAAGGTTCGACCGTACCCACCGCGAGCTCGGCAAAGCGGCTGGGATCGAGCGCTACCTCAGCACCCGCAACGACAGCGATGCCGGGAACGGGTCCCGACTCTGGTCGGGCTCTCGGCACCGGTGAGTCGGGAACCAGGATCGACCCCGTCGCGGGTTATGGTGTGTACTCGCTGACTTCCCCCAGCGGTCCGGTGTTCTTCACGGTTTGGTTAGAAGTGGGTCCGCGTGGCTGAAGAGTTCGTTCATCTGCACTGTCATTCCGAGTATTCGATGCTCGATGGTGCGGCGCGGCTGAAGCAACTCGTTTCCCGCGCCGAGCAACTCGACATGTCCGCACTGGCGGTCACCGACCACGGCAACATGTTCGGCGCCTACGAGTTCTACAAGGCGGCCAAGGGCAGCTCGGTCAAGCCGATCATCGGGTTGGAGGCCTATCTCACCCCGAAGACGCATCGAAGCGAGCGCAAGCGCGTGCAGTTCGGCGACGGCACCGGCGATGACGTCGCGGCCAAGGGCGCCTACACCCACATGACCATCTGGGCGCAGCACAACGAGGGCATGCACAACCTGTTCCGACTGAGCTCGCTGAGCTCGCTGGAGGGCTTCTTCTACAAGCCGCGGGCCGACCGGGAGCTGCTCAACCGCTACGCCAAGGGGCTGATTGGCACCACCGGCTGTCCGTCCGGTGAGGTGCAGACCTACCTCAGGCTCGGGCAGTACGCCCAGGCCAGGGAGTCGGCGGCCGAGTTCCGCGACATCTTCGGCGCGCAGAACTACTTCGTCGAGCTGATGGACCACGGCCTCGACATCGAGACCCGGGTACGCGCCGACCTGCTGCGGCTCGCGAAGGATCTGCAGCTGCCGCTGGTGGCCACCAACGACCTGCACTACGTGCACGCCTCGGACGCGTCCGACCATGACACTCTGCTCTGCGTGTCTGCGGGCGCGAACAAGGACACCCCGAACCGGTTCAAGTTCGACGGCGACGGCTACTACCTGAAGTCGCCAGCGGAAATGCGTGCGCTGTTCAGCAACCTGCCTGAGGCCTGCGACAACACCCTGGCGATCGCCGAGCGCTGTGAGACCTCGTTCGACGAGGGCAGCGGCACCTACATGCCGGTCTTCCCCGTACCGGCTGGCGAAACCGAGTCCAGCTGGTTCGAGCGTGAGGTCGCGGCCGGGCTGGAGCGACGGTTCCGCGGCGATGTGCCCGAGTACGCGACCAAGCAGGCCGCCTACGAGCAGGACGTGATCATCGGCAAGGGCTACGCCGGGTACTTCCTGGTGGTCGCCGACTTCATCAACTGGGCCAAGCGCAACGGCATCCGGGTCGGGCCCGGCCGCGGCTCGGGCGCCGGTTCGATGTGCGCCTACGCGATGGGCATCACCGACCTCGACCCCGTGCCGCACGGCCTGATCTTCGAGCGCTTCCTCAACCCGGAGCGGCCGTCGATGCCCGACTTCGACGTCGACTTCGACGATCGCCGCCGGGGTGAGGTGATCCGCTACGTCACCGAGAAGTACGGCGACGACCGGGTCTGCCAGATCGTCACCTACGGCACGATCAAGGCCAAGCAGGCGATCAAGGACGCCGGCCGCGTGCTGGGTATGCCGTTCTCACTGGGGGAGAAGCTGACCAAGGCTTACACCCCGCCGGTGCAGGGCAAGGACGTGCCGCTGGCCGACGTGTTCAATCCCGAGCACGACCGGTACGGCGAGGGCACCGAGTTCCGTGAGCTCTACGAATCCGACCCGGACGCGAAGCTGGTGGTCGACACCGCCCGTGGTATCGAAGGGTTGAAGCGGCAGTGGGGCGTCCACGCGGCCGGCGTGATCATGTCCAGCGCACCGCTGCTCGACGTCATCCCGATCATGAAGCGGGAGCAGGACGGCCAGGTCATCACCCAGTTCGACTACCCGAGCTGCGAGGATCTCGGCCTGGTCAAGATGGACTTCCTCGGCCTGCGGAACCTGACCATCCTCGACGACGCCGTCCGTAACGTGAAGGCCAACCGCGGCGTCGACATCGACCTGGACGCACTGCGCCGGGACATGTCCGACCCGGCAGCCTACGAACTGCTGGCCTCCGGCGAGACCCTCGGCGTGTTCCAGTTGGACGGCGGCGGCCTGCGGTCGCTGCTGAAGATGATGCGTCCGGACAACTTTGAGGACATTTCGGCCACGATCGCGCTCTACCGTCCCGGCCCGATGGGAGCGAACAGCCACACCAACTACGCCCTTCGCAAGACCGGACGGCAGCCGGTGGAACCGATCCACCCGGAGCTGGCCGAGCCGCTTGCCGACATCCTCGACACCACCTACGGCCTGATCGTCTACCAGGAGCAGATCCAGCAGATCGCCCAGCGGGTCGCCGGTTACAGCCTCGGCCAGGCCGACCTGCTCCGCCGGGCGATGGGCAAGAAGAAGCAGTCGATCCTCGACGCCGAGTTCGAGCCCTTCAGTACCGGTATGCGCGAGCGCGGCTACTCCAACGCCTCGATCAAAACGCTGTGGGACATCATGGTCCCCTTCGCCGCGTACGCCTGCAACAAGGCGCACTCGGCCGCCTACGGAGTGATCTCCTACTGGACGGCGTACCTCAAAGCCAACTTCCCGGCTGAATACATGGCTGCCCTGCTGGAATCGGTGAAGAGCGACAAGGACAAGACCGCGCTTTACCTCGGCGAATGCCGCCGGATGGGCATCAACGTGCTGCCGCCGGACGTGAACGCGTCCGACGGGATGTTCACCCCAGTCGAGCAGGACATCCGTTACGGCCTGGCCGCGATCCGCAACGTCGGCGACAACGTGGTGCGCGGCATCGTCGAGGCGCGCACTGAGCGCGGAAAGGCGTCCGACTTCAACGCTTTCCTCGACCAAGTGCCGCTAGTGGTCTGCAACAAGCGGGTGATCGAGTCGCTGATCAAAGCCGGTGCCTTCGACTCGATGGGGCACACCCGGCGCGGGCTGATGGAGTGCTTCGAGCGCCGCGTGGACGAGGTGATCGACCTCAAGCGTAACCAGGCCAACGGACAGGACGATCTGTTCGGAGATTTCGGCGGTACCGAGCAGATCGCGGCAAGCCCGGTTCCCCCCCTACCAGAGTGGGACAAGCGCGTCCGGCTCGGCTTCGAACGCGAGATGCTCGGGCTGTACGTTAGTGACCATCCGTTGCAGGGCCTGGAGCACATTCTGGCCGCCCACCGGGAGTACAGCATCGGCCAGCTCCGCGCCGACGACGGGCCGCGGGACGGCGTGGTGACCATCGCCGGCATGATCACCCAGGTGGTGCGCAAGCAGACCAAGAACGGCGACCTCTGGGCGATCGCCACGGTCGAGGACCTGGAGTCGTCGATGGAGGTGCTGCTCTTCCCGAAGGTGTATGCCGGCGTGGCGGCTTCGCTCGCCACGGACACGGTCGTGCGGATCAAGGGCCGGATCCGCACCAAGGACGACAGCCTGGAGATGCAGGGCAACGAGGTGGCCTTCCCGGACATCGCCGAGGGGCCGAGCGGCCCGTTGCTGATCCAGCTTCCGGCGGTTCGCTGTACCCCGGCGGTGGTCGAGCAGTTGCGGCAGGTGCTGCGTGCCCATCCCGGCCCTACCGAGGTGCGGGTGAAGCTGGTATCGGCGACCGCTGGCAGCAAGATCTGGCGGCTGGACGACGGTCTGCGGGTCGCTCCGTCCCGTCCGCTGATGGCCGACCTGAAGGCTCTGCTCGGGCCGTCGTGCGTGAACGCGTAAGCTCTGCCGCGTGAGCACGACAGTCAGCGAGGGGTCGCCGGAGGCCATCGCGCCCGAACCGGTGCGCGGGGTGGCCTCCTGGATCGGCCTACTCGCAGTGCTCTGCCTCGTGGTCGGTGCCTTGGCCGGTGTGCTCTGGTCGCTCGGGACGGACCTGCCGAGCTACGTGATCCTGCAGCAGGACGGGTCGGCGAGCATCTCTGAGCGTGGGCTGACTGAAGTCGTGGCCGCGGACGTCTGGTTCGTGGTGACCGGTGCACTGGTCGGAGCGGGACTCGGACTGGTGGTCTGGCGTTGGTTCAGTGCGCTCGGCTGGCCGACCGCGCTCCTTGCGGTGGCGGCCGGTCTGCTGGCCGGAGTGGTGTGCTGGCAGATCGGCGAGCTCATCGGGCCCAACAACTTCGCCGATCGCCTCGGCGCGGCGCAGGCGGGCGATCTGGTGCCCGTGTCGCTGGAACTGCGCTCGATCTCCGCACTCGCGATTTGGGGGCTAGCCGCGGTCACCCCGGTGCTACTGGCCTCGTCCTTCGGCCCCGACGATGAGGAGGGCACGGACAACTGGTGGCGGCGAGCGTCCGACGACGAACCGGAGGACGCCGGCACCGTTGACGAGCGGGGTGTGCTCACCGCCACCGATGAAGCGACGCCCTGACCGTGGCCCAACTGATCGAGGCCGAGCGCAAGTATGCGCTCACAACCGGTCAGGAACTGCCGGACCTTGCCGCAGTGATCACTCCTGGCCCGGTGGGCGAGTTCGAGTTGACTGCCACCTACTACGACGCGCCCGACTTACGGTTGACCCGTGCTTGGCAGGTGATCCGGCACCGGGTCGGCGGAGCGGACGCGGGCTGGCACCTGAAGCTTCCCGGACCCACTTCCGATCAACGCATCGAGGTGCACGCGGATGGCGCAGCGCCCCGGGTGCCGGACGAGTTCCGCCGCCGGGTGGCCACGACACTCGCTGGTGCACCGCTGGTGCCGGTGGCCGTGCTGCGGACGAATCGGCGTGAGCAGCAGTTGCTGGGCGCTGGCGGCGATGTGCTCGCGGTGTCGTGCACCGACGACGTGGTCGCGTCCGTCGGGGCTCGGCGGGAGCGCTGGCGTGAGGCCGAGATTGAGCTTGTCGGCGGCGACCTGGGCCTGCTCGACCGGCTCGAAGCCGTACTGACCGCGCATGGCATCGACCGGGCGCAATCCGGCTCGAAGATCGGACGCGCACTCGCGGACGCGATCGCTGCCCAACGTGCGCTCGACGGCCGGTCGAGCGCCGGCGAGGCGGTCCATGCCTACCTCGCCGAGCAGGTGGGCGTGCTGCAGAACCGCGAAGCGGACGTGCTGGTCGACGCACCGGACGCGGTGCATCGCAGCCGAGTGGCGACGCGGCGCCTGCGCAGCGCCCTGCGGACGTACGCGCGGGTCTTCGCCGACCAGACCGGCACCTTGCGGAATGAGTTGCGCTGGCATGCCGAGGAACTCGGTGCCCCCCGGGACGCCGAGGTACTGCAGTCCCGGCTCGCTGAGGCCGTCCGGCAGCTTCCGGAGACCGATCGGTTGCTGGTCGGCGAGCGACTGCAGCGCTCACTGGGGAGCACCCACGCTGCAGCGCACGCCAAGCTGGTCGCGTCCATGCGGACCGCGGGGTACGAAGCACTCCAACTCGCCTTGAGCCGGCTGCTGGCTGAACCGCAATGGTCGCCGGCTGCTCAGCGACCTGCCGCGGAACTGTTGCCGCGGCTACTGGCGCGCGCGGTGGCCCGGGTCGGCAAGCTGGCCGAGCACGCCGCGTCCCGGCCGTCCGACCTGACTCGCTGGCACGAGGTGCGCAAGGCCGCGAAGGCAGCCCGGTACGGCTCCGAACTGCTCGTGCCAGTGCTGGGCGCGGGTGCCGAGGTGTGGCGAGCCCGTTGGGAAGCGGTCACCGAGGGCCTGGGCGCGGTGCAGGACGCTGTGGTCGCCCAGCAGGTGATCGGCGACGTCGCCTGGCATGCGGTGGCGGACGGCCTGCCGCGGCTGCCGTTCGACGACCTGCGCCAGCACGAGGATCGGCTGCTGCGTGAGTCCCTGGCCGCGGGCCGTGCAGCTCTGGCGGACGCGCTCGCTCTGGACGTTCCCTGAACCGTCGCATTGTCGGCTCAGCGGGCAATGTCGGCGAAGCGGGCGCTCACCACGGCGGCGAGATCGTTAGGGGCAAGCTCGACCTGTAGGCCGCGGCGTCCAGCGGAGACATAGATGGTGTCCCACAGCTCCGCGGTCTCGTCGATGATCGTCGGCAGCGAGTTCTTCTGGGCGAGCGGCGAAACCCCGCCGAGCACGTAGCCGGTGCTTCGGGCCACCAAGTCGGCCGCAGCCATCGCGGCCTTCTTCACGCCGAGCGCGGTCGCGAAGTGCTTCAGGTCGAGCTGCCCGGCCACCGGCACCACCCCGACCGCGAGCTCCGGCCGGGTGGCGCCCACGTCCAGCACCAGGGTCTTGAACACCCGCAGCGGATCCACACCTAGTGCAGCCACGGTCTCATCGCCATAGGCGGTGACCAGCGGGTCGTGGTCGTAGGGATGCAGGGTGTGCGCGATCCCGGCAGCGAGCAGCGCTTCGATCGCCGGTGTGGCCCCCGCCATCAGACCAGCATCCCGACCCCGGCCGTCAGCAGGGGAGCCATGACCAGCGCCGGCAGCAGATCACCGACCGGGATCTGCTTGATCCCGGCCAGGCGGAAGCCCAGACCGAGCAGGATCACGCCGCCGACGGAGCCCAGCGCATCCACCTGTCCGACGGGCAGGAAGTTGCCGAGCGCGAACCCCAGCAGGGTCAGCAGCCCCTGGTAGATCGCCAGCGGGATCACCGAGGCCATCACCCCGATGCCCAGCGATGCAGCGAAGGCGATGGCCGCGAACCCGTCCATCACCGCCTTGACCAGCAACTGCTCCGCGCCTTGGCCGAGCCCGTCCGAGAGGGCGCCGAGGATCGACAGCGGCCCGACGCAGAAGACGAGGGTGGCGGTGACCGCGCCCTCGACGAAGGTGCTGCCCTCACTGCCGGACGCGAACCGGTGGTGCAGCAACTGGGCGCCGCGGTCGAGCCGGTTCTCGATCTGCAGCAGCGAACCGATGATGCCGCCGATCAGTAGCGAGCCGAGCACGATCAGCAGCCGGGCCTGGGCGCCGACCTCTGCGGCGAAGGCCTCCGACATGCCGGACGCGATCGACAGCCCGCCGATCACCAGCGTGACCAGTCCCAACACCTGGGTGACCAACTCGCGGGTGCGATGGGGGAGCCGATGGCCGACCAGCACCCCCAGTGCGCTGCCGATCACCACCGTGACGACATTGACGGCGGTGCCGAAGCCGATGAACATGCGGCCTAGTCAATCATTCGTACCCGCTGGCACGGCAGACGATGCCCACGAAGCTGGGCGGCGCGCGGTCGGTGTGCGCCCGCCCAATAGAATCCGGTTGTGCTGAGAACTATCGACCTGCGTGGCCGGGCCATGCCCGACTACCGCAGTGTGTTGCCGCGTGCCGAGTTCGACGTGGACGCAGCGGTCGAGCAGGTGCGGCCGATCGTGGCTGCCGTGGCCGAGCGCGGGGAGGCGGCACTTGCCGAGTTCTCCGAGCGGTTTGACCGGGTCACGCCGCGCTCCTTCCGAGTGCCGGCCGCCGAATTGGCCGGCGCGCTTTCCGGCCTGGACGAGCAGGTGCGCGCGGCCTTCACCGAAGCGATCCGTCGCCGTCGGCTGGTGGCCGAAGCTGAAGCGGTGAGCGTGCCGGCCCGGGTGGAGCTGGCACCCGGCGCGGTGGTCGAGCAGAAGCTCGTGCCGGTCGGCCGAGTCGGTCTCTACGTGCCCGGCGGGCTCGCGCCGCTGGCGTCCAGCGTGTTGATGAACGTGATTCCGGCACAGGTTGCCGGGGTGAGCTCGATCGCGGTCGCCAGCCCGCCGCAGGCCGAGTTCGGCGGCCTGCCGCATCCGAACATCCTTGCGGTGTGCGCATTGCTGGGGGTGGAGGAGGTGTACGCCGTCGGCGGCGCGCAAGCGATCGCCATGTTCGCGTACGGGGTGCCCGGGCTCTGCGCGAGCGTCGACCTGGTCACCGGACCGGGCAACATCTACGTGGTTGCGGCCAAACGCCTGCTGCGCGGACTGATCGGTATCGACTCCGAAGCCGGACCGACCGAGATCGCGATCCTCGCCGATGGCACCGCAGTGCCCAGGTTCGTGGCCGCCGACCTGATCTCCCAGGCCGAGCACGACCCGATGGCCGCGTCCGTGCTGGTCACCGACTCCGTGGATCTGGCGGAGGCGGTGCAGGCCGAGCTTGAACCGCAGGTCGCCGCTACCAAGCATGCCGACCGTGTGCGGACCGCGCTCACCGGACGGCAGTCGGCGATAGTCCTGGTGGACGATGTCGCGCAGGGCCTCGCGGTGGTGGACGCGTACGCCGCGGAGCACCTGGAGATCCACACCGCCGACGCGGCCGCAGTAGCCGCGCGGGTTCGGAATGCCGGTGCGATCTTCGTCGGCCCGTACTCGCCGGTTTCGCTGGGCGACTACAGCGCGGGCTCCACCCACGTGCTGCCGACCGCGGGCTGCGCCTGCCACTCGTCCGGGCTGAACGTGCACAGCTTCCGCAAGCAGGTGCACGTGATTGACTACTCCGAAGCCGCGCTGCTGGCGGTGGCAGGGGTGGTGGAGACCTTCGCCGCGGCCGAGGACCTCCCGGCGCACGGCGCCGCCGTGACCGTGAGCCGGCCCGCATGAGGCCCGACGCTAACCTGGGGGAGTTGCCGTTGCGGCCGGAACTGGTGGGGGAGGAGCCCTACGGCGCGCCGCAGCTCGACGTTCCGGTGCGGCTGAACGTCAACGAGAACCCGTACCCACCTGGCCCGGAGATCCGGGCCGAGATGGCGTCGGCGGTCGCGGCGGAATCGCTGAACCGCTACCCGGATCGCGAGGCCTGGGCGTTGCGGGAGGCGTTGGCGGACTACCTGGGCCACGGCCTGATCCCGCTGCAGATCTGGGCTGCGAACGGCTCCAACGAGGTGATGACCCACCTGCTGCAGGGCTTCGGCGGCCCCGGACGCAAGGTGCTCAGCTTCACCCCGACCTACTCGATGTATCCGGAGTACGCCCGCAACACCCACACCACCTACGTCACTGAGCCGCGGTTGCCGGATTACAGCCTGGACGCGGACACGGTGCTGAAGGCGATCGCTGAACATGAGCCCGCGGTGGTGGTGATCACCACCCCCAACAACCCCACTGGCACCACGACCCCGCTCGAGGTGGTCGAGGCGGTGTTGACCGGGACCGAAGCCATCGTGGTGGTCGACGAGGCCTACCAGGAGTTCGCCCGGCACCCCGAGCAGACCGCGCTGACCCTGCTGCCGCGCTTCGGCAACCTCGTGGTGTCCCGGACCATGAGCAAGGCGTTCGCCCTCGCTGGCGGTCGGGTGGGCTATTTGGCCGCCTCGCCTGCGATCGTGGACGCGTGCCGGATCGTCCGGCTGCCCTACCATCTGTCCGCGCAGACCCAGGCGGTCGCGCGGGTCGCGCTGGCTCATTCGGCAGAGCTGCTTGCCCAGGTGGATGAATTGCGGGTGACCCGGGACCAGATGCTGGTTCGGCTGCCTCAACTGGGGGTCGAGGTGATCGACTCCGACGCGAACTTCTGTTTGTTCGGCCCGTTCGCCGACCGACATGATGTCTGGCAACGGCTGCTGGAGCGGGGAGTGCTCGTGCGCGAGACCGGTCCGGCCGGCTACCTGCGGGTCTCGGCCGGTACACCGGCGGAGACCCAGGCGTTCTACGCCGCTCTGGCTGAAGTGATGGAGGAAAGATGAGCCCGCGTACCGCCGTCCGCACCCGGTCGACCAGTGAATCCGAGGTTCGGGTGGCCCTGAATCTCGACGGCACCGGCCAGTCCACGATCAGCACCGGGGTCGGCTTCTACGACCACATGCTCACCGCTCTGGCCAAGCACTCGCTCATCGACCTGGAAATCACCACCACCGGGGACGTGCACATCGACGGCCACCACAGCGTTGAGGACACCGCGATCGTGCTCGGCCAGGCCTTCGCCGAGGCCCTGGGAGACAAGGCGGGGGTGCGTCGCTATGCGGACGCCACCGTGCCGCTGGACGAGGCCCTCGCGCACTGCGTGGTCGACCTGGCCGGCCGTCCGTACGTGGTGTACTCCGGCGAGCCCGAAGGTCAGCAGTACGCCCTGATCGGTGGCTCGGGAGTGCCCTATGCCGGGTCGATGACCCAGCACGTGATCGAATCCTTCGCGATCAACGCCGGAATCACCCTGCATCTGCGCGTGCTCGCCGGACGGGATCCGCACCACATCGTCGAGGCGCAGTTCAAGGCGCTGGCCCGCGCCCTGCGCGATGCCGTGGCCATCGATCCGCGGATTGCCGGTCAGGTGCCGTCCACCAAGGGAAGCCTGTGACCTCTCGTGACCCGCTGGTAGCCGTCCTCGACTACGGCTCCGGCAACCTGCATTCCGTGGTTCGCGCACTCGTTGCGGCCGGCGCGGAGGTGGTGCTGACCTCCGACCCGGACGCCTGCCTGGCCGCGGAAGGCCTGGTCGTCCCCGGCGTGGGTGCCTTCGCGGCATGCATGGACGGGCTGGCGTCAGTCGGCGGGCCGCAGCTGATCCTGCGGCGGCTGGCGGCGAAGCGTCCGGTGCTGGGCATCTGCGTCGGGCACCAGGTGCTGTTCGCGCTCGGCGTCGAGCATGGCGAGCCGACACCCGGGGTCGGCGTGCTGCCAGGCGTCGTGGCGGAGTTGGCCGCCGTACCGCTGCCGCACATGGGTTGGAACAGGGTCGAACCGCCGACCGCGTCCGCGATGTTCGCCGGTGTCGAGCACGAGCGGTTCTACTTCGTCCACTCCTACGGCGTCCACGAGGTGCCGGACTGGCCGGGAACCGCCCGGATCTCCTGGGCCGAGCACGGCGGTGACCGGTTCATCGCCGCGGTCGAACAGGGGGCGCTCTGGTCGACGCAGTTCCATCCGGAGAAGTCCGGAGCGGCCGGCGCGCGGCTGCTGCGCAACTGGCTGGGCACGTTGAGGAAGGAATCATGAGGCTCGAACTCCTACCCGCCGTCGATGTGCAGGGCGGCCAGGCGGTGCAGCTCACCCAGGGTGTGGCCGGCTCGGAGAAGGTCTTCGGTGACCCGCTGGCGGCGGCGCTGCGCTGGCAGGACGGTGGCGCCGAGTGGTTGCACCTGGTCGATCTGGACGCGGCCTTCGGCCGTGGCAGCAATGCCGAGGTGATCGCCGAGATCGTGGCAAAGATGGCGCTGAAGGTCGAGCTGTCAGGCGGCATCCGCGATGATGCGTCGCTGCAGCGGGCGCTGGCCACCGGGTGTCGTCGCGTCAACATCGGTACCGCCGCGCTGGAGCACCCGGAGTGGTGCGATCGCATCATCGCCGACCACGGTGACCGGATCGCGATCGGCCTGGACGTGCGCGGGACACGGCTGGCCGCGCGCGGCTGGACCCGCGAAGGCGGCGAGCTCTGGGAGACGCTGGATCGGCTGAACGCGGCCGGCTGTGCCCGCTACGTGGTGACCGACGTGGCCAGTGACGGCATGCTCACCGGCCCGAACCTGCAGTTGCTCACCGACGTCTGCGCCCGCACCGATGCCAAGGTGGTCGCCAGCGGTGGCATCTCCACCCTGGACGACCTGCGCGCCCTGCGCGAGTTGGTGCCACAGGGGGTCGAGGGCGCGATCATCGGCACCGCCCTTTACGTCGGCAACTTCACCCTGGCCGACGCGCTGGCCGTCGCCGGCTAATCCGGATCCACCGATAGCTGTCGTCGCGGGCGGCACCTGATCGGCGCGGCCTGGTTGGCTTCGGGCAGTTGAGCCCGGCGCGACCCATTCGGGCATAGTTTTGCGGGCTATGGAGGCTCCATCTGGGCTGAGAGCCCGCATTTCGATCCCGGACATTTCGGCGCCAACGCTGGATTCGCTCCGCTGAAACTGTCAGTAGCGGCGTCCACACTCGCTCCATGAAAACTTCAAGTTCATTGAATCCGACCCGGTACTGGGTCAACACGGTGAGCCTCGACCAGGTGCGGCGCGACGTGGCCGGCGGCTATCTACAGGCGAATCCGAGCGTGCGGTCGAGGTTGGCCAGGCTCAATCCGGGTGATCAGGTCGTCTGCTACTCGCCTCGGCAGAGCGATCCGGACGGACGGCCACTGCAGCAGTTCACCGCTTGTGGCACGGTGGTCGGCGCCGAGCCGTACGAGGCCAGAGTGGCGGACGGCAGCCGCCCGTGGCGCATCGGCGTCCGGTTCGCCGAGTGTGGGGGCGCCGGGGTCCGGCCGCTGTTGGGCACGCTTGGCTTCGTCAGCGACCCCGCGCACTGGGGCATGGTGTTCCGCCGGGGCATGTTCGAGATCCCGCGTGACGACTTCGTACGGATCGCCGACGCCATGCAGGCAGCCGAACTGCTGGCCGGGTGAGCGTCCGGCTCAGGGCACGCGGCCGATCCAGTCGACGTTGGTGAACTTGGTCTGGGTCAGTTCCTTGACGGCCGCTAGTTCGGCCGGGCTCAACTGCCCCTCGACCACGCGATAGCGGTTCCGGAACGTGGCTTCGAACGATGCCATCACCTCTGCGCGGGGCAGATGGGTCTGCGACCGCACCGGGTCGACCCGCTTGTTCGCGCTCTTGGTTCCCTTGTCGGACAGCTTTTCCCGGCCGATGCGCAGCACCTGAAGCATCTTGTCGGCGTCGATGTCGTAGGCCATGGTCACGTGATGCAGCACCGCGCCGCCGACGAAGCGCTTCTGCGCGGCGCCGGCGATCTTCCCGGCGGGGGAGGCGATGTCGTTGAGGCCGGCGTAGTGCGCCTGCACACCGACTTCGTCCAGCGCGGCCAGCACCCACTCGTCCAGGAAGGCGTAGGACGCCTCGTAGCTCATCCCGTCCACCAAGGTGGCCGGCACGACCAGGGAGAAGGTGATGCAGTTCCCAGCCTCCATGAACATGGCGCCGCCGCCGGAGACCCGGCGTACCACCTCCACGCCGTGGGTGGCCGCGGCTTCGGCGTCCACTTCGTTACGCAGCGACTGGAACGAACCGATCACCACCGCCGCGCTGTCCCATTCCCAGAAGCGGAATGTCGGCCCGCGGCGTCCGGCGGCCAACTCGCGGGCGAGCACCTCGTCCAATGCGCAGTGCTCGGCGGGATGCAGCGGTCCCGGATTGAGGAAGGTGAAGATGTGATCGCTCCAGCCGGTCGATCGGCCCAGCGCCCGGCGCACTGCGATGGCGATCGCCCTGGAGTCGAACCCGACCATGGTCACCGGGACCCCGAGCAATCCGTCCGCGCTTGCCCGGGCCAGATCGGAGTCGATGCGTGCGGCCAATTCGCCGACGCCGAGCTCCACGCTGAGCCCGGCCAGCGATCGGTCGATCACCGACAGCGCCTCGTCGGGGTCGAGGAAGAAGTCGCCACTCACGCTGACCTGCGCGAGGCGCTCGTCCACCACGCTCAGGTCGACCGCCACCAGCTTCCCGCCGGGCACCTTGTACTCGCCATGCAACCGCTCACTCATGCCGTCAGGGTAGACGAGGAGCAGACTCGCTCGCGCTGGCGGCTGAGCCGGCAAGGAGTCTTGACGAGGGCTGCAGCCACCCCCGTTCCCGCGAGCGCCAGCCTCCGATCACGACCGCCAGCCACGGATGCTGGCGCTCGATCCCAGGGGCTGGCTCTCGCCGATTGTGGCCAGCCGGTCTTGACTCGTGATGTGGGGCACGAGCCCCGTCGATCGGACGACGAGCCGCGCGGAACGAGCTTCGCAGAGGAGGTGGCCTAGACTAAGGCGCGCAAAACCAACTTCTTACCGGACGGACGTAAATGAGCGGTCACTCCAAGTGGGCTACCACCAAACACAAGAAGGCGGCCATCGATGCAAAGCGCGGCAAGCTCTTCGCCAAGCTGATCAAGAACATCGAGGTCGCCGCTCGCACCGGTGGCGCTGATCCCTCGGGGAACCCGACCCTCTATGACGCCATCCAGAAGGCCCGCAAGAACTCGGTACCGGTCGACAACATCGACCGCGCGGTCAAGCGCGGCGGCGGCGTCGGCGGTGACGCGGTCGACTACACCGAGATCATGTACGAGGCCTACGGTCCCGGCGGCGTCGGCCTGCTGATCGAGTGCCTCACCGACAACCGGAACCGGTCCGCGTCCGATGTGCGCGTGGCGGTGACCCGCAACGGCGGCACCATGGCCGACGTCGGTTCGGTGTCGCGCATCTTCGACCGCAAGGGTGTCGTCGAGGTCGCCAAGAGCCAGACCGGACGCACCCTCACCGAGGACGACCTGCTGGAAGCGACCCTGGACGCCGATCCCGAGGACGTCTCCGACGAGGGCGAGACCTTCAAGGTGATCAGCGATCCCAGCCTGGTGGTCGACGTGCGCAAGGCCGTTCAGGCGGCCGGTCTCGACTACGAGTCGGCCGAGGTGCAGTTCGTGCCGCAGTACACCACGGCCGTGGACACCGCGGAGATCGCCGAGAAGCTGTTCAAGCTGCTGGACGCGATCGAGGACCTCGACGATGTGCAGAACGTGTACAGCAACGAGGATGTGCCCGACGAGATCGGCGAGCAGCTCGCCTGAGCCCCCAAACCAACGCAGAGTGGACCCGAATCGCCGTAGTCGACGATTCGGGTCCACTTTGCGGTTGGTAGGCGTGGCACGGCCGGAGCAAGGGCTTGACCGGGCTAGTATCCGAACAAATGTTCTAGGGGAAGGTTCGCGATGCGGGTGCTCGGAGTCGATCCCGGCCTGACCAGGTGCGGGGTGGGCGTCATCGACGGCAGCCCCGGGCGTCCGCCGCAGCTGGTGGCCGTCGGCGTGGTCAACACCCCGTCGACCCTGGAGTTGCCCCAGAGGCTGTTACGGATCGAGGCCGGTCTCACCGAATGGGTCAACCAGCACCGGCCGGACGCGATCGCGGTCGAGCGGGTCTTCGCCGACCAGAATGTGCTCTCGGTGATCGGCACCGCACAGGCCGCCGGTCTGGCGATGCTCGTGGCCGCGCGCGCGGGCATCCCCGTCCACACCCACACCCCCACGGAAGTGAAGGCGGCCATCACCGGCTCCGGACGCGCCGAGAAGGCGCAGGTAGGCGCCATGGTCGCGCGCATCCTCAAACTCGAAGCTCCACCGAAGCCCGCCGACGCAGCGGACGCGGTCGCGCTGGCCATCTGCCACCTTTGGCGCGGCGCCGGCGCCGACCGGATCGCCGCCGCCATCGCCAAGCAGGCTGCCGGGAGGACCGCATGATCGCCCAGCTGACCGGTGTGGTGGCCGCGGTCGGTGGCACCTGGTTGGTGCTCGACCTGTCCGGCTTCGGGCTGAAGGCACTGTGTACGCCGGCCACCGCGACCTCGGTGCGGGTCGGTGAGTTGGTCACGCTACACACCTCGCTGGTGGTCCGCGAGGACTCGCTGACCCTCTACGCCTTCGCCGAGCCGGGAGAGCGGGACTGCTTTGAGCTGGTGCAGAGCGCCACCGGGATCGGCCCCAAGATCGCCCAGGCTGTGGTGTCGGTATTCAGCCCCGACGAGTTCCGCACTGCGGTGGCGTCCGGCAACCTGGCCGCCCTCACCCGGGTGCCGGGTATCGGCGCCAAGGGCGCGCAGCGACTGGTGCTGGAACTGAAGGACAAGGTGGCCGCACTCGGCACCGGCGCCACGGTCGTGGGCGCCACCATTGCGGGCAGCGCTTGGCGCGAGCAGGTGCGGGCCGGTCTGGAGGGCCTCGGATACTCCACCCGGGACGCCGAGGCCGCCTGTGATCGGGTTTCGACGCTGGCCGAGGAGACGCCGGACACGCCGGTGGCCGTGCTGTTGCGCGCGGCGCTGCGCACGCTGGCAAAGTGAGCGCCGTGACCACCGACGAATCCGACCCGCTCGACCCGCACGCCTTCGTAGACGAGCAGGCCGCCGAGTCCGCCCTCCGGCCGGGGTCATTGGCCGAATTCCGCGGCCAGCAGCGGGTGAGCGACCAACTGGGGCTGGTGCTCGCCGGCGCCCGGCATAGGGACGCGGTGCCCGACCACGTCCTGCTCTCTGGCCCGCCCGGGCTGGGCAAGACCACCCTTGCGATGATCATCGCGGCCGAAATGGGCGCGCCGATCCGGATCACCTCGGGCCCGGCCATTCAGCACGCCGGCGACCTGGCTGCCATCCTCTCCGGGCTCACCGAGGGCGAGGTCTTCTTCCTCGACGAAATCCACCGCATGTCCCGTCCGGCTGAGGAGATGCTCTACCTGGCCATGGAGGATTTTCGGGTCGACGTGGTTGTGGGCAAGGGCCCCGGTGCCACCGCCATTCCGCTGGACATTCCGCGATTCACCCTGGTCGGTGCCACCACCCGTGCGGGACTGCTACCGGGCCCGCTGCGCGATCGGTTCGGGTTCACCGCCCAACTCGACTTCTACGCTGCCAGCGACCTGGAGACGATCCTGACCCGCTCGGCCGCTCTGCTCGGCATCCACCTGGACGGCCAGGCCGCCAAGGAGATCGCTTCACGCTCCCGCGGCACCCCACGCATCGCCAACCGGCTGCTGCGCCGCGTCCGCGACTACGCCCAGGTGCGCGCCGACGGCACCCTTAGCCGGTCGGTGGCCCGCAAGGCGCTGGAGTTGTACGAGGTCGACCCGCTCGGCCTGGACCGACTCGACCGGGCGGTACTGGACGCGCTCTGTCGGCACTTCGGCGGCGGACCGGTCGGGCTCACCACGCTTGCGCTGGCGGTGGCCGAGGAGACCGAGACCGTGGAGGAGGTTGCCGAGCCGTTCCTGGTGCGCGAAGGCTTTCTGATGCGGACCCCGCGTGGCCGCGTGGCAACGGCCAGAGCCTGGCAGCATCTCGGGTTGACCCCACCCGGCCACAACCAGCCGCCGATTGCTGCGCCGGACCTGTTCAGCGACGGATAGGCTTTCGGTGGGCGCGCTCGCGGCCCGCCGAATGGGTTATCGCAATCATCGGCGCTAGGCTACTTCGGCGTCGGCGTGCAGCCGTCCCCGAGTTCAGAGAAGGAAACCTCCATGGATACCGTGCTGTTGATCGTCATCATGGGCGCAGCGCTCTACTTCCTGATGATTCGGCCACAGCAGAAGCGGGCCAAGGAGCAGAAGAACCTCATGGAGGCGATCGCGGTCGGTTCCCGGATCATGACGGTCTCCGGCATCATCGGCACCATCAAGCACCTCGGCGAGAAGCAGGCTGTGCTCGAGATCTCTCCCGGCGTGGAGTTGACCATCGACAAGCGAGCGATCAGCCCGCAGGCGGTCGAGGATGAGTTCGAGTACTCCGACGACGCGGACGTGGAAGCTGCCGACGCCGATGGCGTCGTGGCAGAACCCTTCCAGATCGAGGACGGTGCCCCGGTCGAGGACGCGACGCCGGTCGAGGACGTACCGGTCGTCGGCGCCGATCCCGAGGACGTGACCGAGCCCGCCCCGATCACGTGGGAAAACCCCGACACCCAGAAGAACTGATCTATCCCTGAGGCAAAAGTGGCAACTGCAAGTAGGAATCACACACATCCGCTGCGGACGCTGTTGATCCTCGCCCTGGTCACCGCGGCGCTGTACGGGCTGATGGCCCTGTCAGGTTCGTGGATGCCCAAACTGGGCCTGGACCTGCGCGGCGGTACGACCATTACGCTGACCGCGGCGAACACGTCCGGCAGCGGGGCGGTTGACCCGACCAGCCTCGAACTGGCCCGCGGCATCATCCAGCAGCGCGTCGACTCGATGGGCGTGGGCGAGACCGAAGTGACCACCTCTGGCGAGAGCCAGATCGTGGTCTCGGTGCCGAACGTCCAGCAGGACGACCTGGTGAAGATGGTCGGCACCACCGCCCAGCTCTACTTCCGCAAGGTCTACGCGGCCGAGGCCGCCGGTGGCACAGCCGTGCCGGATCCGAGCGCGAGCGCCGAGCCGGGGGAAACCGCCACCACCGATCCCGGCACGGAGCCGACCGCTTCGGCGTCCGCGTCTCCGACGGCTAACAAGCGGCCCCTGCCCGAGTTGCCGACGCCGGAGCCGTCCCCGCGTCCGACCGCTCCGTCCGGCGAGACCAAGGAGCTCGCCGAGCTGCTGCAATGGACGCCGAGCGATCGCGACAACACCGATTTCGCGAACTTCAAGTGCGGCGACAAGTTCCCTGACGTCACCGACCAGCCACTGATCGCCTGTGACGAGGACGGGCTATACAAGTACCTGCTCGGCCCGGTGCTGATCAACGGCAGCGACGTCACCCGCGCGACCGCCGGCGTACCGCAGAATTCGGTGAGCTACGAGGTCTCCCTGGAGTTCAACGCCAACGGTGGCGCCCGTTTCTACACGGTCACCGCGCACCTGAACGAGCAGACCAGCCCGCAGAACCAGTTCGGCATCGTGCTGGACAGTAAGGTGATCTCTGCGCCCGAGGTGACCAAGGGTGCGATCAGCGGCGGACGGGCGAGTATCTCCGGCAACTTCACTCAGGCCAGTGCCACCTCGCTCGCGAACGTGCTGTCCTATGGTGCGCTGCCGCTTTCGTTCGAGGTGTCCAGCGTTGACAACGTGTCGGCCAAGCTCGGTGGTGACCAGCTGCAAGCCGGCATCATCGCCGGCCTGATCGGCCTTGGCCTGGTGCTGCTGTACAGCATCCTGTACTACCGCGGCCTGGCCCTGGTGGTGTCGCTCTCGCTCGTGGTCGCAGGCCTGCTGTCCTGGGCGATGATCGTGCTGCTCGGCGCGAGCATGGGCTTCGCGCTCAACCTGCCCGGCATCGCCGGTGCCATCGTTGCGATCGGTGTGACCGCGGACTCGTTCATCATCTACTTCGAACGTATCCGGGACGAAGTACGAGACGGACGCAGCCTGCGCTCGGCCATCGAGACCGGCTGGACGCTGTCGAAGAAGACGATTCTGGTCGCCGATTCGGTCTCGCTGCTATCGGCGGTCGTGCTCTTCGTGATCGCGATCGGCGCGGTCAAGGGCTTCGCGTTCACCCTCGGTCTGACCACGCTGATCGACATCGCCGTGGTGTTCTTCTTCACCAAGCCGATGATGACGCTGCTCGGTCGCACCAAGTTCTTCGGCGAAGGGCACCGGTTCTCCGGCTTCGAAGCTGAACACCTGGGCAGCGCCAACCCGCCGCTGCACAATTCCCGGCGGACGGCCGCCGTAGCCAAGGGAGCACAGGCGTGAGCACCGAAGTGATCGAAACCCCGCAGAAGCCGAAGAAGAGCGGGCTGGCGCACAAGCTGTACACCGGCGAGGTCTCCTATGACTTCGTGGCGAAGCGCAAGCGCTGGTACCTCATCTCCGCTGTGTTGTTGCTGGTGTCATTGGGTGCGCTGCTGATCAAGGGCCCGACCTGGGGCATCGAGTTCACCGGCGGCGCCGACTTCCAGGCACCGATCAAGGTCACCGCGA
>Ga0116179_1000314_pt1 | contig 37763 bp, 44 predicted proteins | sample AD_UKC071_MetaG_FD_89751 | JGI IMG/M metagenome (GOLD analysis project Ga0116179, IMG submission 89751) | Active sludge microbial communities of municipal wastewater-treating anaerobic digesters from USA - AD_UKC071_MetaG | ecosystem: Engineered > Bioreactor > Anaerobic > Digestate | place: USA...
GAACTTTTTGCCATAATACACCCCTGTTATCTCAAGATCATTCCAAATAATTACACCTACAATGATACCATAATATCACAAGATGTGTCCAATAAAACGGATTGTGTTTTTCTACAAAAGCTCTGACTTTAATTGCTTTCTAAGACCATAGATATCAGAGTTCTTAATGTCTACGCAAACAATATTTAATTCTACCTCTTCACAATAATCTTTTAGAATAATCTTCTTCCTTGGGACTTGTATATTATCAAACATCGGATAAATAAGAGCCACTTTTTTTATGCCATAAACTTTTGCATAAGCAAAAATCTGATAAATATCATCTCTACTGATATTCGTGTATATGTCTTTTTCAAAACAAGGATTCTTATATTTCGCATCTGCTATAAGAGTTAATTTTTGATTTTGATATACCAAAATATCCGGTTTTATTGTAAGCATATTTCTATTATCATCTGTTTTTGCAAACGAATAGTTGTCTTCATGTTTTGCATGATATCCCTCTATCCCATCAAAAAGTTTATATAGGTAATATTCATATAATTCATTTACTGGGATTAAAAAAGAAAATACTGATTCTTTGCCAGAAAAATTTTCCGGTTGTAAATTAAGATAGAACATCTTTGCCATATTGAATACCGGTTTAAATTCCATATTCAATCTTGTAAACTTAACAGAATCAATCAATGATAGGGATAATTGGACTTCCCTTGCATCATCTAAAAACATTAATGCTCTTTTTAAGCTTTTCTTGTTATCCGAATTTTGTGTATGTTCTAACAACTGCACAGCCACTGTTTTTATGATGTTATTAATCAAATTATCATGTTCAAAGCTTTGATAATTAACATAATGCAAATTTTTCCTCATCCAGTTATGCTTTATAGTCTTTGAAAAATTAATTTTTCCTTTGATAAATGGACTATTTTCTTCAATTTCAATATATTCTCGGTTCATCTTTGATGAATAAGTTTTAAAAATTCTATCTGCAAATATTGCAATAAAAATCTCAAGCAAATCAGTTTGTGCAAGGCTATTATCCTGACTTTCCGGCAAATGAAGTACCTGATTATACTCTGATGCTCTCAATAAATTAAATAATACCTGCATAGATTCCCGAATTTCTTCTTTGCTATTTATGCCAGTTTTTTCGTATATCTTAGGTAGAATCTGCAATCTTGTCTTTCCTTTTGCAATAAATCCAACATAATGCATAATTTGCAAAGAGCCATCATAATCAAGATGAACACACTGGTTCCCTAAAATAGACCGAAAGGATAGTATGTCATGAATTTGTATTTGAGATAAATCCACTCTTTGTTTTCTATCTTCAAACACAGTAAGGACTTCCTGTAACATACTAATTCCCTCTTTCATATATTTTCATCAAAGCATTTTCAAAGTCTGAGATTCCAGAATCATTAGCCTTTATGCTAAGCATTACAATTTCACCTGTCTTCTTATCGAAGAAGCGTTCTCCGACAATATCAGCTACTTGTTTAATATCATTATAGAAATACTCCATAAGCAGTGGAAGAATCTTGTAATACCAAACATAGAACAAGTCAGCTTTGGAAATTAAGTCATCTCCAAGAAAATAACTATGTCCTATTCTGTGGTCACGGTCAATTTTATCTGTGATTTTTTCATTAATTGCAGCCAGCAATTTGGCAGGAGATACATTACCACCTATTGTCGGTATGCGGCTTTCAATCAGGCTCGTATCAGGTGTAATCTCCACAAATGCAAACCGGCGTCTCAATGCTGTATCAAGCAATGCAATAGAGCGATCACTGGTATTCATGGTGCCAATGATATATAAATTTTTAGGCAGAGTAAATTCCTGTCCGGAATATGGGAGCAGGCAGGAAATCCGATCCCTCTTATCTTTTTCGATCAATGTAATCAGTTCTCCAAAAATCTTTGCAATATTGCCACGGTTAATTTCATCAATAATCAAGTAAAAAGGCTTTGATATCGTAGTTTTATCTTCTTTAACGTCTATTAGCTTAAGTGCATCGGCTGAATTAATTTTTAGTTCATACAGCGAAGATAGAGTTAGCTGCTTTTCTTGATTCAAACGGAAAATATCAATTGGACTTTTTTCACAATCCTTAATCCACTTGACTTTTCGTCTGTGACCATATCCAAATGAATCCTCATCAGTGTAATAATAATCTGAAACAACAACACCTATCAAGCGAATAGTCCTGATACTGTTAAATATAAACACAATATCGCCAATCTGCATTTTACTTCGGAGAGCCTTAAGCATACCGGTTTTATCTGCCTCATCAATTTGTTCGTCGCTCCAGTCTGCCACACTTTCTTTTGGGCCATATCCAATTGCTATTTCTTCCTTTGCCTTTAAAGCTTTATAGATATGCTCTTCTGAATTTCTTCTTCCAAGAGACACTTTCCAAACCTTGCTATCCCCGGTAGTATCTGAAAGTACATCTTCCTTTAAATTCTTTTTGGTTTCCTGTATTTTGCATTCTTCGGCAATCTTCCTTAGAACACCCGGCTTTATCTCATATTTAATATTTCCCTTTGAATCTGTCTCTGGCCGCAAGCCTTCCACAAATTCTTCATAAGAAAAGGCTTGATGAAAGGTAATAAATTTAGCCCTTCCTTCGTCATTTACTGTTTTGAAAGAACAGTTGTTTCCTTTCATAGCTTCAAAAGCTTCTATAATGCGCATGGCGCCATAAGTTTTTCCTGTCCCAGGAGGCCCATACAGTATAATGTTAGGATTGAATTCCATAAGTTTCGCATATTGCTGATAAGGCGTCAAATCTTCTTCTATATCATCTTCAGGTATGTCAATATCCGTGATACTTCCATTTCCAGAAGCTTTTTGCGTATATTGTTTTCTTCCAACTAAAATATTATCATATAGGGCCACAGCATTATCAGCAACAAAATATTTATCTGATTCTAGTGCTCCCAATACCGCTTGCAAATACTTTTCTTTCTTAGGAGCAGCATCATTTCTGGAATCAGCAAATTCTAAAAGCTGTACAAGAGTATATTTTTTAGCTCCTTGATCAATTTTCTCCTGATACAAATCCCAAAAAGTATCATGTCTATGGAATTGCTGACCATTAAATTCCAAAATGTCCTGTATACTTGTATTTTTTATATTGTCTATAGTAATACAAATATCTGATGGCTTAAAGAAATTTATATTAGACAACATTTCCTCCATAACCACAAGGAATCTTCTTTGCGACTTATAAAAATCGATGCTTTCAATACCAGGGCAATTATCCTCTAAGGCAATTTCATGAAATCCATATCCCCTGGTAGCTTTGATAACTTTATTGAGCAAATTGATATCCGGTTTAAAATATTTGCAACAAACAATGTGACCACTTAAAGTCAGTTCCGGTGTAAAAGTTTTTACTACATCAAATACGGCATCAATTCCCCCGTCCCTTTTTTCAAAGCTTTTACATATAAACAGCTTGCCAAAATATCCCCCATGACTTGGAAGAACATAATCTCCCTCTTTCAAACCATTAAACCAGGATTTCTCCTGCTCATTATTCACACGATAATAATTGCCTTCGTACTGCTCTTTCTTTGTAAACTTCCCTATGAAAAGCCTCTCCATCTTTTATCCTCCTTGGAATTGCAAATTTTGGCAGCCTATTTTATCAAAAATCATGAACTCTTTTTAAGTTTCCTATAAATCTCAGATTGCATGAGGTTCATAACATAATTCATAAAGTCCTCGTCATTAAACAAACGTACAAAGAAAGCATCATTCTGTTCATAACGAAGTGCAGCAATCTTTTTAAACTCGTCTTGATAAATGCGGCTAAACATAGATTCATCATTGTTTTTGGCAAAGTTTTTAAGCCTTTCTTCTGACAAAAAGTCTTGCTCAATCTGCATCATAACCTTATCCATTTCCGTGAAGGCAGTCCCGAACTTTTCATTGATTTTATTGATAATTTGAGTTAGCGTATCTTTCTTTTCTATTTTGCCTCCGGTTTGCCCTTTAATTGGAGGAATCAGTCCTCCTTCATGGTTTTCAAGGGTGATAGTTCCTTCAAAATCCTTTTCCAGACGATAATATTCAAGCAGTATTTTCCCATCAAGATCTATAATCCCACGTTTCCCTTTTGGCAGTACCTTTTGAAGGAATTTTGCATAAACGCTGAACTTGTGCAATTCCTTATCAAACATTCTGCATACCTGTGAAATAAAGCCATAAATACGGATAAAGGTAGCGAGGGATGATTTAAATGTATCCTTTTCTTCATCTGCCTTTGCCACAAATCTCTCACAAGCAGGTTTTAATTGTGCAGAAAGCTTCCCCATATCATTTGCAGTTTGCAGGTTGCTTTGAAAGAATATCTTTGCAAAAGCATCAATTTCAGCTTGATTATAGATATGATATTCGTCTAAGGCGTTTTTTAAATCATACACAACATTAGGGTTAGTTTCCTGCTCCAAAATCGTTGCTTCATAGAAAGGTTGAAAGGATTTCTTCATATCTTCTGCGGTGTTGACAAAATCCAATACAAAGGTGCTTTCCTTACCAGGCATGGTTCTATTAAGTCTTGAAAGAGTTTGCACCGCCTTGATGCCTGTCAGCTTTTTATCTACAAACATGGTATGCAAGTATGGTTCGTCAAATCCTGTTTGATATTTTTCAGCTACAATCAGCATATTAAAATCATCCGTATGGAAATACTCTTTTAACTGTGATTCCTTTATTGTTTCACCATCTTTGTTTTTGTTGAGTTTCTCCTCTGTCCACTTTTGATCATCATCTTCAATTTCCCCTGAAAATGCCACCAATACATCGAGGTCGTTATAGCCTTTCGCTTTGATATACTTTCTAAATTCAAAGAGGTAACGGACAGCATGCAGACGGGAAGCTGTGACAACCATGGCTTTTGCTTTACCGCCAATTTGATTTTTTGTCTGGTTTCTAAAATGTTCAATCATAATAGCAGTTTTTTGAGCTAAGTTATGTGGATGTAATGACTCATATTTTTTGATGGCTCGTATGCCTTCTGCGCTATCCAATTCAGGATCATCCGGAATGTTCTTGATAATTTTATAATACATCTTATATGTAGTATAGTTTTTAAGCACATCCAAAATAAAGCCTTCTTCAATAGCTTGCCGCATAGAATAAATATGAAATGCTCTGTAAGTACCGTCAGGCTGCTTTTTGCCAAACATCTGTAAGGTTTTGTCTTTTGGTGTTGCTGTAAAAGCAAAGAAAGAAAGGTTTTTATGCTGTCCATGAGCTGCAAGTTCATTCAGTATTTTGTCCTGCTCATCAATCCTTTGTTCTTCAGCTTCATTTTCCATACGAGCATATTCTTCTAATATTGCATCAGTATTAGCAAGAGCTTTCTTAAGTTTCTTTGCTGCTTCACCTGTTTGAGAAGAGTGAGCCTCGTCCACAATAATGGCGAAATTTTTATTAGAAGCATTTACTTCGCTATAAATCACAGGAAACTTTTGCAATGTAGTTATAATAATGGCTCTGCCATCATTGATTGCCTCTTTTAGCTGCTGAGAGTTTTTATCAATTTTCTGCACAATACCAGTCACGTGATCAAACTGATAGATCGTATCTTGCAACTGGCTGTCTAAAACCTTTCTATCGGTAATCACTATCACGGACTGGAAAATCTTGTTGTCATCTTTATCATGCAGTCCAGACAGGCGATGAGCAAGCCATGCTATAGAATTGGACTTTCCGCTTCCGGCACTATGCTGAATAAGATAGTTTTTGCCTGGGCCATTCTCTTTTACATTTGCAAGAAGCTTTGTCACTACATCAAGCTGATGGTATCGGGGAAAAATTAAAGTTTCCTTTAATGATTTTTCTCCTGTTTTTTTATCAATCACTGTTTCCTTCGCAAGGTGCATATACTTGTGAAGTATTTCGAGCAGTTTGTCCTTTTTAAGAACATTTTCCCACAGATATGCGGTTGTATAATTATCATCCCGGGAAGGATTACCTTTCCCTCCTACGTTGCCTGCACCGTTACTCCCTTGGTTAAACGGCAGGAAATATGTTTTATCTCCCATTAATCTTGTGGTCATCATTACTTCATAAAGATCTACGCAAAAATTTACCAAAGCTCTATTTCTAAAATCGAAAATAGGATCAGCCGGGCTGCGCTTTGTACGATACTGATCCATTGCATCTTCTACCGTTTGCCCTGTAAACTGATTTTTTAGTTCCATTGTGACAACAGGGATACCGTTTATAAATAGTACCATATCGATACTATTTTCATTGGAAAGTGAATAATGGACTTGTCTTGTACAATGCAGGATATTTTGCTCATACAAACGCACAGTTTCTTCATTGATATTTGTTTCCGGTTTCCAATATACCAGACGAAAACGAATGCCACGGTCGGTAATCCCCTGACGCAGTGCCTTTAATAAACCAACCTGGCGAACCTCTTTGCAAAAACGGTCAATAAAAGCTTTTTCGCTATTTACACCATAAATAACTTGGTATTTCTCCCATGATTTTGGCTGTGTTGATTTGATAAAGCTTATTAAAGTGTCTACATCTAAGGCTACTTCACGGTTATACTTTGTTGGGTCACCTTTTATGTATCCACCCTCTGTACAAAGGTAATATTCGATTGCTTCTTCAAGTTTTAGTTCACGATAATCAAAATCAGGCATTCTGCGTTCCTCCTGTTATTTTTTCATATTCACTTGAGATATTCAGCATAATCTCTTTGTTTATATTTCGTAAATTATCTATTCTTTTAACATCTATGTTTTTAATTCTCATCCTGCTCTCATCAGAGAATTTTATCTGCAGCTCTTTCTCTATTTTTTCAATCATACTGTTACTTTTGTATTCAACGTAATTCACCTTTTCTTCATAAGAGATAGTTGAAAACCTATATAGAAGATTAAATCTCGATTTAAGTTCAGGTGATATTTTTTTGTTTACTTCTTCATCTCTAACATTGGAAGTAAAAACAAATATATATTTATTTAAATCAAATTCTCTCCCCAGAGAATCTGTAAATTTTCCATCTTCAAGTAATTCCAGGAAAAAGTTATGCACCTGTGCACCAGCTTTTTCAAATTCATCAATTAAAACCACCTTCGACTTGCTTTTAAATATCTTGTCTGACAATTCTCCCTTATTACTACCGATATATCCTCTCGGGCTTCCTATTAAGCTGCTTAGCGCATTCTGATCACTATAATTTCCTAAGTTGATTTTAATAAATTTTTCTCCAGGACTTAAAAAGGAATGAAATAGTCTTGCAGTTTCCGTTTTGCCGATGCCTGATTGTCCACAAATAAATACTGAAAAAATTTTCTGTTCTCCAATCTTGTTAAATAGTCTATATTTTTGCAATTCTTCAAACAAACGTTTTTGAAAATTTGAGTTTCCAAAAAGATGTTGAGAAAAATGCCGTCTTAACTCTTCAAATTTACTTCTGTTTATATCTACTACATTGAGCACTTCACTATCAGCTATTCCTAAATATGTTTCTAATGATTGGACACTATCAATATAAAGATAGAGGGATTCTCTAACATCATTGGCATAACGATTATCAATGATAAAGTACACGTGAAAATCAACATACTCTATATAAGCATTTAATATTTCAATAACTCTTTGCGACCAAAAATCAGTTCTATTACCTTCAGAAATTATAATCGGTGTTAAATCATAAAAGTTGTCTGCTGAAAACTGTATGCTATCTTCTTTATTTAGTATCTTATTTACAATAGATGGAGAATGAAGCAATACTATTTTAGAATCTTGGTTTTCTATTGCAGATTCAATTTTTTTCATATTTTTACGATCATATTCGTAAAGGATGATACGCTCCATACTCTCACCTACTTTATTGTTAATTCCTGTATTACAGCTATCACATCAATAAAATGTGTCTGCTCGTCTGATTTAACATCCTTTTGTGATTGTGATTCATCACTCTCAATACCTGTATCATTTTGTTTTGAAAGATTCTGAAGAATTAGCAAACGGTTAATTTTGTTGTCAATCACAGATTTTTTATAAGCACCTCTATAAATACCAATAATCGTAACCGGACCTATTTCTAAGTCAGAAATACTGTATTGACTTTCCATCTCATTATCTACTTTCATTGGTATCTTAAATGTAATGGTGCTGTCATTAAAATTTCCAGAAAAAATATAAGCAGAATCTTTCAACATCACTTCTAAGAGTCCAGTTATATCTACCCCCTCAGCTCCTTCTATAGGAACTTGTTTTAATATCCCGCTTAACAAACTTTTTGTGGCTAAAATATCAGCTTCATTGACAATTTCCAAAGAAGTATTCTTTATTTTGATTAGATTTCCTATTTTACTGTCTGTCAATTTCTTAACTTCAATGGCTTTTTTATACACCTGCTCAAGAATGGTTGATTTCGTGGATACAACCTTAAAACTATCAGCCACTTTCTTTGTTCTGCTTCCTGTCCCAGCCAAATCAATCTCTGCTTTAGGAAGAATTTTATCAAGAAATGGTATTTTGCTTAAATTGGTTGTGTCTAATGAACCATTAGTTTCAATTTTCCCTTCTGAAGATTTTTCGGTTGTATGATGTTCAGGTATTTTGTTATCTATCAACATAGAGATTTCAAAAGCTTTTTCGTAATTTATGTAGTAAATGTTGAACATTTCTCTACCCCTCAACTTATATTTCCAACTTGCCTGTTACCGCTTCATAAATCAGGCTCTTTTTGTAGTCGCTCAACTTATCTATAAGCATTTGCTTTTTCTTAATAAAGTGGTCAATTTTAGTACATTTTCGATCAAGGTAAAGTGCTATTTGTTCCTGTTCCTCAATCGGTGGTACTGTAATATGCATTTTGTTGATATCTCGTTGAAATAAGTGCGGTACACCCATTCCATCTTTCATAGTTTGTATTATAGTTTGAATGTAATCACTTTTGATAAGATACATTAGATAAATCCCATTAAGCCTGTTATTTGGCGTAATAATAGCTATTGAGCTATTAACTGTAGCTTCTTTCGGAAGATATCTTACAACATTTACAGTACCTAATGTTGAGCCATCTTTTGCAAGAAGAACGTCTCCAACTGATAATTTAATTTCTGGAGATTCTTGATATCTTTCTTCGTTGATATAATTCACATTTATAAAATCAATCTCAGCTTCTTTAATATTAGGAGTAGACAAAAATATGTAACCATCCTCTACGTATTCTTGCGCTTTTAATCCTTTCCATCCTAATCTTGCTCTAACCCAAGTTTCAAAAGAAAACCTTGAAACAATCCAATGTTTTGGAATATTGCCCAAAAAATCTATACCGCTTTCTTTCATTGGAACATTAGGATTCAAGCCTTTGGTTACTGCTTCAGTAATAATCGCCTGTTTATATGCTTTTATCTTTTCAATAACTTGTTGCTCTTTTTCTATTGTTTTATCAATTTGAGTACATTTTCTATCAAGAAAATCAGCAATCCGTTGTTGCTCATTAAGGGGCGGAAAAGGAATATAAGAATCAGCAAAATCACTAAACATAATATTTTTACCTTCTCTTATGCCCACCGTTAAAGAATTCATTTTTGAAATAAAACCATCACATTTAAAGAGCATTTTGAAATACTGATTATTTATTGGTGTTTTTGCTCTAAACACCGTATAAGCCGGTGTAATTACACCCTCATAATTTGACATTTCAAATCCACCCTGAAAACTACGTAAACTGATAACATAGTCTCCTTTATGCACAGTTTTAAAAGTTGTTAAATCTGCGTCTTCACTAACTTGAACTACTCCTTCCAATGTAGTTTTTGGTACAACCCCGTTATTCTGAGTTGCAGATAACAATTCTAAAACGGTATTTCCTTTTTCTGTTGATTGTGCAAAGATATGTTTTGCTCTTATGTACTCCCATTCCTGTGGGATTTTCCCTATCCACTCAATTCCGCTATCCTTCATCTTCATTTTTTATCATCCTCAATCTTGCGAGTATAGACAAATCCGCTTGTCATTACTGTTCCGTTTGTTTCTCCACAATAAGGACAATCAATATTTTCTTTATCCTTACCACCAGGAACATTCATAGAAGTAACTTCATAAGTAAATTCTTTACCACATTTTTTACACTTCATCGTATTCATATCTCAAAAATCTCCTCCAAACTTCCGGCAAGTTCCGTTTCAATCTCCATAATTTCAGCCATAATTTCCGCTGATGGTTTCGGAGCTTCATATTTATAAAAATAACGAGTAAAAGGAATTTCATAACCAACCTTCGTCTTGCTTTTATCTATCCATGCATCGGGAGCAAATGGAAGAACCTCCCGTTCAAAATATTCTTTAATATCCTCAGTAAGCGGCACATTTTCTGTATCACGCAAAGATGGATCTGGCTGTTTTTTACCATTTTTTAATATTAAATTGCCGTTTTCATCCCTTAGTGGACGCTCCACTACAATTTTGGAGTATCCAAATTCCTCATTATTAAAAATCTTGCTGATTTCAGTCTCTTTGAAGTCCCCATATACTTTGGTGATTTCTTCAATGTAGTGCTGTGGAATATCATTTCTCTTATTGCCAAGTGATTTACGGCGTTTTTCATACAGATTGTTTGCGTTAATTAACTGCACCTTACCCTTCCGGTGAGGTGCTTTCTTGTTTGACAAAACCCAGATGTAAGTAGCAATACCTGTGTTATAGAAAATATCATTGGGCAAAGCTATAATTGCTTCCAACAGGTCATTTTCCAAAATATACCGGCGTATCTCAGAAGGACCGCTTCCCGCATCGCCTGTAAATAGTGGGGAACCGTTATGAATAATCGCCACACGTGAACCTTGCTCTTTCATTTTTGCAATAGCAGTCTGTAAAAACAGCATTTGTCCATCGTTAACAGGGGGTAATCCAGCACCAAACCGACCAGCAAATCCAAGCTTTGCTTCCTTTTCTACAGCAGCCTTATCATTCTTCCATTCACGGCCAAATGGAGGATTTGAAAGGATGTAATCAAATTTCTCATCCTTAAACTGGTCATCTGATAATGTATTGCCGTTTTTAATATAATCGGCATTTCCACCTTTTATCAAAATATCTGCCTTGCAAATTGCGTATGTTTGATCGTTGATTTCCTGTCCAAAGCAGATTAATTCTGCACTGCTGTTAAGTTTTTTTAGATAATCCTCTGCAACAGAAAGCATACCACCTGTCCCGCAGGCCGGATCATAAATTGTTTTTGCCACGTTGTTGCCTGTAAGGATATCGTCATCCTCCAGGAACAAAATGTTTACCATAAGTTCTATTACTTCACGTGGAGTATAGTGTTGTCCAGCATCTTCATTATGAGCTTCTGAGAATCTACGAATGATTTCTTCGAAAATGTATCCCATCTCCAAGTTCGATATTTTATCAGGATGCAAATCAGCTTTTGGCGTAGTAAACTCTTTTAAAACAATATACAGAAGGTTTTTCTGTGCCAAAGTAGTAATCTGATTATCAAATTTAAATTTTTCAATGATATTCTGCACATTCGGTGAAAAACCGTTCAAATAGCTGCGAAAATTTGCTTCTATTCCGTCAGGGTCATCCAGTAATTTTTCAAAAGTAAAGGGACTTATATTGTAAAAAGAATAACCGGATGCATTACGAAGAAGGACATCCTTCATCGCCATGCCCTTTACTGATTCATATTTTTGCAGCACCGCTTCTTTTGTATCTGCCAATATACAGTCAAAACGTCTGATTACTGTCAAAGGCAAAATCACTTCACCATACTCATGGGGTTTATAAACACCGGTCAATTTATCGGCGATCGCCCATATCAAATTCGCTTTTTCACTAATATTTGCACTAAGGCTCATGTTTGTTATCCTCCAACTACTCTATTATATTTATTATATCAAATAGCCTGTCCAATAAACAGGACACTAAAATCTCTGGCTAATCTCTGTCAATAAAAGAATTACTCTTCCACATATTCAAGGATGTCACCTACAGAACACTCGAACAATTTGCAAAGCTTCTCTAACGTGTCATAGTCAATCCGCTGTGTTTTGTCATGATACAAATTAGCAATAGTACTTCGAGCAAGTCCAGTTTTTTCATAAATATCCTGTATGTTATATCGTTTAGTCCCCATTAGAATCGACAATCTGCTCCTAATCGCCATTTTTACACCTCGCCAACAAAGGATACACTTATACAACTAAAAGAATAACACACTTACTGTTCAATGTAAAGTATATATGCTTTATTTAAAATATAATATAAGTCATTATATCGTCAATATAATACTTCTTTTTTCACTTGTAGATATTAGTTAAACTGTATATTTCAAGGTGATGCGCCTTTGGCCTGCCCCCCAGCCCACGAAAAGTTATAAGTCGGATATGCCATGTTAGTACTAATTTCCTTAGTTGGCTTATCTTGAACAAAAAGGGTTGCCCCCAGCTCACGATTGATACATGCTTCTCCCTTTACTCCCAGCTCTTTTTTTATACTACCATTCTCTTTTACCTGCTCTGACTGCTCCCTCTCCACTTCGGGTGACTTAGATTCTTCTTTCTTTGGCTTAACAATATTTAGTGTATAGAGATTTGAAGTTTGCCCTCCATGTTTACGTTCTGTATCAAAACGAGCTTCCTTAGTAATAAAACCTGCTTTCACCAGGTCATCTAAAGCTCTTTTTACGGTATTGACGCTATATCCGCACTCTTTTGCTATGGTTTTAATGGACGGAAAGCATTGTCCGTCCTTATTACAATGGAGGGCAAGACAGTTTAATACAAGCCTTGCCCTCGGTTTCAAATCTGATTGAAATGCATTGGTCATATATTCGATTTTTGCCATTATACCCTCCTGTTTCAATTGCTACCGGGAAAGCTTTTTTTACAGCTTTCTTTCCGGTATAATATATTCCTTTACGATCAGATGATAGATATGTCCGTTGATATTGTCGTTAAATAAGTCATGAGAAGCGTAAGCAATCATCAAATCTTCTCCAAAAGTAGTCTTACAGTCGCTTTGAAATTCCGAAGGCACACTCAGAGCCATCTTAAATGTTGATAAATTCTTGCATAAATGCAGCAACTTTGAGTAATTGGTTTCTTCATAAGGCAAAAGGCTCCCACAGATCAGCCTGATATCTGCTTCTTTGAATGCATTGGTTAATTCCTTAATTGCTCCACAATCATAAATGATAAAATTGTAGTCCTTATCAATTTCATTGGTTAAAAAGCAGTCTACATCGCCAACAGGATAGTGTTCTCCTTCCTTCTCATAAGTATATCTTTCAAACAAATAATGCAGATGGCGGTTCATGTTCATTTCTACATAACATGCGGTAGCACCCCTTGCAATCAGCCAGTTTGCAAAATTAAATGCCGTTACCGTTACACCACTTCTGCGGTCAGCTCCGGCAACAGCAATCTTTATATTCTTTGCACTCCACTTATACCTTGGTATTTCGATTTCCACAGATTCATTAATTCCGGGTGGTACAATTTTTAGTTCTTGTTTACTCAATTTCTCAATCTGCTTATATCTCTGCATACCGCCTTCAGACAAACATTCTTTAATCTCACTTTGAATATCTTCCGCAGTATTCGCAGTAACAATATCAGTAACGCCGATTCCGATTAATTTTTCCGTATATGCTTTTTCATTATCGCAGCCGGATAAAATAACAATAATTCGAGCATTAAACATCATCTGAAAAGATTGCAGGGCGACGATAAAATCATCAAGACTATCATCAATACACCCGATATCCACCATGAAATGCTTGTAGCCCTGATAATTCCTCATATCTTTAACCACAAACTGTTTTAAAGTAAATCTGCCCACAAGCTTTTTTATAACCACTTCCGGTTTATTGCACTGTGCCTGTTCATTTTCTTCTTCCAAGAAATCCGTAATACCGCTTTTTCCACTACTGGACAGATACAACAGCATTTTTCACACCTCCAAAATGCAAATCGTGTATCTTTTCTTTGTCTTTCAAGTGATTGGTCATTAACAAAACAGTACCCACAATGACAATCAATATATAAACAATCAATTCAATCATTTTTTTCCTATTCATACTCCACCTCCTGCATTCCTGCTGATAATCCAAAACGGACCTCCTGCTCCTGCACTCTTGCTGACTTCATTCAAGATAATAGACAAGTCCCATTCCTGTTTACTCCTTTTATTACTTGCCGGATCGGCTACCAATATCTTTCCTTCTTTTGTTATTCCACGAAGCACGATAAAATGGCCACTTGACGTAAAATGCCCTTTCGTCATAATGGCAACTACCAGTTTGCCTGATGAAAGGGCATCTACAATACTTCGTGATTCCGTCGCCGAACAGCCTTCCACATTCAAACCAAAAGCTTTTGCAGCTCCTGGGATTAAAGCATGGTAAGAACCGCTGCCTTTACACCAATACCCATTCTCATATGACCATTTTGACATTTGCACCGGGTCTATCATGGTATTGGTAAGACTTGATACCACCATAGCCATAGAAGTCGGGCCACAAGCATATCCACCTATAGTATCTGTCCCATAGGGTTTATCCGCCCATCTGCTGTCAAGCTGATTATAATAAACAGCAGGCGTTTCTCCCTCATTGTAAATTGTAACCCCCTCATAACTTTTACCGTAATTGTCTATATAATCGGGGTCAGTTTGCAAAATGCTTTGATACATGCCAAAGTCATTTTGAAGCTGCTCAACTGCTGTCAAATCTTCACCGTTAATGAATTGTCCCAAAAACTCTAAAGGATGTGTAAGGATATAAAAAAACATTGTAATAATGAGCAATACGGCGATCAACGGTGTAAGGATAAGTATCAGCATTCTTTTCCTCGCTTCTGCATCAGCAGCTGCTTTTATCGCTAAATGTGTAAGCAGCTTTGACGTTAACGGATCAATTGCCAATAATTCCACCTCCATAAAACACAATAACCGAATGTGCAATTACATCCGGTTATCATCAAATATTCTTTTTTAGTAAGGAATCTATTTTATAGTAACATCCATTCAATATTTTTAATCTATTTCCTTTTGCAGCAACAAGTCAGCTAATTTCATCTAACTTTTTACCACCACTTTAATTTAAACTCCTCAATGCGTTTGTTTCTATATTTAAGTTCACTCTCCCTTGCCAAATATTTATACTTTTCTTCCAATATTAAGACACGAGTACAATGATAATTAAGCGGTTTATCTGCTTTGAATAGTTTTCTTGATGAAAGACCTTCCCCATCATTTAGTAAGCGGTCGATCTTTTTTCGACCTATTCTGATAAAAACCCAATGCAAATTAATTAAAAAAGCAAGATAATTCAACTTAAGTTTTGCTATCATTGATAAATCGCCCCCTTACTAAAATTCTATAAGGTTATTACTAATCCTTATAGACACAGTATATCATAAGGACTTTGTAATTGTCTGTCGAAATATGGTTATAAATAAAAAATCTGCATATATTTTGCAGATTTTTTATTTATAATTTGTTATATCATTTTTCAGCATCTTTAATCATTACTTCGATTACATGAAAGATTCTCTGTTGTTCATCAGAGGGCAATTTACTAATTTTTTCAGAGAGTTCAGAGGATTTTATCACATTCCCAGCTTTTAATACATCTATCAGCAATAAATCAGAGGGGACATTTAATGCGTTTGCTATACGAATAAACGTTTCAAGTCTTGGAATTTTTGCCCCACGCTCAATGGCACTCATATAATTCGGACTTAAATTAACATATTCCGCAAGCTCCTCTTGTTTCATACCCAGTGCCTCTCTGTGCTTTTGAATCCTTTTTCCTATCTGTTTTAGATTCAATATTTTCACCTCCTAATGGAGTTACTGTAATACTAATAGTATAAGTTTCACATTTGTTCAGATACAGTATCCACCAGGATGTAACTAACTCCAAAAGAATTAGTATTGCACTTTATTTTTTAACACATGATGATAAAACCAACCATACACATAAAATTTATCAGCGACGAAATTTAAACATGGCGAACTAAGCAGTAACCAAATTCCTCATTATTAGCTATACATAGCTGTCAAAGGTCTATGGCATAATTAGTACAGACTGTGCTTAAGAAAACGACATAGTCGCCCGTTTCCTATCTTCCTCCGGCTTTTCCCATGTAGTTAAATTTGTATTCCGGTATTTCAAAATTTACATGAAGCCGCTTTGAGCCTATGACAAATAAGGCATGTCCACGACTTTTGCTTTCTAACAGTTCCTCCTCAGCCTCGGTAAGATTATAAAGCTCTTTTGTTTCCTTCAAGTTCTGACCGTCACAGCCCATAATCAGTTTGATGCAGGGAATATCCAACAGTGCCTGACCATACATCTTAATTTCAGGCGAAAGGAAGTCCACTACGCTATGGGAAATAATAATCAATCCTGCTTCGTACTTTCTTGCCCTCTTTTCTACATTACGCAAGAATACAAGACTTTGTGGAACCTGCGGGTCAATCATCAGATAGGCTTCATCACAAATCAGCAATACTCTTTCGGACCTGTCTTTACTCATTTGTTCCCAACACCAGCCAAGCAAATTGAAATATTGTGTCCTTTTGATGTTGTCACTTGTATTTTGCAGACTGTGAGTATCTAAACAAATACAGCGAGTATGGGTTTTAATGCTGCTGTGCCCATTCCATAAGAAGCTGTCACTGCCATGTGCTATGTCATAAAGGAGCAGTAGCAAATCACGATATACCTGATCGCTTTTATTTGCTTTCACCTTTTCTTCAATCAAACTATAGAGATCGCTGAAAGTTGGAAACTGTTCATTGGCAAAGCCAGAGATGTCCGTATTCCAATCAATTCCGAATTTATGATACAGCTCGATGATACTCTGTTTTAGAATTGCTTTTTGCATATCATTAAGGCTCGGTAAATATATCTGAAAGAATATTTCCAGATTCTTGATATGAAGTGCCATATCACTCATACCATCTGTATCATCATAAAGCTTGCCACCTTTTTCTTCAGGCTCATCTTCACTGTCGCGCGGTGCCGGCCGAATTTGCAATGGATTGATTCTGCCATTGATACCGCCACCGGCGTTAATCCAATCGCCATTTAAATTAAGGCATAAATCTCTATATTCTGATTCAGGGTCTATTATTAGAAGCTTTGTGCCTTTCATATATTCAGACAGCATAATGTGTTTTACAGCCGTTGACTTGCCTACTCCCGCAACACCCATAACGACCATATTGGAGTTGGTACGGTCATTGCCACGCTTCCAGGTATCCACAATGACAAGGCCACCATTGTTATCCTTCGCAAAATAATAGCCATTGCCGTCATTAAATCCTGAGCTTGCAAAAGGAAAGCCTCCCACAAAAGTGCTCATGGGAATGATGCGCTGTACGATATTTTCAATTACCGGGTTGGTAGGATAGGTCGGCGATATGGTTTGCAATCCTTCTTTTTGCAAATTAGCAAGTGTTCTTACTTTACATTTCATAACATTGATGACACTTTCCACCCTTCGGCTCACTTTTACAAAGTTTTTCTCATCATGGGCAAGCGGCATGATAGAAAGGCTCATCAGTGCCACTGTTTCACCGTTTTGATCGATTTGAAGCATAATACGCTCTCCATCCTCAGCTGCTTTTTCCGCTCGCTGGCGAGTTAACGGGTCTTTTGCGCTTTCTGCAGCTCCACGGTTTTGAATGATGCTCTTACTAATGGCAGAAATTAAAGCACCATTGTCAATCGGTTTAATTCCGATTGAAACAATGGTGCTTGGAATATTGGTTATCTTAGAAAGCCAACCTACATCAACCTTTTGCGGATATTTAACAACTCCGTATATCTTGCCTGTATTTTCTCCGACAACCAGGCTATTTCTTTTTATTTCTAATCCCATTGGCGTAATAACATTTAAAAGAGCTTCATTTACGGGAACAAAATCTGATTTAGGCTTTTTCACCCCAATCACAGTACAACACCTCCGCTTAAAATTGGAATGCTCCGCTCGAAACTGGTATCCTCCAGGTGCATATAGGCAGGATTATTGATAAGATTGCAAAGCCTTACAATATCCTGCTGTTCCAAAATGTCGCAGCCGATTCCATTGTCCGTAAAATTGCTTGCAAACTCTTTTGCTTTCACCAGTAAATCTTTTTCAGCTCCCTGCTCTGCCTTATCCCAAATAACTACATAAAACTGTCGTTCCACCACTTCACCGGACAGAGCAAAGGTACTCATTTCAAGGATTTCCTGCTTTAAAAGCTCTTTTTGCTTCGGGTCACTCGTAGTAAGCAGCTCTGATAGTTCTGCAATAAGCGGTGAAATATCTACCGGCCTTGAGACAGCAATGAATTTAAAAGGATATTGTATGCTCGACATATTGGCAGTAAGCTGCTTGATAATTATGCTTTTTTCGCTTTTGCTGAATAAATCAATGCTGATCGGATTGATTTTCAGGTAGCACAGAATCAGACCATCTCTTGTATAGAGAAACTTGCCTTTAATGTCCTTTACATTAACAAACTCATTGGCTGTTTTCTGCTCTTCATCTGCTTGAAGTATCTGTTTTTTCTTTTTCTCTGAATTCTTGATAAAAAGAAATGCGCCCCCTCCAAGGACAGCGCATATCACAATCATAATGATGGGAAAGATCATTCTGCTTCCACCCCCAATTCTTCGGTTTCCATATTTCTATAAGGCTCTTGTAGTTCCCGATTCAACTCTTTTACCTGTGCCGACTGCAATAACAGGTCATAAACCCCTGAACCTTTTTCAAAGATTTTCGCAGCTTCAAAAAAATCAGTTATACCTCGTTCCTCAGTATAGGAAATTGTTAAGTTTACATTATGGAGGGCATGATCAATGGGTATGGTGAAGCTGCCCATTCTGGGATGATAAAAGCGGTTGTATTCCACTAATGCATGGTTTTCATCAAGGTTAAGAGTTACCCGCATTTCAAGCATTCCATGTGTGTCAAAGTCCTTGTCCTCGTTTTCGGTTTCCTCCGGGGTTAGCGGTTCAAAGACAAGTTCTGTCACATCTTCTGTTTCTAAATATTCTCCGTTATAGCTCAAATGCCCGAAAATCTCGGAAATACTTTTCTCAGGATACTGATTTTTTTTGATGTCAAAGGCATTTTTCAGTCGATAGAAACCGCTGAAAACTGTTCCTGCACCCCAATGGGTATAGTAACCTGTAGTTTTATTGTTCTCTGTCACCTTAAAAATGCCACGATGCCCCACCATCTTCACCTCCTATCAAAAAAATTCCAGATGTGCCTTATAAAGACACACCTGTCGTATTACAGTTCCAAATCTTCTTCATCATCTTGTGCAAATTCCATTTTGGCTAAAAAATCGTCAACGTTGACCGCAGGTTTAACTCTCGCAAATATCATATTGTCCATCTCTTTGTAAGAGAAGTATTCCGGCTCTTTGAAGCGTTCTGTGTATTGCTCTACCTGCTCATCAGTTAAAGAAATGTCTTCACCATAACCATTATCGCCACAGATAAAAAAAGTACCGGCAATAACATCCCCATTATCAATTCTACGGTTACCGGTCAAACCCAATAATTTTCCTTCTTCATTACAATAAATGTGAGCATCATCTGTTAAATATAAGTACTCAATGGGACCACCTACCGCAGCTTGCATAGCCCTAAAATCATTTTCTATATCTTTCACATAAGGCTGTTTTTGTGGCTCAACAATGAGCACTCGAATCAAGTTTGTATTTCCGTCCATTCAAAATCCTCCTATTTACTGCTTTGGGGCAATATGCCAATCATCATATAATGATCCTGAAATATTTACATAATCGTTCAAATTCATTGACAACATTCCGGCAGGTGTCCATGCATCCTGAACATAGGTGTAGACTCTATACTGTCCGTTCGGATACCAGACAGGGCTAAAATGACATCTTTGACGATAGGTGCTATATGGATTCACCTTAAATTCAAACTGTGCCGAATAGCCGTTCACAGTACGTTCGAGTAACCTCCAATAGGTTTCATAGGAAAATTCGGGAAAATAACTTACCGCCGTTTGTGCACCGGTTACATGGCTGCTTGGCGCAGAAGATGAGAAATTTGTTTGGACCCTGTTATTGATACCGTAACCGCTTTTCATGGTTTTACCTGTTGCGGTAGGTGACTTGCTATCAGGTGTAATATTGCTTGATGCTGTCAGACTTGCACTGTAAACATCAGTAAAAAAGTCATACCATCCATGATCTTCCCACCAGCCGTTGTCAACCCAATGCCCCCATTCGCCATGATCGCACCAGTCCCAATCGGAAATCCATACCCAATAAGGGTGCCATTTTGCCCACCAGACACTCCAGGTTGCATAAGTTTTCTGATTCTTGTTTGGAATGCTTGGTGTTTTAAACCCATCGTTTCTATCTTTTGCAGTTGGATCAGGCGGGAGATTTTTGTCAAGGTCAACAATTTTGGCTTTTATCACGTTTTCACTCAGATAACCTTTGTTTGTACTGACCGTTATCGTTACATTCTGTTCGGTCGATGGCGTTGTCCATTTGCACCATACCAGTTGACTTTCTCCTTCAGGAATTACAATATTACTCATGGTGTATATATTTCCACCGACATTAAACGTTACCGTTGCAGGACCATCTGGATTGATTTCTTTTGTCGCATTAAGTGTTACAGCAGTAATCACCTGAGTGTTGGTTCTATATTCAATTGACGTATCAACCGGGTCAGTAGGCGGAGCATCTTTATAGCTTACAATCCCTAAACCCAAATAAGTAAGAATAGCGGCATTGGATTGCCTTCCAGACGATGACCCATTCCATGCGGGAAACCCCAAATCGGAACGCTCTAAGAACATAGCCAGCGGTAAGTTTTGATGTGTTAGGCTAACCATCTTACTCCTCAAATCACCATTTTGTATCTGATCGTACAAAGCAGCTTCATGAGCTGACATGCCCATCTGAATACCTTGATACTTAAAATATGCAATTGGTTCAAGAAGCAGTTTATAATTCCCATTCGTAAGTTGCTCAAAAGAGATACCAAAATCATTGGCAATCATTCGAGCAGCACCATCGGAACAAAAGTATTTTTTTATTGCTTCAATGCTTGCACTTACACTGCCACTGCTTATAATTCTCGGTAAGGATACAGCCGGGTTGTGATATTGATAACTCCCCATAATAGGCGAAAGTTGGCTTCCATCTCGATAGTGAATCTTTGAGTTTTTCCCAAAATTCACTATACCGGCCGATGGACTTTGGTTTGTATAGTCGATAGGCGTACCAACAGGCTTTCCTGTTTGTGTATCGATGATGGTAACTCTGACACCGTCATTACCGGGTGTCCAGGAGTTTTGACTTGTACCGTTTCCCATCCCACCGCCACCGTTATCTATGTTTCCATCTCCTTCTGCAAAAGCTGTTAACGGAGACGTAAACAAAAGGGCTATGATTAGAAATACAGAAAATATTTTGCTTTTCATCTTGACCTCCTCATAAAATTAAAAGAGGTAAATCCTTAAGACTTACCTCTGCTTAAATGCCTATATTCAGTTAATTCATGTCACCAATCTGTTTATTCCAGTCCCCATCCGATTGGCTTTTGATTTCTTCATTTGAACCACTGTTCTTGACCCAGCCAAATCCGGGAACATAGACTTCGCCTTTGCTGTTGGTTTCACCGCCCGTCGGCTTATCCTCTTTGGGTTTTGTAGGCTCTACCGGTTTGACCGTTACAGTAGGTTTTTTGTCCGGATTAGTCAAGTTTGTATCTTTAGGGATATCGTGTGGTTTGTCGCTATCCACTGCTGTATCAGGCTTTTCAGGTGGCTGAGGTCTCACAGGAATTTCCGTCAATTGAATATCGTTGGGTTTTAATGTATTTGTGTCCTGTGTCTCTTTCGGAGTAACCTCCTGCACAGTAACACTTGGTTCACTTGTTTTATCGTTATTAATTCCGCCTACAGATACAGAATTATCTGCATCCTGCAAGGTGGCCGGTAATTTAGTTTTGTCCGTTCCGCCTTCAAGCATTGCAAATATCCCTATAACAAGCAGAACACAAAGAGTGGACAAACCTGCAATTATAAATCCCCTTTTAATTTTAGGGGTTAATTTTTCCATAACAGCATACCTCCTTCTAAGGCATAAATCAATCTATCAAGTTTTGCAGCTTCTTGGCTACATTATACCACCGGACTTGCGTAACGTCCAGTAATAATTATGCACTATGTTTCGCATCATTTTCGGTGCTTTGTCAAGCCTAAATCATATAGGCTCTATCAGAACTTAGGTGTATAACCGGCTTTGAGTTTCATTTTTATCTGCATCGGCGGTAAATGCTCCCATCCAAAAGATAAAGGCACAGCTATATCAACTGTACCCTCAACGGTGAGTTGGCTGATTCCGTTTATATTTGACGGAGCCAAAGGAGCATTAGTTACACTAACCGATAACCCTGAAACTGCATATTCCAATGTACTGCCGGCATACTTTACATACTTGCCATTTTCTTGTTTCAATCCAAGATTATCCTTGAGCCTTCCGTAAATGTCACCAGTTGTTATATTTTGATTCCAGGATGTCCCTGACAGAACATATCCTCCTGAGTACCCTTCCCGCAGGCCGTTATAAGCTTCATCCCAATTTTCAGTAGCTACATCAATTACTGCTGATTGTACAGCATCTCTTACACCTACAGCCACTATCATCAGACGCATATACTCAAAGGCAGCACTGGACAAAATAATGATAGCAAGCACAACTGCAATAATTAAAGGTGTAGAACTGCCCGTTTTATCAGACAAGGCATTTTTCATTTTCGTCACTTATGATACACCTCCGATGTACCCGTTGCTTTTGACGTTAGTGTGATTGGAAATGAAGCAAATTCGCCAAACAGCCCAATGTTTACGGAAGTGGTCAAAGTAACGGTGAATTTCTCATTGAGTTGAATATTGCCCATTCTCGACCATTGTATTGTGGGATTTAATCCTGTTTGATTACGAAGTTGTTCCCCTTTGGCTGTGGTAGCACTTCCTACGCCACCGGCAATTTCAGCAGTCCTGCAAAGTTCAGTGGCAAATGTATCTAATTGTTGCTTTGCGATAAATACAGGCATAACCTTGACAACAAGAGCCAAAACCATTGCAATCGCCAAAACCAAAACACATGCATCAACAAAGCTCGCGCCTTTTTTATCTTTAAATAACTCGATCAATCGTGACCCTCCTTTCCTTGAACATAAAATATACAGTTAAAACATCTTGCCAAGCGTATTAATAATCTCATAACCGAGGATAGCAAGATACATGAGCAGGAAGCAGCCGAGCATAACAAATGAATATTTCTTGACCTTTCCAGGCTGTTTCATAGCAATCAATTTTAGCTTTTGAAGTTCCATTTGTTTAAAGGCATGGTTAAGCATTTCAAAATACATGACTCCGTTATCTCCGCGCTTTACAGATATAAGCCCTCGTACAACATCGGACAGCATGGTGCTGCCGATTCGAGATTCCAACCTTGTAAGTGCTGTTTCTTCGTTACCTGATTTCATGTCTGCAATGGTTATTTCAAGTTCCTGTCTGAAGCTTTCTCCTGCACTTTTTTGATAGGATTGTAAAATAGCCGGAACATCACGAGTGGCTTTTAAAGACTGTGATACGGTAGAAACGAACCTTGGCAATTCATATTCAATTTCTTCCCGCTTCTGTCGCAGAATTTCATCAGCAAGGCGAACCTCTTTGAAAAGCACTGCAATAGCCAGCAATATGATAACCGGCGCCAAAATTGGGAGAATTGGTAAAACGGGTATAAGCAAAGCAGCTATCAGCCCTGATTTAACCCAAGCTTTTGCAACATAGGTTTCAGGTGTTAATTTGATTCCTGCGGACTTTAAAGTAGCAGTCATCTTTCTTTTCTTGTAATCATCCATCCTTATAAATTTAGAAAGCTTGGAAGCCAATTCAAAAATAATAACTTCCATATTTTTTGTTTGCTTTTTATCCTGCCTTGCAACATTTAAAACCGCTTTGGTTGTTGCTATTCTTGGCAGTTGCAGTGCCTGTGCAAGGATAAAATACATACCACTTGCCAAAAGCATCCCCGAAACAGATAGAATTAAGAACAACATCAAATCTCCCATTCATCTTCCTCCTCGCCATCCTGTTCCAAGAAATCTATGTTGTCCAGGTCTATATCATCCTTTTCTGACATATCAGCATTGAAGTCCATTGTTTCTTCTTTGACATTCTTTATATCACTTAAAGGCATTGCGTTGTAACTTACACTTTTAGGGGATGGTTGTGGAATACTCCCACGCTCGGCCATGGAGTGATAATTGATATTGGCAACAATAATATGATCTACCACACTGATCTGAAGTGGTGCAAAGATAGAAACCAGTCTTTCCGTGATGTCTCTGTCTTGAATTGATGGGGTCAGGCTTCCCCCAGGATGATTGTGTGCTAAAATGATTGATTTGCAGTCACAGTCAAGAGCAGCCTTCAGAACCATCCTCGGATAAACAACTGCTTCTCCGATACTTCCTTCAGATAATGTCCTTGTTTCAATGATGTTGTTGCCACTATCCAAAAAGGCTGCCATAAACTTCTCTCTGTCTTTAATGCCGCCCAATAAGGAAACAAAATATTCCCCTGCTACCGTAGAAGAGTTTAGTACAATCTTGTTCTCTTTCTCCTGTAATTTGAGAAGCTTGTAGGTAGATATAAACTCATTTAAGACATGAATCTTTTCAAGCTGTTGTTTATTAGGCTCAATAATGTTGGGATGTTCCAAAACATTAAAGAGATTGTTTTCGGCTGCATATTTTTTGAGTTTACTTTCAGAAATTCCCGTAAGCCTTGTCAAACCTTTAATGAAACTGGACGCATAAGTCTCATCATACTTTTTCTTCACTGCTCTGCACCACCTTCCGTGCTGTCAATCTTCTGTGTTGTTATTTCATCAATTAGCACCTCCGGCATTACCTCTTCGCCCATACCAAACAGCACAAGCCTGACAGCATCCAGCTTTTCAAAGACATCTGCTGAAAAGTCGAAGGATTCAAGGTTTTTAAAAAATTCCACTGCTCCATAGTACTGGATACACCTGCTGATTTGTTCTGTAATGTCCGAGTCAACTTCAAAGAGCCTCCCTAAAAGTTGGGAAGCTCTTTCATAATCTTTCTGTTTATTTGTTTTATCTTGTAACATGGCGAAAACTCCTTTCTTGCTTATATTTGCATTAAAGATCTGTGGCTTTGATTTGACACTACCTTTTATACTCAATTGGCTTGGTAAGCCTGATTACTGCAGCAAAGGAAACGAGTATTGCAAAGGCACATATAGCCAGTATCCCTTTACCAAATACCGTATTCACAAGTACCGAATACCAGTCTCTGTTTAAGAAATAAATAAGTGGAATATTTGCCACCAAAAGCAGAGCCATTGTTATAAACTCTTTCAACGGTTCATACATCAGATAATCCAGCTCTGCTGAAACAATCCTCATATCAGAAAGCTTTGAGATGATTGGTGACAATGTAGTTTTTAGTGTTTTATCCTCCTGGCAGGCAATCATGGCATCTACCCACTCACTAAAAACATAATGGTTCAGCTTTGGTTTCATATCGGAAAGAGCCTGCTTCACATTAACATTAATCATTTTCGCCTGTGTCAAGAATGATTGAAAGACGTTAGAGATGGGTAGATTCAGATAGCTGATATTCTCCTGAACAGCAGTAATGATACTCTCATTTCTCAAATAGCTTGTGGTGATGATTGATAGAGCTGTTTCCATTTCTGCATTCATTTGCTTTTTGTAGGAATGAGAAGTAAAAATCAAATACCAGAAAGGCACAAGTGCCAACCCAATTGAAGCAACGGGAATCATTAAAAAGTTATCCATGAGACCAGAAGCAAATAACCCAATTACCATGAGAAAAAAGGATAACGCACATATTGCTCCAAATTTTTCTTCCTTGCCCATGAGGGATAAAACCTCTTTGGCATCTCTTACGGTTTTTCTGATTCCTTTAACAGGCTTTGGATTTTTAATTGCTTCAATTCTCTTTCCAATCGGTGTTTTGCGGTTCTGAAATAGCCTTACTACACTTTCGGCAAACTCAAAAGGCGATAAATTTAAAATCAGAAAGAATCCTGCAATCAGACCTGCAAAGGCGATTAAAATAAGCAATGTCATGCTACATCAGCTCCTTCCGTGATTTTTTCAAGCAGACTCACAGGCATACCGTTTTCAAGAAGCCGCTTTTGCAGGCTGCGTGATATATTGCCGATCTTCTGATATTCACCCTTAATCTGCACCTTGCCGTCTACAACCGTATTCTCAGTGATATGGTAACGAAAAAGAGTGTGAATTTTGCGTGTCCCGTCTTCGCAAATCTCACACTCTGTTATTTCCATGACTTTACGGCTATTATCCTCTAACTTCTTAACAAACATGACCAGCGGAAAGGCTTCTGTCACAAGGTTATATAAGGTTTTATCATTGATATCATATTTCTGGGTACACAGTGTCACCATACGATGGTATGTGGCAGTACAACTGTTTGCATGGGTGGTAGTGATAACGGCATGGCCGGTTCGAGCTGCTTCCTGTGCTGCAAAAGCTTCTGCTGATTTCATCTCGCCGACACAGATAACATCAGGGTTGCAAGTAAGGGCATACTCCAGAAGTTTTTCCTGGTCAATATTCTGCTTGGGATCTTCCGAATATCGGGTGACGGTATGCACCACATTGTTGATGACGTTACCCTTTTCATCCTCTTTTACAAGGTCAAACTCTCGGCAGCCATTCTCGATGGTAAAGATACGTTTTTCATCGGGAACGGTGGATAAAAGCCAGCTCATCAGAGTGGTTTTGCCTGAACCGGTACTGCCGGTTACGCACATTGACAGCCCATATCTCAAACAGGCGCTTAAAAAATCCAACATCTGTGCAGTAGCCGTATTATTTTTTATAAAATCATTTCTCGTCAGCTTCTGAGGATTAACAATACGGATTGAAGCAGCCACGCCCTTATCTGCATCAGTAATAGGGTTTCCTAAAACAGTAATACGGATTTTGTTGGAAAGATGCCCCACCACACCGGGCTGTGAATTATCAAGTATCATACCGGATTTGTGAAGTAATCTGCGAATTACGTCAACGGCGTGTTCGGGACTGTTAAATTTTTCAGGGGAAGGGAGAACCCTTCCGTCTGAATAAGTTATCTTGACATCTTTCCAACTGTTGATATTAATCTCCTCAATATTGGTTGCAAAAAGATATTGGGTTAGGAAAGAGAACTCTGCCATCTCTGTGTACAGGCGTTCAACGAGTTCTTCTCCATTCATTCCTTCTACGCCCAACCTGTAATCGGTAAGGTATTTTGCGATATATGCTGTTATTTGTTGTTTCTGTTCTGCCGGGTTATTTGCAATCATGGTAGCATATTTACTTGATAAGTATTCCTGTATTTCTTTAAGAATCTCAGAGAATTCCTTTTTGTTTTTAGCCACGTTATAGAACAAGCCGATATTTCTACTCATCGCCAAACACCGCCTTTACAATTGACTTTATGACCGGGTCATAAATTTTTGCAGCTTTCCCAGGTATACTTTCAAAAAGTGTGAGAGTAGAATTTTGTTCATCAATGGCCTGTACATAGGGTAAAGTATAGGAAACACCGCCAAAAGCATTCTTATATTCTTCGCCATCCTGCGACGGCCTTACATTTGAAAGTACTATAATATGTTTGTCTGTATTGAATTTAGGCTCACTAAGCAGTGGCAATACGGACCTGAAATAGGACACGCTTTTTAAATCACAGCTTCCAAGCCTTAATACTTCATCAGCCACTTCCAATGCTACTGTTGAAATAATACTTTCAGTCAGCATACTGGAACAATCTATAACCACATAATCAGCAATATGGCGAAGAAGGACCAACAGATCCACTGCCCGGTCTTTCTTGTACTCAGCATAGGAAAACGGATTTTCTCCGGCCTTGTACCCAAGTAAACTGATATACGGATTTTTATCAAAGGAAACACAATTTCTTAAAATTACTTCCTGTGTAATGTTTGGTGCTGTTAATACTTCACCGATTGAAACATCAATCGGCGTTTTGGATTTAAAAATTGTAGGCAGTGCAGGGCAGATATCATCACACAGCAGGAGCAGCACATTTTTCTTTTGATCCGCAAGCTCTTTTGCCAGTTTTATGGTGGTAACCGTTTTACCACTTCCTTGGCTTCCCCAAACCGCTAACATTTGTTTCCCTTTATTCGGCATCAGTGTTACCCTCCTCTTTCTGTTCATTCTGCTTGACGTTTGCAACTGTGTTTGCGGTACCCTCCTTTTTCCCAAAGAGTTTATCCTGTTCAGCTAAAAACTTGTCGGCATTTTCCTTAGAACCACGGTAAACCAAGGTGGCATGAACATTTCCTTTTTGCTCAAGGTCTGCAAGTACCTTGGCCTGTTCTGTATTGACAAGCAAAGTTATCGTCGCCGGTAATTTCTTTTCTTCGTTTTCACCGTTGCTTACTTTTTGCGGTACATATTCCTTATCATCGCCTGTTTCTGCGGTTACTGCCAGGACTTTAACATATTGGAGTTCAGGTGGAATGGTTGCTTTTCCCAGGTTATCATAATTTGCAGATATAAGGGTTACGATATCACCTGCTTCCAATTTGCCTGACAGGCCGGCAGCAAAAGACTTGATGGTAATGGACATAGCAACCTTTGTCCCGTCCAAATCATTCAAATATTCAAACTCGGCAAGGGGCTTTTCAGATAGTTTTGAAGCAAGGATATAGTCACCTTTTTGCAAGTCAGCATTTACATATTTCCCGACTGCACTATTTTTACTCTTAATAATGTTGTCCGGAAGGTTATATGCCCCCACTTTCACCATTTCCAGCTTGTCAGCAGTAAGCACTTCACCTTTCTTCACTGCCGATGATACTCTGACAATTTCCGTTCGTGCACGCAATCCACTGTTAAACAAAGGAGTAAGCCCAAAGCAGATGACAAGAGAAAGGAAAATACATACCAGTCCGATGACTGTTCGGTTTTTAAAAATACTCAAATTCATATTCAATAGTCCTCCTGTTTTTTAATTGATTGCACTCAGTAAAAGTGCCAAGTATGAAAAAATACCTCCTACACAGAAAAAAGGTGCAAGAGGTAGTGTGATTGAGTTTAGCTTTTTACTTTCACTCGAAAGTCTTATACATAGTCCTGCTATCATAGCAAGAACAAGAGAAATGACGCTTTGCATAGCCCCAAGGGGTGCACCCAGCACAAAACCACAAGAAGCCATCAACTTTATATCACCACCGCCAATTGAAAAGCCGTTATCCCTGTGTATCAGGATTGCCGCAAGAAAATAGGGCAGTCCTGTCATAACAAGTCCTGAAAATGCATCCCAAGGATCAATTGCCAATAATCCTGTTATCATTATGAGTAATGAAATAGTATTCGGAATTTCACATTTTCGTATGTCCCATACAGCAGCCAAGACCAGCAGAAAGGCAAACAATCCACCTTTTATTATCAGAATCAGCATTGCTCTAATTCTTCCTCAATTTCTTGGAGAATCTCCTGCTCTTCGTTTTCGTACTCGGCATAATAGTCCTCCATAATGGCAGGAGGTTTACCGTTAATATGATAATTATGAATTGTCAGTTCATGCTCCTGTGTGTCAATCAAACTATTCATGCTGTCACGAAGCATATCCATATAGGAATAATCGCTGTGCTGCCATTCGGTATAAATGCAGTCCAATGGGTTTTGCATTGTAAGCAGGATGTTTATTTGCTTCTTGTCCAAATCGTGATATTCAAGCAAGGACAAAATATCTGCTTTCATCACAACCTCATAAGCCGCATCAATGATTTGCTGTGGTGTTTTTCCTTTCAGGTTTTCAAGAAACTCCGCATATTCGTTGCTTGCTCTTTCATAAAGCTGACGGTCTCTGTCATCATAGTCCAACTGTTCAAGAAAGCGATGTGTTACTTCATAGAAGTCATTTCGCTCTAAGTTCAGGGTTTCAAAATCAAGTTCTGTCCAATAGCCAAACATACAGTCCAGAATGTTATCCAGTTTTTCAACCAGCCCTGCCATTCTTTCCGTCAGCGGAGTATTATACAAGGCATTTCTAAAGGCGGTTTTTACTTGCAAATCATTAAAGAATATATCGTCGCGCTTTGCTACAGGGACTGATTCTTCAAACATTTTAAGTTCCTCATCAATTCTCTTTATTACTCCTTCCTTATCTGCCACAATCATCACCCACCATTTCCCGTTTAACTTCTAATATTTTCTTTTATCCCCCATTCATCTCCATAAACGTATGGATAATATTTTTGGCTTCTCGCAAATCGCACCATGTTTTGGACCTGATCCACTACCGAAAGATTTGTCTGGTCTTTTGTAGTCATCATGACGGAACCGATAATCCCCGTAAGGACACAAATAACAGCAGGTGTAACATTATGCGAAAATATCCATATAAAAATAGCAACAACTCCTGCACCGATTGAACCAACAATGGATTGCAGAAGTTGTTTTCGCCCAAATCCGGAAAAAATCTCAGATTCTGTTTTTACTCCCATAGGTATATAAAGCTTTTCGTCCATTTAAACCTCCCTCAAGCATAGTAATAAAGTACCAAGTCTTTGATCTGCCAAATGCTTTCGGCAATAATATAGAAAATTACGGTGTTTTTTGCTCGTTTCTTGTACTTGGCAGCTTCTTCCTCAGCAGCAGACAAGCGTACCATACAATAAATAAGTCTTGCCGCTGCACCTATTCGTACCAGGCTGATGATTGCATTTGAAATGTCATCCATTGTCACCACTGATTGGCCACCGCCTTTCATATAGGTATTGTAATTTGTATGTCACCATCTAACATCTTTACCACCTCTATTTGGCCAGGTTTTTCGCCATACCGACAAGCCTTACGCTGTGATATACATTATTGATTACACCGGTTCCGCCACCACCGGTTGTGATGAGAAAATCTTGCAGGAATCTCGGTGTTCTGATTGCCAATACCATACAAGCAACTCCCCAAAAGATATGCATATTCAGCATCAGTCCTACGCCTAATTTTGCAAGAGATATTTGTATTACAACAGCAAGTGTTGACTGAAAAAACTTATTGATATATGTTTTAAAAACACCTTTATCATTGTCAAGAAGTCCAACACAGGCTAAAGGTACGCCGATCCTCAAAATCAATATTTCCAGTCCCCTCATAAGGAACTGGAAATACAGCATGAAGTAGCAGATAATAAAAATCAGCCCGAAAATTGCTGTTACTATCCCTAATGAAGAAATACCATTTACCCATGCCTGCCAATCGTAGCTTGTTGCTGCTCCAATGGCTATCAAGAGTTTATTGGTCATATCCTCCACTATACTGCCAAGCCATCCATAGATGGTAGGAAAGCATATCGCAACAGCTAACGCCCTAAAAAAATTGGTGAGCAGATATAGAGGTTCTTCATCAGCATCACCGTCTGTCCACATTACATAAGTTTCAAAGCCTTTTTTGAGAAACTTTAAGATAATCAAAGAAATACCAAATCCAAATATAATGTCAAACAGAGTTTCTGCAAGATTTACACCGGATACAACAGTCATATATTGTTCGGCATACAATGTCATATGCACTATATCGGTTAAGAGATTGTTGATATAGGCTATAGAGCCGTTGAGCAAAGCAACGATTAGCATTACTAAAATGACTTCCAAATCTCAATCACCCCTTTCCTGGGGAGTACCTAAATGATACCCCCAAAGGATTTTCGTATCTGCTACTCGTGCTTTTCGTTATTGCTATCTGTTGATGTAATAACCGCTTGATAGGCTTCCAATACGCTTTTTTCTATCTGCTCTCTTACATTGGATTTGATCGGATGGCATATTTCAACATAACTTCCGTCTTTAATCTTGCCGCTTGGCATGGATACAAAAAGCCCCTTTGCTCCATTTACCAGCCGCACGTTTTTGATGATAAAACCTTCATCAATAATTAGATTTGCAACTGCTTTCAACTTACCGTTGTCCTTGAATGTCTTTTTGATTTCTGTTTTGATGTTCATCATAAAATCCTCCTGATTTTTTGTTTAAAAAAGCATTGGCGGTGCCGTTTGCACTGCCAATGCTTTTGATTGAGTCGTTTAGCCCTTGTAGTTAAACATCTCTTTGATGCGTTTTGTGATTGTCGGCAGCACTGTACCGTTTATAATAAGATACAGTCCGGCAAGAATGAGTGCCCCAAGCACAATGGAAATAAGGACGGTAATTGCAACATCGAGTGTGCCCTGCCCTTCACAATTTGCAAGTGCTCTCTTGGCTCTGCCAAAGGTTTGATTGACTGTTGATTTTACATTGCCAACAGTTGCCATAGCTTTGATTTCCGCATTTCTTAGAATGTTTTTCATTGAATAAATCCTCCTTTAAAATATGAATTAGTAAAAATAAGACTGTTCTTATACAGTCTGTAAAACGTTTTTAGAATTACTTATAATATCCAACGATGAGATTAAGTGTTGCCGAACCGAGTACCGCACCGATACAGGAAACAATAGCAACGACAATACGGTTATTCCACTTTTTCTGATCCATCTCATCTGCAGCTGATCTGCGGATGAAGAAATAGATAATGAGAAGTCCTGATACTACCGGAGCAAGAACCATTAGCCAGGTAGTAACATCTCCAATCAGTTTTTCAGTTCCTTTGACAATCTGGCTGTCTTTTATGTCGTCGGCATAAGCAGGCATTGTGCTCATAAAAGAAACAGCAAGTGCAACCATTCCTGCACTTGCCGTTTTCCAAAGGTTTTTGCATTTTTTCTTTACGGTTTTGATGTTCACAAATTTGTCCTCCTTTCATTATTCTAAATCAGTTTCATTGTTGGCAAATCCACCATTACCTTTTTGAGCTTGTAATTGCATTTTCCTGATAATATCTTTCTGATAGTAAATCCAGATATTCCATAATGCGATTTCCTCATTCGTGTTAGTGATTGCAGGGCGCTTTTTCTCCCGTTCCTCCCGAAGTCTACGGTTGTGTTCCTTGTCGCCAAGCCCTAACATCCTGTTAAAGTACCACTCTGATAAGTCCGGAGAATACATGATAGCAGGATGCGTACGGGAAGTGACAATCTGATAAGGCCGTATAATACGCCTGACCTCATCTACATTCAAGAGTTTCCGTTCTACTAAACTGATACTATGAGAACTTGATGGAGTGGAATATTTTGTGTGGTTTGACGACAATTGATAACTTGAAACAGTATAAGTACCAAGCTTTTCCGATATCTCACGCAAAGTATCCATATCATCTGCTTGTAGATATACCCAGGTTTGGCAGTTGGCTTTAATGGTGTCCGAGGTATTTTCATCATACTTCTCTTTTAGCTGTGAAAAGGACTGAATAAACAGATTGAAGCGCATACCCCTGCCACCGCCGACTGTCAGCTTATTTGTGAAATCAGTGATGGTTGTAAAGTTTCCGAATTCATCCAAAATGAAATTGACACGCTGCTTTAATCGACCTCCTCTCATATCTGCTAAATTGGCAAGCAATTCATATTGCTGAGATACTATCAGCGAAGCCACCGGGTAAAAAGTGGTTTTTTCATCAGGCAGAATAATAAATAGTGCTTGCTTTTTCTGACCGATGTCCTGCAGCTGAAAATCGCTCTTGTGGGTTATGGCATAAATAGATTTACTCGTAAACAATCGGAGTGTCGTCAAAGCTGAAGTATAAAAGCTTCCCCTCGTCCTGCTTGGTGCAACATCAGAAATAGATAGTAAAGCTTTGGCAGGATGAGCAGGTGGAAGCTTTTTAACATATTCAAGCAGTGGCATTTTATTGCCGATTGTCTTGACCATTTCAGCAATAAACCAATAAACATTGGTAAGGTTCTGATACTCCGGACGATGCTTGTTGTCACATACCACACAGAGTATAGATGCAGCAATAATGGAACATTCACCATTGGTCCAGATCTTTTCACCTTCCGGTTTGCCAACAAGATTATTTGTCAAATCCCATGCGAGCATTTCAGCCTTATCGGCATCACCTGCATTAACAGCATTAATGATTGGCTGTAGTAGATTATAGCGTTGGCTTTTCGAAGGATTTTTAAAATCTAAGACCAGAACCTCATATCCGAGTTTCTTAAGGAACTCAGATGTATAGTCAAACAGCTCAGCCTTTGGATCGCTGACTACAATGGATTCCCCTGCAAGTCCAAGGGTACAGATAGATTGAACTACCAGATTTCGAGACTTACCGGAACGGGTAGCACCAATACATAGCAGATGGCTGTCCTCGCCGACAAAATAGATGCGTTCTTTGTTGCCTTCTTTCTTTACACCGATGACAACACCTCCTTGCTGGGTAATTTCACTCATAGGCATCAACTCCTTTCAACTAACTCAAATCATTGAGAATAAACAGTTATATTAAATCCATGAACTAATATAATCGCTTAGCCTTCTTTTTCTTTCATAAACTCCAATCCATCATAACCAGTCTTAATCAACTCCACGATTTGAGGATGGCTCGGGTCTAGGATAAAGCTGTCAAAGGCTTTATCCTTTTCTTTATCTTTTAGCCACCTTGCGGACCCATGCTGATATTGTCCGACTGGTACTGGGGTTTTTATATCCGGTGTTATCTCTACTAAATCGGATTGGTATGGCCGTAAATTTGTGAAGAAATACATTACAGCCATAACCAAAGCAAATCCCTGTAAACAAAGAAACAGCATCAAATGCTGTCTGCTTATAAATATACTTTTTAAACATTCATTGATTGGCAATAGCTTCAATATAGTCATCTGCCTTGATAGTAACATATGGACAGCGGTGGAAAAAAAGATGTTAATAAACCCTCCAGCCGTGAAAATCATAGAACAGATGATCAACTTCGGTTTTGTTTTCATCTTTCCAAATCCTCACTTTTCTCCTGTTCCAATATAAGCATTTCTGCAAGCTCATTCTTGATCGGCGTATTTTCCAGCCACTTCTTAAGGCTTTCCGGCTTTACTATGCCCAAGAAGTCAGCTCGTTCCCAGCGTGCCTCCCGTCCGTCAAAAAGGTTTTTGGCATATACCGCCTGACCTCTCGCCCCATAAGTACAGCCAAAACCGTTATAAGCAACCCACAAACTATTTTCTGCTGTCCGGCAGTTACTAATCAATGCTTCCGGATTCAGCACCAAAATCTTATTTTCATAGTCATCCCTGTCACTTCCAGTAATACAGTCATCCATACCAAGTGCCTTGCTGCTCTGTCTGATTTTTAACCCCTCCTCAAAATGATGGTCCAGAACATAAATCGTCGGGATATGCAGTTTGGCTGCCAAATCAATTTCACCCTGCATCCCCTGCGATATTTCATCCCCGCACACCCAAATTTCATCGCAGCGCTTTAACAGTTCCAACCCCATTTTTAAGCCCTGTGCCCTCTGTTCTGGAATGGTATCTTGCAGGTAGGCTGTAAAAATCGTATGAGGAGCCAATGGTATTACACCGCATCCGGCAGCATACTCACAGTATCGGTGCGCTTTTTTGATATTTTCTTCAATAGCTCCCCTTAACGGGGAACAGATATATACCAGTTTCAAGCCGTTTCACCTCTCAATCTCAAGTTCAAAATCAATCTCATTAAAGGTTTCAAACCCTGTGTCCATCCCGGCATCATCAAGCTGCTTTAAAGCCTCCTGTCTGGCAATAAATTCAGGATCGGTTACAATGCCTTGCTCTATGAGTTCATCAGCGACAATGGAAGAAGAAAGCTCATCAGTAAAACAGAGATTTTCACCATCTTTCTGAGCCATATCAATAACAGTTTGAGGCAGGATTTCTTCTGCCATTTTCTTTGGCATCATCAGCCCCTTTTTGTATTCACCAACAATCTCATAAATGCCGATAGCAATCTCTCCACAGGTAATGATGTTTCCCCATATGTTTGGATTAGGCCTGCTGTCCGGCATATGTTTCACCTCCGTCTATATAAGGCGTAAAGGCAATGGCACTCAAATATTCCATGCCGAGCCTTGCTATCATTTCATTCTGATTCTTTAATACAGTATCGACTGTATGTTCTGTACAATATTTCATCATATCTTCCACATACTGCCCAACATCCAGCCCGACAGGGTTTTGCATATACTGTTCTTCCGACATATTTTCAATTTGCTTGTTTAGCTCTGCCTTATAAGCCAGAAACCTTGCTATAGCAATTACTTGATTTCTCTTATTTCCCATGCTTAACCTCCAATCTCCATGTCCTGCCTGAATTCATCTTCAAAGTCAAAGTCATAATCCCTACCTTGCAGTTCGGGAACAATGTCTTCAATTTTCTCGATCATTCTACCGACAGAAAGCATATCGTCATTGGAAAGGTTATTATCAAGCATCGTAAGCTTGACAAGATTAGAATGAAGAATCATCAGCTCTGTTTCGGTAAACAGAGCCTTTTCATCCACCAAACCGGAACGGATGGCAAAATCCTGTGTGGCTGATTCTTTATTGTAGAAAAATTGTCTTTGTAGTGGCTGTTCACTCTCAGGAGCCATGCGATAGGTTGAAAATACATAACCAAACAGGTGATGCAGCTTACAGGCTAAAACTACACCGTTATATTCAGCCAGCTTATATGAACCGTTTTTGAGTTTCTCATCCTTTTCTGTATAAGGACACTCAGTGCATATACCGGCTTCAACTGCCGTTTTCTTGGCGGTTTCCTCCAATAAATTAAAAACTTTTTCCTTAACTGAAACAAACGGGTTTCGCTCGATCATATCAGCTTTGGTATAGAATGCTATAAGCTGATTTTTATAATAAATATCAGCAAGATAATCGGAGGAAGTTGACCGTTTCACATCAAAGCCACGCCTTGCAAGCTGCTCAAAAAAGCATCTGTAGAAATCCATTTTAGTCCGCATAAATACACCTCCATTAAGAAGAATAACCGCCCTGATATTTTTCAAGGCGGTTATCATCATGTTTCTATCTAATCAAAATAGTAATTTACAGAATAAGTAATGTTAGACTTGTTATACATGCAATCATGGTTAGTATAGTAGTAAAACTCTAGCTTGGAATAAGTACCTGTCGGTAGATTTCTTTGGAACGTTATACCATTTTTGGTTGTTTGATAGTCAAGCTGATCCCATGAATTTGTTTTAATGTTATATCCCCTTACTCGTCCAAAATCACTTCCGCTATGTCCGCTGACAGGCGGTACAGTAAAGGTGTATTGCGTAATAGTAGCTCCCTCCAACCCGTTCTCCATGATAACTGAATCCGGGCCAGTAAGCACCATACCGCCGCCATTTGTGGAATCTGCCACGAAAAATACAATAGCCGACCATGAAGATTCAGCTCCGGTACTGTCAACTGCCTTAACCTTCACTACATTTTTGCCCAGTGGATAAACATAAGTTTCAGCAGGACGGTTTTCCCAAACATAGGTAATGGCATCTCCATCTGCATCATTGGAAGTTGCTGTGATTTTAACAGGTGTACCCGGTGCAACGCTGTTGCCGGCTGGTGTCCTTGTAATAACAGGTGCAGTAGGTGCAGAATTTTGGATAGTAAAGGTCACTTCTGACCACTCGGAAATACCGCCATAGTTGTCTTTTGCTCTTACTTTTATCGTATGAGTACCTACAGGATAGTAATTGTCCTGAGCCTTTCCATCGTATTCATAGATAATTTCATCACCATCTGCATC
>Ga0116179_1000316_pt1 | contig 37656 bp, 36 predicted proteins | sample AD_UKC071_MetaG_FD_89751 | JGI IMG/M metagenome (GOLD analysis project Ga0116179, IMG submission 89751) | Active sludge microbial communities of municipal wastewater-treating anaerobic digesters from USA - AD_UKC071_MetaG | ecosystem: Engineered > Bioreactor > Anaerobic > Digestate | place: USA...
GCAAGATCATGACATCAGACTGCAGTGAGAACATGACAGACGAAACAATCAAGTCGGTACTATCCGAGTTTGGAATGCCGGATGTTGCCCGCATCACTCGAATATACGAGTCTGCGCGCTAGAGCAACCGCGGCCTACTCAAGCCACATACGAGTTAGGGTTGAGAGGTGACTGCAGTTGATGCGTTCAACTAAGCTCGTTTTTGTAGAAGGGATGCCAGGCTCTGGCAAGTCTACTACAGCCTGGAGGATCGCAGATATGCTGCAGGGGAGAGGATATGCCTCTAAGTTGTACCGGGAGAGGCAACCGGACCACCCCCTAAACGTAGGCGGCGATACGCATCCGAGTGGTAGCTGTACTGGTGAGGAGTTTTACCGGTCCTACTCGCCTGAGGCGTTCATCAAGGAAAGTCTGGCGAGATGGGAGAGCTTCGTCGCTGAGATGCTGTGCGAGAAGTCAATTGCTGTCCTCGATAGCTATCCATTTCAAAATAGCGCCCGAGTACTGCTGCAGCTCGATGCATCGTTCGAGCGGATCAGCAACTACGCCGCACAGGTGGAGGCATTGGTAGCGCCTTTGAACCCCGTGCTTATCTATCTTGAAAGCGGTGACCCGGCAAAGGCGTTTCGCGACACCTGTAAGAAGAGGGGGGCAGAGTGGACGGACTACGTAGTGCAGGTGGTTGGTGGCTGTCCGTATGCTGAGGCAAGAAAGCTCAACGGAGTCAGCGCTGTGGCGGAGCTCCTGACAGTTTACAAGAAACTGTCTGACATATTGCTGGAGCAGTCAAGCGTTCCGAGGCTCATCCTAGAAGGCTGCCACAATCACTGGGCAGACTGCTATCGACGAATAGATGAGTTCCTGCTGAGACACCTCTCATCGGGCTCAAGGTCTTGTGGAGGACTGACACAGCCGAAGTAGGCTGGGTAGGCGTAGCGGAGCATGCAGCTTGTCAAGGTCAGCACAAGGCTAGCGGTCCGTCCATGGCAGCGCAGCGGATAGACCGCAACAACGCCCACCGAGTAGTGCACCTATAGTGCCAACTCATCTCACGTGCTTTCCCAAACCACGCTACCGCCGGTAACGACGATCAGTGGATCGCTATTCAGAACTGCTAGGTGAAAAAAGCGATCTCATGTGGCTATGCAAGCATGCGAATGCCCATCCATGTGGCCCATGTAGCCTGAAACAAGGGCATTGCTGCACTCGCGCTCTTATGGCACATTTCTTTCCGGTCTTTCGTTCGAGTCAGTGGAAAATGGATGCTCTAGACAAACAAGAAAACGCCCTTCTGAGGCTGTTTAGTGTCTTGAGATGCTTTCTGGGTGGTTAGCTGATCGGCCTGAATCTGAGCACCTCCTTGTCAGGCCTGCTTCCCCACCAAACCTAGAGGGTAGCGATGGCAAGATGGGATCCGCACTTGATGAGCAGACGCATAGGTAGTCAGTAGTATGGCCCAGATTTTTTCAAATGCCTCGGAGAACGCGACGGCAAAAACGGAACCCGTTGGTTGAGAAGCTATGGAAAGGTGGACCGAGGACATACGGCCAGATCAACCGTCTATGCGAGGAGTTCGCGAAGGGATTCGGCTCAACAGACTGACCATTCATCGATCTAGCTCGAAGATGCAGTGGCACTTGCCTTTGCGTCTTTTCGCAAATTACTGAAAGATTCTAGAAGTATCTTACTTACCATGTTATAGTAGTACAGAGATGCGAGTGGGGGGTATACCTATGAGTGACGTCGTTTCCCGGGCTCGTGAGTTCATACTGACTCATGCAAGGCTTTTGGAGCGGCGACTGTTTGAGGTGCACTTCGAGGGTGCAGATCCCTACCAAGTGTGCCAGGTAGTGCGCGGCTATCAAAATCGAGACGGAGGACTGGGCCACGCATTGGAGCCGGATGTGCGCTGCTCGCAGAGCCAGCCATTGTTTGTTGCTATAGGGCTGGCTGCACTGGAGGAGGTTCAGTGTCGCGACCTCGGACTTGCCATATCGACCTGCAGTTATCTCGAGTCTGTTTCAGACAGCAGAGGGTTGGTCGCCTGTCTCACTGAGGAGGCCTATCGAGATCCCATAGCGCAGCACTGGATCGGCCTTGGTGATACTCCCGGACTCAATCCCACTGCAGATCTCTGTGGACTTCTCTACTTCCACGGTGTCGAACACGAGTGGTTGGCATTGGCCACAGAGACGTGCTGTGAAATGGTCATTGAGGATCCTCCTTTGGAAGCCCACACTCTCTTGTGCGTCAGCCGCCTGGCTCAGTACATCCCGGGTAGAAAGATGGGGGAGCGCCTTCTCGAGGTTATTGCAGATACTCTGCCAAGAGCGGACTATTTTATACCAAGTGCACCTGTAGAGAGATACGGACTGACTCCTCTGCACTTCGCTCCTAAGCCGGACTCTATGTGCCGGAAGCTCTTCAGTCAGGATCAGATTGACGGCCATCTCGAGGATCTCTTGGGCAGGCAGATGAGCGACGGAGGATGGCCGATTGACTGGAAGGCTCCGGGCCCTGCTGCAGAGTTGGAGTGGCGAGGGCGTCGGACTCTGGATGCGATATGCACATTGTCTGCATACGGGGTTGTATGACAGGCCAGAGAAGGGGGATGAGGAAATGAGTTGTGTGGCTGTTGTTACAACTACAGACAGCTACGACGAGGCAAGGTCAATCGCTCGGGCGTTGGTCGAGCGGGGTTTGGCAGCGTGTGTGCAGATCTCGGAGATCGAGAGCTTCTACGTCTGGGATGACGCGGTTCAGAATGAAAAGGAGTATCGCATTGTGCTCAAGACGACTGCTGAGCGCTACCACGCTGTGGAAAGCGCTATCAGAGATATGCACTCGTATACGCTTCCCGCGATCTACGCAGTTGATCTGAAACATGTATATGGCCCGTATGCCGAGTGGGTTAGGAGTAATTCGGCAGGCGAGGCTGACCCAAATCGCAATCCTCTGCGGTAGTCCTCCCACTTTTGTCTCTCTTGACTCTGGATTGGGGGAACTATAGACGCCAGTCTTGGAAAGCTTGGAGGGGTTTGGTCGTGTGCTGGTTGAGGCGTTGCCATGCACTGTGAGACCAAACGTCTGATGAGTGTCGCCTGATGATTTCCAGATCAGACTGGGTGATTTGAGCTTGCCTGAGCAGGGCAGATTGGACGTGGCTCTGGGCCACCGCTCATGCGCTCCGACCTGCCCGGGCAGCTCGAGTAGTTCTTTTTGAACGAGCTATTGCGCGAGCTCCGGCAAGCTTCTGCCAAGCTCGAGTAAGCTATTTCGCTAGCTCTAGCACTTGGCGCACTGTGTCCTCGGTCAGCTTTACGTAGTTGCCGACATCGGCGGATCTCCATGCGCACTTCTTAGCCATCTCGTCGAGGCGGTCGTGTGGAATGCCTGCCTCGGATAGAGTTACAGGCAGGCCGATCTCGCGGAAAAAGCTCTCCAGGCGTGCAATCCCCTCTAGAGCTACCTCTTCGTCGCTGCCTGCTGTGACTTCAAACACCCGCTCTGCGAACTGTTTGAACCTCGGGATGTCATGCTTGTAGACGTGCTTCATCCAAGCTGGAAAGACTATGGCTAGCCCTGCGCCGTGAGCAATATCATATATCGCGCTTAGCTCGTGCTCGATTCGGTGCGAGGACCAGTCTCCACTGCGGCCAACTCCGACTATGTCGTTGTGTGCAACAGTGCCTGCCCACATGATCTCAGCTCTTGCTTCGTAGCTGTTTGGATCAGCCATCACCCGCCGGCCGTTTTCGATGATAGCGATCATTAGGGCCTCGCACATGCGGTCTGTCACATCCACGTCGCGCTGAGGAGTGAAGTAGCGCTCCATGACGTGAGCCAGCATATCAGCGATGCCGCACGCAGTCTGATATGGAGGGACAGTGCACGTAAGCTGAGGGTTGCAAAGTGAGAATACAGGTCGTAGGCAGTCTGCGCTCAGCCCGAACTTGTACCAGCCGTCTTCGTTGGTGATGACAGAGGAGTTGCTCGCTTCGCTTCCTGCTGCAGAAATGGTGAGCACTACACCCACAGGCAGCGCTTTTTGGGGGAAGGCCCCGCCTGAGTAGAAATCCCAGACATCTCCGTCATACATCACACCTGCTGCTATAGCCTTTGCCGAGTCGATTACGCTGCCGCCGCCCACGGCCAGAATAATGTCCGCGGCGAACTCGCGGCACAAGGAGATCCCTTCTTTGACTAGTGACAATCTCGGGTTTGGCTGAACTCCCCCGAGCTCTCTCCACTCAAGTCCTGCTTCACGGAGAGAGGCAGTGACACGGTCGTACAGGCCGCTTTGCTTTATGCTCCCGCCGCCATAGTGCAAGAGCACCCTGGTCCCGTACTTGCGTGCCTCCTGGCCAGCCTGATTTTCAACATCCTTCCCAAAGATGATTCGTGTTGGGTGGGAGAACGTGAAGCTGTTCATAGGTCGACCACTCCTCCGTAAGATGAGTTGGCTCTGAGATCGCTGAATTGGCAATCGTGCATACGCCTTCATGTGTATGCAACTGGAAGCAAGGCTAAGATCAGTATAGCAAATCGAGTGAAAGTCTTCCACAGAAGCAAAGCGCTGGAGCTATCTGCGTCGTCTTGAAGGATAGCGGTCAGCAGATATTGAGCGTATGTTGAAAGATGCAGGATGGCTCGGCGCTTCCTGACCGTATGATTTACCGAGCACAAACAACGACCGCGACCGTGCTTGCTGACACGATCGCGGTTGTTGGCGGTGTTTTGGTCGCTGTGTGCTGTTGTAAAGCAGGCTTAGTTTATCTCTAGAAACCGATCCAGGGGAACCTCAGTTCATTGATCTTCTCTTTGAGAGCCTTTGGTTCATTGTCGCCGTGCCTATATTTCCTATGCGGCTCGCCGATCACCCACGGCCACACGTCAGGATCAGGCATTGAGCAGGGCCACAGCTTCGGGAATAGGCGAGAGAAGAGACGATTCTCAGATTCCGGAAGCTCCGTGCAGCCGGTGTTGTCTGCAGACAGCGGCCCCATGGACAGCAGTTCTTCTCCCGAGTAGTAGCCGGTGTAAAGCCTTGTAGCTGCCCATCTGGGCAAGTCTATGCGTCTGTCAAGCTTTCTATTGCCAATCGACAGACCGCCTTTTGACACTGCAAAGCTGACAGTCTCTTCGCCTATACCCAGAGAAAATGCGGCACCGAGGAGATCCTGCTGCGGGACGGCATTGCCTCCGTCAAGACCGAGCCTCTTGTTGAACTCGCCTTCCAGTTCCTTTGTCAGTCCAAAGAAGTCAGTGACGGCAACCATCTCTGCATCCAAACCAACCTCATCGCACGCAGGCCGCAGCAGGTAGCGCCCGCCGAGGCTGAGGATGGCCTTGGTTATCTGCGTCATGTGTGACTGCAGCACGACTATTTCGTCATCACCAGCTCTTGCTGCAAGCTCACCGTGGAGCTTTATGGCTGCCAGAGCAGCTTGCCTCGTCTTGAGGGTCACTGTCGGCATGAAGCCGAATGGTATCCCGTATTTCCTCGCCCGTTCATTGCCATCCGGCTGAACCGCCAGATATCCGACTATTTCCCCGCGGTTTTCAACAACGTGAGTGATCGGCCCAGGCCCAATAATACCCCAGCCCTTAGTAGAGTAAGGGTCAGTCATGAAGGCGTTCCAACCGTCTTGCGCTTCTCTTTCGTCCTTCACTGGGCGGATAACGGCACTAGTCTCGACTTGTCTAGCCTTGTCCGTGCTAAGGGTTGCGACTGAATAGTAGAAGCTGGGAACAAAGCCGCACAGTCCGTGGTCGAATTGCGAGCCGTGAACTACGGCTATATTGATTCCCCGCTCCTTTGCCAGCTTGAGCGCTGCCTTGCAACCCATCTCAAAAGCGGGGTCTGGAACGCCCCTGCCTTCTCCGCCAATCTCGTCAATGCACGCTCTGCGGATCATAGTCGATCCTATGCTCCAAGTCGCTTCACTGAAGTAGCCTGCGCCGGCTACCTCGCCATCTTTGTCTACAACGTAGATCCCTGCTTTCTCTGCGGCATCTACAGATGCGAAGTGCTCGGGGTATTGTCTCGCACTGTAGTCAATGAACGTGGATGCTCTTTCCAACTCCTTGAGAGACGCCGCCTTCCTAACCACAATATCTGTGAAGTCATTAGGCAACGAGTAATGCCTTAAGGACTGGTTCACCAGATCTACCTTCCTTTCTCTTAAGTACTCCTTTAGGCGTTTTCTGGAATCATACAAGCGCTTTTTTACAGTGGTGAGCGGGAGCTCGAGGAAGTCAGCGATTTGTCTCTGCGAATAGTCGTTGATGTAGAAAAGGGTAATCACGGTCCTCTGGTGTTCGGGCAGTGAACGCACGGCGTCCAGGACCAACTCTCGTTCCTCTGCCTCTGCGACTATGTCCGCTGAGTCCGAGCATTGCAGGCCCGAAGCCCCGGCATCCTCCAGCGGGATCGTCTTCACGAGTCTGCGCCGGGTAATGCGGTCGCAATGCTTGAACACGATTCGACGGAACCAGCCTGGAAAGGCCCTTGGGTCTCGCAGGCTCGACAAGTGCTGGTAGGCGTCGATGAACGCCTCTTGGGCCGCGTCTTCAGCCAGGTGGAAGTCACCGAGCAATGAGTAAGAGTACCCGTAGGCCATATCTTGAAATCGTCGGACGACTTGCTCAAACGAGTTTATGTCGCCGGATTTAGACTTTTCTATCAAATTGCTCAGCTCTTCCATGCCGCTCCCTTAATCACCCTGTAGTCGTTGAGTCGGATCACAACTGAGGCGCCTCTACTATAAAGACCCACGCAGATCGAGAAAGGATACTGACTGTAGCAAAGATGCTTTTTGACTCCAAACCTTACTTACGCACATGAGCACGATTTTCCTACGGGTTAGCTGCATAGCGTGATAGTTAGCATAAGGCATGAGTTGGAAGGACAGAGGCAGTTGCGTGTCGTATATTGTAACATGGTATATTTTGATTGAGTGATACATAGGCCATCGTTGACCACTTTGCATGCACCTGCTGAGGCGTTTGTTTTCAAAGCTCGAGGCCCACGGTCGTTCCTCTAGAATCCTCGCTTGAGAGTGCATCGTTTTAGATAGATTGAACTTAGATTGAGCTGGAGAATCCGTAGCAGAAGTTGTAATAGACCCGCTTGACTGATTTCGCAGGGGGTCTAAATCACTGGCTGCCTCACGGTTTAGCAGAGTAGAGGAGGAGAAGCGACCATGCCCGATTTCTATGTTAACAAGACTGCACAGCCGACTGGGGAGCATCTGGTACACAAGAGTGGGTGCGAGCATCTGGCACCGGAGGGTAGCAGGATCTACCTTGGCACGTTTGACGACCATAGTAGCGCAATAGCGCAGGCTAAGATGTACTACGCCCAGGTGAGCGGCTGCGAGGAGTGCACTAAATAGGCTAGACCGAATGGGAGTGTGAGTGTGCCTACTGTCCGATTTGCCTGGAGCAGTAGTAATCTATCAATGTGTAGGCAGACAGTGACATAGCGGGTGGCCCGAGGGCTGTGTATTTGGGTTACCCTACTCCCTGCATGTCACAACGGAGAGGTGTAAACCTCTCCTTTCTTGTATTAAGCAGTATAGCTTGAATCACGCAAACAAATCGGTTTACGCGTATCGGCCCAGGTAAAAGGGGTTTTCGGGGGAGACATGGTACATGTTTGTGGATCTGCGCACAGCCGACTCTGATCTGAAGGAACAAGCTGCACAGGTGCTGTTTGAGGCATTTCGCCGATCGAACACCGAAGCATGGCGGACTATAGATGAAGCTCGTAAAGAGGTCTATGAGTGCACCTCTGAGGAGTACATCTGCATTGGGGCGGTTGAGGACGGTAGGCTCGTTGGATGGGTTGGCCTTAGGCCTATGTACGACGTGACGTGGGAATTGCACCCCATAGTTGTCCGGCCAGACTGCCAGAGACGGGGCATTGGCAGAAGGTTGGTCGAAGAAGTTGAGCGGGTAGCGCGCAGCAAGGGTATCATTGGGATTACACTTGGGACAGATGACGAGTTGTTTCAGACGAGCCTTTCGAGCAAGGACCTTGACGCCGACAACGTCTTGGATGAGCTGAAAACGATCACCAGCGACGGTACACATCCCTTGGAATTTTACGCCAAGTGTGGATATACAGTTGTCGGAGTCATACCCGATGCGAACGGGAGACGCAAGCCGGATATCTGGATGTGGAAAAGACTCTAGCAGGCCAAACCCTATGGTTCTATGCGCCGCATTGCGCAAGAGGCCTCAAACCGCGTAAGTATGAATAGGGCAGACTCATGCTGCTCGAAGGGGGAGAGGTCATGTCTACGAGATCCCTAGTGATTGCCCTGCGCGTTATTGGAGTAGTACTTCTGGTCAGTGCTGTGGTTGTCGGGGTGCTAACCGGATCGATTAGGGGGCTAGTTATATCAGTTCTTGGTTCTATATCGACGGTGGTTGTATACTTCGCCCTTGCCGCCATTTTGGAAAATCAGGAGTATGTCCTGGGGTACATATCAGGTGAGCTTGGACGATTGGAGAAAAGGCTTAAGTCGTACATACGCACAGGTGACAAGGTTTGCGAGAGATGCAACAGCAGCTACGATCCTAGCTACTCGTACTGCCCGAACTGCGGGTACAGAAACGTGCCGCCGTCGGCTTCGTAGTTCAAGCCGCCCAGTGGCGCTGTGGCTATCGTGGACAGAGCTTTTGTGAAACGTGCATCAGTACCGGGCATGGCGCAGCAGGGTTTCGCTGACCGGCTTGATGGCATTTGGGCACAGGTTTGCACGATGTTATAATGGACTTGTAGATCCACTGAGGGGCGTGCTGACGAATCAGTATATCAACCGGAAAGAGCGTGTGATGGTTGGCGGCCCCGATGTTTCTCAGATCCTCGCAACTGGGAGGATGCAGTATGTCGAGTAACAAAAGGCTGAGAGTCGCAGCGCTATCTCTTGCCGGAATATCTCTCAATCAGCCTGAGCACTATGTCGCTTCTCTTGTTACTCATCTCAAAGAGCTTCAGGTCGGGCTCACAGTCTTGCCGGCCCACACATCGTTTTTGCTGTGTCTATCTTCAGGGTACTTAGGCCAAGCCCGCGACTTCCTTGATAGCTACAGACTCTTTATGAGTAAGTCGAGAGAATGGAATGACCATTACCTGCAGATACATAGCGGCGTGGCGGAGGAATGCGGGGTGTACCTCGTGGCAGGGACAACTGTCGAAGAAGTTGACGGCCGCTTCTACCATACGTCCTACTGCTTCGGGCCGGATGGTGCGATCTGCTGCAAGCAGCGCCAGACTCACCTCAGCCGTGAAGAACGCGGTCTCGGCATGGATAGAGGCGATGAGCTTCAAGTGTTTGACATCGCAGAGATGAAGGCGGGCTTGGTTGTTGGCACCGATGCCCGCCATCCCGAAGTCAGCCGCATCTTTGCCTTGCTTGGAGTAGACCTCATCGCTCACAGTGGTGCAATCGAGGCCGGACACAGCAGCCTGACTCAACCTGCAGGTATCTGGGCACAGGTGCAGCAAAATCAGGTCTGGGGCGTTGAGGCGCAGCTCAATGCGAGCATCTGTGACCGCACCTTCGCTGCGCAGTGCGCAATCATAGGCCCGTGCGAGGTGACCTGCGGCTCGACTGGTTATCTGGATCGTGAGGACACTGAGAAACCTTTCGCAGCAGCTGAGCTGATAGAAGCCGACCTTCACAAAATCAGAGGTGAATATCCCCTGCTGAGACTCCTCAACCCGACAGCTTATCGTGGCAAGCTGCCAGAGCTTTACGGAGAGGCTGAGGGGGCAAACACATTGCGCTCTGGGACGGTGGGGTAGGCACATGGCGTTCTAGGGCGAGAAGGTAAGACACGACGCTCTGGGGCGAGGACGCAAGCAAATGGTGCTCTGGACGAGAAGGTCAGCTGGTGGTGCTTTGGGCGAGGAGGCAAGCACATGGCGCTTGATGGATGGAAGGAAAGGCTCTTTCGACTGTATCTTTCATGGATCTGTCGTCGGTCAAGGCTTACAAGGCGACTCTCGGCTCTGATCGGGGAGGGCAGGCAGACTCCCGCTGTTGATCGTCGCAGGATCAAGGTTGCCGCGGTGCAGGTGAAAGTCAAGCTGTTTAAGGACCCTCTGGACTACGCTGAGGAGATGCACCGACGAGTCAAAGAAGCAGCCGATACCGGTGCACACTTGGTCGCGCTTCCCGAGTACAACAACCTGTCTTTGCTCGGGATGCTCCCTGGAGTGGAGGAGATGGCTGAAGCGGTCGCTGCCGAGGATGATGAGAGCCTAGAGATCGCTGATAGGAAGCCCGGCGAACCCAGCGCTGATGAAATGCCCGGTGAATCTAGCGCTCCTGCAATCACGGTTTCAGACGTGATTCGCTATGTTAGCCCAGTCATAGCTCCTTTTCTAGACATTCTTTACTCCACGCTCGCAGCCGGGTATGGCCTCTACCTGATGGCAGGTAGCTTCCTCCTTGCGGATGGCGATAGAGTGGTCAATCGCTCCTTTTTCTACGGTCCTGATGGACAGCTCATTGGGACACAGGACAAGGTCCACCCTATGCCGATTGAGGCTGAGTGGCGGATTTCTGCAGGGCATGAGTTTCATCTCTTTGAGACTGCTGTAGGCGAAGTCGGTGTGCCTGTGTGCATGGATGCAACCTACTTCGAGACCTTTCGCATCCTTGAGCTGCAAGGTGCTGAGATCGTGATCATCCCCATCGCCAACCCAGAGCCCTACAACTACTGGAAGGCATTGCGGGGGATCTGGCCTCGAGTCCAGGAGTGCCCTGTGTACGGGATCAAGAGCGCCCTTGTTGGAAGTGCGTTGGGGTTCACATTTACAGGCCGGGCCGGAGTGTTTGCGCCTGCAGAGCTGACTCCGGATGGCAGCGGTGTTCTCGCGGAGGTTGAATGCCCCGAAGAGGAGGGGATCGCAGTAGCAGAGTTGGATTTGAACGCTCTGCAGGAGCTGCGCAACGACCACCCCTGGCGAGACAACAACTTGTCACTCTACCAGCGCTACTTCCCGGGGGTATATGAGTCTGTCAGCTCCCGCAGTGGCTGACTACATACCGGGTAGGCTGCTAGACGGTTGAGTCTTTCGGTCACAGCAAGCATCAATACCAAGAACAAGCCCAAGTAGGCAGGAAATATAGCGATTGTCGTGAGACTGGTCAGCAAACCGAATATCGGTGGCATGAAGGTCGAGCCTACATACGCGCTTGCCACCTGGATACCGATGATTGCTTGGGAGTTCTCCTCTCCGAAATTGGCCGGTGTCTGGTGTATGATGCTGGGGTAGATGGGTGCACAGCCCAAACCGATCATGAGCAGCCCCACCAGCGGGACAACGTTGATCTGTATTGGCAAGACCACTGCCATGAGCCTGACAGTGATGACAGCCATTCCAATACGGATCATATTGCGGTCTCCCAGTCTGTCACTAACGAAGCCACTCAAGAAACGGCCTATCGTTATGCCCAAGAAAAACAGAGAAGCCCATCTGGCCGCAGCTTCGACATCGATCCCTCGATGCAGGACCAGATAACTGCTGGCCCATAGGCCTGTGGTGGTCTCAACGCCGCTGTACGCGACGAAGCTCATTATGGTTTCTTTGACCCCTTTGATCTTTAGTGCTTCAGCGACTGAAAGGTGTCTAGATGTACCCGTCTGGTCTGCTTTCCTTGTCTGCTCTTGTTTTCTCCAGATAGGCAGACTGAAGAAAAGCACCGCTGTCAGTGTGATCTGAATCAAGGCAACAGTCACATACCCGTTTTCCCAGCTGTTCTTGACCGCCAAGCTGTAGCTCATGATGTATGGCCCTATCGAAGCGCCGAAGCCCCAAAAGCAGTGCAGCCAGTTCATGTGCCTGGAAGCGTAGTTGAGCGCCACGAAGTTATTGAGGGCCGCATCCACTGCACCTGCTCCGAGGCCGTATGGGATGGCCCAGAGGCATAGCATCCAAAAGGAACGTGAAAATGAAAACCCAAACAGTGCGATTGCTGTCATCAACACACTGATTGTTGTGACAAGCCCTGTTCCGAACCTGGTGACCACGCGATTGGTGTTTAGGCTTGAGATAACGGTGCCGCACGCAATGATCATGGAGACTACTCCGCCATAGGAAACAGGGACACATAACTCTGGATACATGGAAGGCCAGGCAGAGCCTAGAAGGGAGTCTGGTAGTCCCAGACTGATAAAAGCTAGGTAAATCAGTGCTAGCAACAACGAATACATGATGTGCATCCTTCTTGATTAGTGATTGTGAAGAGCAGGCCACCCCGGGGTTCTACTCCTAGTATATGGGGAGAGTGCCGTTTGGGGCTCAGCATAGCAGAAGCCTGGAACTCCATGTCTGGGAGCCCAGGACTTCTCGTACAAAACTACACCAGAGATGCCTAGTGTGCCCGACCTCAGGTATATCAGATATCGGTGCTATGCTGCTACTCCCTTTTGTTCGTATGCGACGACTTCCTGTTCGGGATAGAACGAGAATATGATTGCGCCGATCGTAGTAAAGAGAGCTGCTACAGGGCCTGTTAGTTGGATCCCAAGCGGTTGCTCGGCTGTCTTGCCGAAAACATCGAGCAGCCCTCCGGTGATTATTGAGGAGAGTCCAAGCGCCAGTTTTAGGATGAAGCCTTGGGCACCGAAGTACATCGCCTCTCGGCGTTGGCCGGAGAGCCTCTCCTCCAAATCTGAGACTGCTGCGACGATAGCATCAGGGACGACGAAGATAGCCGAGACTGGGATTCCGAACAGTGCCATCAGGGTGTAACCCAACACCTGTGGCGGCAGTCCGAGAAGCGGTTGCCCCAGCAAATAGATGCAGGGAAGCAAAATAGCAAACAGGATCAGTGAAAACAGCATGATCGCCTTCAAACCAAATCTCTTGCAGGAGATGTTGACCAGGGGGAAGCACACCAAGGCTACGCCCAGCACTAGTCCGAAATAGACTGCAGTGTCCCCTTCGGTCCCTTTTAGCAAGACAGTAACGTAGGCGGGGATGTTAAGGGTGACTATGTTGAACCCGAGCCAGAAGGCGACGTTGCCTGCGAGATATATTAGGAACGGACGATTCCTAAAGGTAGTCTTCAAAGCATCTATCAGTCCCAATGTCGCAGGCTCTGACTTGGCATAGTCCCTCTCGCGGATGAGCATGGGAATGTAGAGCATCACCAATCCGATCCCTGCCATTGTCCAGAGCATGCCGTAGTTGCCAAGAGCATCGATAAGCACGCCTCCGCCTACAGCAGCCCCGGCTACGCCTAATATGCTAAAAACAGCTTTCCAGGTAGACAGGTCAACCCGGTCTCTGTTAGTTCGGGCGAGCTCAGGGAGCAAGGCCAGGTGAGGACAGACATAGAGGGTGAACAGTGCGAAGTAGAGTCCCAGCATCAGCGCAAGGTAAGTGCTGTTTAGCACAGACTGGCCACTCACGGGCGGATAAAAGAGCGCGAGGAAGACGGCAACGTAGAGAACTCCACTGTAGAGCATGAATGGGATTCGGCGTCCCAGGCGCCCGCTGTGGTTGTCGGACCAGCGAGCGATGAGTGGGTCGGCGATCGCGTCGACGACGCGGCCTAGGAACATGACGACACCAAAAGCAAACCCCGAAATCAACGCTTCAGTTCCTCTGATCGGTGTCAAGACGTAGAAGTACATCAGCCAGGTAACCATGATTCGATCGATCAGACTGTAGCCGCCCGCACCAACGCCGTAGGCCAGCTTACCCCAGAAAGGTAGTTTCTTGACCATATCAAGCCAGCTCCTCTCGCAGGATTCTGGTGATCCCACTTCATCACTTATGTTCGCTGCAATGTGGGGGTTTCCTTTTATTGTTTTATTGAGTTGATAGTCTATGCTGATGGGATCCTGAGTGTGCGCGTTTAGGCTGCTTGCCTTGTGACGACCAGTGCTATGCGTGAGTCTCCATGTTTGGGGCTGTTTCAGCAGTATGCGCTTGCGGTTGCAGAGCAGCTCGACGATATCTCGAACTAATCCTCTCGAGGTACCGGATTACGAGCCTGCGTTTACGCAAGTCACGCAGTGGAAGGCAGGTTCCAACCTTCTCAATCATGGTCTGCAAGGTCAAATCCTCAGCGTGAACAACGACAAGCCGGATTCCCCGTTTCTCGCAGATCCATTCCTTGATTTTGTCGCGGAGTTGCTGTTTCTCAACCTCCCGTGGACTGGAAAACTCCGTCGGCTTGTAGTGCTGCGGGCCGTTGAACTCGAAAGCCACTCTGCCAGGGTAGTATCGATCCAACTCCATTCTCTCGTCTGTGAATGGATTCACAAGAAAGCCCGGTGTGGCGTTGTCCTGGAACTCGTCAGAGTCGACGATGAGCGAAAGGTATTCCTTCATCAAACCTTCGCCTTTGAATTTGGCTCTACTCAGTCGCTTTTCCACCTTGGCCAATTCGGCCATGCATTCCTCGTGGACTGGGTTTCTGACAGTAAAGATGAATGGACAGAGGTGGTTCTGGCGAGTTCGCCCCAGCCAACCATGCTGAACGAGCACATTGATTGCGCGCCTAATCGTCTTTGGCGCCCTGTCAGTGAGCTCCCTCAGCTGCTTGCACGTATACTTCCCGTTAGGGAACCTGAACTCAGGCAACGCCTGAAGCACGCCATATATCACAACTGCTTGAGGCTTGATAAAGCGATCCTCAATAAGCTCTCTAGGAATTGTGACGTATCGTCGAGTCCACTGCTGAGCGGACGTGGAATGGTGACGGACATGGGTCTTGAAGCGACCATGTGCTCGCCTCTGTGTGCGATGCGAACCGCGTAGCTGTGGCGTCGAGGTCTGCTTCCGTCGCCACCGACCCTGCTCGACCTCTTGGGCCCCTCCCGAGGATCGCTGGTGCCCTGATGGTAAGCCATACCAACCTGCTTCAGTGAGTCTGGCAAGCCCCTTTCGGATTGTAGGGCGTGATAGGCCTGTCAGAGCTGCCAGGCGAGTACGGGATGGGCGACCTCCCTTAGCTATCTCCGGATAGAGGCGCAGAGCCATCCAGAGCACTTTGGTAGATGCAGTCAGAGCCGAGTCCAGCAGCAGGTCAACAGGCACACGCACTTTATCCATCGTTCACCCTCCTAACAGATTTTGGTGCTTGGATTTGACCTACTTGGTGCGTCGCCCTTCATTTTTCATCCTTAGAGACCAAAAGATCATCCCTGCAATCTAGCGGAGAAGAAAAAAGATACCCTGACTCCGCTGTGATTTGGGATATATACCCTATCCGCGGCGCCGCATATGGTGATTTGGAACTAATATGGAAATTACTCGGTGGGGGTTGGATCACATTGCTGGTTTTTAGTGACTATTTCGCCGACTACTAATCCTCCCTAGATAAGATGAGGCGCTTTTCTTTCCGTCGCCGCTTCCTTAGGCTAGGTAATGAAGTTCCCAGACGTTAATTGGATCTCTCATTGTCCAGTTAAGTGCGTTTATCAGTGATCAGCCAAATACGTTTGCCAACGTCCAGCCTAGCGGCTATGTCAATACTTAGCCAGATCGGTCCAGCAACGCTTAGCTGAATCAGTATGCCGACAGTTTGATCAATCCACCTAATTCAACTCGATGTGTCGGTCAAGTAGGGTTGACTTGGCATGAGTGGGATCTTATAATGTGAATGTGGGTTCATATGAACGTGAATTCATATTCATACTTGTGCTTGCACTTGACGCATATGCACACTCACACTTGCATTTACACTTGCACATAGAGTCAGAGTTACATTGGCATCAATGTTTATCTCCGGACATGCGCTCGGTAGGCGCTCGGGATACGCGCAGCCATGAAGTCAAGTGCAGCTAGCGCAGTAGGGAGGAGAAACAAGTGCCTAAAGCTACTTTCTTCAACCTGCCAAAAGAGAAGCAGAAGAGGATCATAGACGCTGCTATTGATGAGTTTGCAGCCAGGCCCTTTCACCAGGCACGAGTCACAGCTATTGCCGATCAGGCGGGAATACCAGCAGGGAGTTTCTATCAGTATTTCGAGGACAAAAAGGACCTCTACAAATACCTTATCAGCTTGATAGCACACGAAAAGGTCTCTTTTGTCAATCAAGAGCTCGTAGAAAAGAAGGAGGAGTGCGGCTTCTTTGGGCTCCTTCGAGAAGCCTATCTGAGTTCGATTCGCTTTGCCAAAGCACATCCTCGTTTTGTGCCAATTGGCATCATGCTGTTTAGCGACAAAGAGCTGTACCACGAGATCTTCGGTGAGTATGCGGACAGAGGAGTCGAGTTTTTCAAAGAACTGCTGGAGCAAGGAAAACGTGAGGGCTCGGTTGACCCAAGCATCGACACCACTCTTGTAGCCAATGTGCTTATTGGGATCCACTTCGTGTTGGCTGATTTCATCATAGAGGATGGGAAGCTGGATTACGATGACATGGTTGTAATAGACCAGGTGCTTGACTTGGTGGAAAACGGGATCAAAAAGAGAGACTAGCCGGGCTTACGATTGCGGTAACTTGCTACAGTTCGGCCGATCAATGCGGCAAACGGGGAGCCGGCCAATGCGGCAACTAACGATGGGAGAGGAAAGCAAGGAGGTATGAGCATGGCTTTGCTTCAACTGCACGACGTGAAGAAGATCTATGATCAGGGAAAGATTGAAGTCCCCGCCCTGCGAGGGATTGACTTGGAGGTTGATGAGGGGGAATTCACCACTGTATTTGGCCCATCAGGTTCAGGGAAAACGACTCTGCTAAACATCATCGGCTGCCTAGACAAACCAACCGCAGGTACAGTCACCTTCGCAGGGTCAGACCTAGGCGGGCTGGACAAGAAGGCGCTTGCTAGGATCAGAAGGCACAACATCGGCTTCATCTTTCAGAGCTATAACCTCATACCCGTGTTGACAGCATACGAAAACGTTGAGTTTGCCGCGAGACTCGTAGGGAAGTACAGCAGCAGGGAGATCCGGGACCGGGTGTTGTCGATTCTTGCCGCTGTAGGCCTGGAGGGACTGGAAGGCCGCAGGCCAAACGAGCTGTCCGGCGGACAGAAACAGCGAGTCGCTATTGCGAGGGCGCTTGTCAAGGAGCCGAAGCTGGTGCTGGCTGATGAACCGACCGCCAACCTGGACTCCAAGACAAGCGAAGAAGTTCTGCAAGTCATGCTAAAGATGAACCAGGAGCTTGGCACTACCTTCATCTTCTCCACCCACGATCCTAGAGTGATGGAATATGCCCGCCGTCTGATCGAGATTCGGGACGGGCTCATCACCAAAGATCAAAGGAGGAAGCAGGATGATGTTCTTAACTAAGCTGGCATTCAAGAACTTAGCCAGGCACCGCAACCGGACGCTGATCACTGCCAGCATTATAGCCGTAGCTATCCTCTTTTATATCTTCCTTGACTCAATGATAGGCGGCATGGTTGAGATGTCGTACGAGACCATCATTGATTATGAGTCCGGGCATTTGCAGGTGGTTGACAGCAGATATTGGGAAAGAGAAAGCGAACTTCCGCTTGAGCATTTGATGGAGCTAGATGAAGCATTGATGGACGTTATCCGGAGGTCAGGAGGTTATCACGCCAGTTCACCGGAGCTGAGTTTCCAGGCCAGGCTGACCGTGGGTAGCGGAGAACTGCCAGTGATCGCAAAGGGAGTGCGCTCCGAGGATTTCGTGGATGTATTTGCGCTAGAGGATAAGTTTGTTGAGGGATCGATGTTTGCGTCAGGGCAGTACCAGGTCGTATTGGGGAAAAGGCTTGCGGATCTATTGGATATAGGGACGGGCGACTACCTTACCCTGCTGTTTAGAGATAAGAACAAATCCTTCAATACAATAGACGCCGAGGTCGTGGGGCTGGTGCACACCAGCAATCCAAATGTCAACCAAAACACTGTCTTCGTCCCGCTCGATCTGGCGCAAGAGGCGCTTGGTGTTGACGGCCAAGTTAGCAAGCTGATAGTGAGGCTGAATGACAAAGGCATGGCGTCTCAGGTTGCCGACGACATGAGAAAAAGCCTGGCGGGGAGCAGGAGTGAACTTACCGTCTATCCTTGGGATGAACTGGAGGCTTTCACCTACGTCGAGGCTCAGAAAGCCGAGAACCTAATCATCCTCGGGCTCATCTTGACGATCGCCGCGATAGCGATAGTCAACACAGTGATCTTGGCTGCTCTGGAGAGAACAGAGGAGATCGGAATGATGAAGGCTCTCGGATTGCAAAACAGCGAGGTCATCTACACCTTTGCCCTTGAGTCTACAGGCATAGGTATTCTTGGAGGAGTCGTCGGTGTCGTCCTTGGGCTGATCAGCGTTGGGTTGCTCTCCAAGTACGGCATGGACTTCGAATCGCTGTTTCGTATGGACCTCACGGAGTTTGGGATCCCTGTGATTGGCAGAGTCTATGGGACCTGGAATCCGTCTGCGTTCGTTATGGTATTCCTATTTGGCGTCATAGTCTCGTTGCTAGCCAGTATCCTTCCGGCTTACTGGGCGGCTGACAAAGATCCGGTAAAGAGCATATACCACCGCTAGGAGGGATAATCGTGGGATTTCTCTTTAGACTGGCTTCAAGGAATCTGTTTCGCAGCAAACTCAGGACTGCTGTTTCCATCGCTGCTATTGCCTTTGGCGTCATGATAGTGGTCTTTGCCCGAGGGCTTGTGGTAGGGATGACTGAGTCCATCTACTCAGACCATATCTACTACAACTCCGGCCACATCAAGATCGTCACTCCCGAATACCACGTGCGAGAGCGGCTTCTAACCCTCGATTATCCAATAGATGGCTTTGCCGGAGAAGGGCTGGAGGAGATGATGTCTGCCCTGCGCGGTGTGGATGGAGTGGACATGGTCATCCCAAGGCTGAAGTTTGGCGCAATGGTCAGCACTGACGACGAACTGGTGGCAATGAGCGGGTGGGGGATCGTCCCGGACTACGAGCTCAAGTTCACCGATGTCGAGGATTACTTGGTAGAGGGCAGGATGGTGCAGCCGGGACAGCGAGAAGTGGTGATGGGCACCGCACTCCTAGAGGAGATCAACAAGGGAGTAGGCGACAAGGTCACCATACTCTTTAACACAGCTTTTGGGTCGCTACAGGGCGTGACTTTCACGATTGTGGGACGCATAGAAACCGGCTTGAAGCTCCTCAACGAGGTGGTTTTCTACCTTCCTCTGGATGAAGCGCAAAGACTCCTGGAGATGGAAGGCGAGGCTACAGAGTTGTTGCTAGTAACTCCAAACAGAGAGAAGGTTCCAGACGTGCTCCCTGAAGTAGAAGCCTTGCTCGCAAGATTCGGCGCCGCGGACAAGTATGTGGCTTTGAGCTACAAGGAGACAAGCGATTTGATCTCCATAATGGAGATCTCTGAGGCGATATTTGACTCCATCTATATCTTTCTGGTCCTCTTGTCCTGCATTGTCGTAGTCAATACCATGATCATGATCGTCAGGGAGCGCACAAGAGAGATCGGCATGATGTCTGCGTTGGGCCTTGAGAGCAGGGAGATCTTGCAGCTCTTTGCCATTGAGGGCGGCCTCATGGGGGTTGTCGGAAGCCTGGTCGGCGCTGTCTTGGGGCATTTGATAAACAGCTACCTGGCTCGGGTTGGTCTCGACTACGGAGCAGCATTGTCAGAGATGAGTGCGGATACTCTCCTAAACACGATGGTGCATCCTGTTGCCTCGATTGAGGTGGCAATCTACTCCTTCGTGTTGGGAGTAGTTGTGGTCACTATCGCATGCTTTTTCCCTGCTAGAAGAGCTGCTGGATTGGAGCCGACAGAAGCGTTGCGGGAGGGTTGATGTTCGCCTCTGATGAGAACTGTGACGCGCTCCGGTCTGCGGCTTGGCTGAGCCGGGCCGAAGCAGAGCTATGCACTTGAGCGAAAGCTCAAAGATGGGATTAGACCAAGTTGAACTATGAGGGGGTAGCAATTAGTGAGAAGACACAGGGTCTTGGTGATACTCGTGCTTGCTGCGATAATGCTGATGGAAGCGTGCGCTGTTGGTGCGGCAGCCGAACTGACAGCCGAAGAGATCATCAGGTACAGGGACGATAATGAGTATTTTGAGTCGGCACGGTTTGAGGCTGAGATGGTGATCGTCAGTGGAAGCCGACAGATGGTCAAGACGATGACCTCTTATGTTCAGGAAGACAATGGCCTAGTTGTTTTCACCAACCCGCGGGATCGAGGCACGAAGTTCCTCAAGCGTGGAGACGATCTGTGGATGTTTTTCCCTGACGCTGAAGACTTGGTCAAGATCTCTGGGCACATGTTAAATCAGGGAATTATGGGCAGTGACTTTTCTTACCAGGATGTAATGGAGGCTGACAAGCTCACGGATCTATACGCTTTTGAGTTGGTTGGCGAGGAGGAGCTTGACGGGAGGCCGTGTTATGTTCTCGAAGGCATTGCTGTAGAAGGTCAAGATGTTTCATATTACCGCCGAAAATCTTGGATTGATAGCGAGCGGTTTGTTGGCCTGAGAGAGGAGTTGTACGCGAAGAGCGGCCGCCTGCTAAAGGTTATGAGGGTCACTCGAGTAGAGGAACTCCAGGGACGCTGGTATCCGATGGAGTCGGTCATGGAGGATCAGCTGCGCAAGAACACGAGGACTGAGTTCGTAGTCAGATCCATCGAGTTTGACCCGGAGATCCCTGAAGGCACCTTTACTCTGGAAAACCTGCGTTAGGGAGTTGTCTTGAATGCGAAGAGTAGTAGTCTTTCTCAGCGTCACAGCATTGCTCACGTGCTCTTTGACGGGCTTGGGGATTGTCCCCTCTGCGCGTGCAATGGAGGTGGGTGGCAAGCTAGACGTCTCAGTCTCTGCACAGTTGCAGGACGACGGCAGCTTTGATACTGAAGTGGTTGAGAGCCTAGACCTCGAGCTGTTCTTGCCCCCGTTAGGTAACAACACTGAGATGCGAGTGGGTTTCCTCTTGACCAAACCCATACAGGGTCTGTTTGCAGGCAACGAACCTACATACTTCGCAAAGAAGCTCTATCTCAGGCACCGTGGAGAGCGTTTTCACCTGACTGTAGGGAGACAGCCTGTTTCCTGGAGCTTTGGCTCTTTGCTCAACCTGGTGGATTACACCCTAGGAGCAGAGACTCTAAAAGAAGACAGCACCGGCAAATACATCGATGCAATTGGAGTCTACATTCCTGTTAACTGGAATTCCGGTGTCGACGCAGTCCTGTCGTTCCCTCGCGGCTTTAGCACCGAAACCAAGGAGATGAAATGGGGAGTGAGAGGCAGGTTCGGGGTCAGGAGGTATGACTTGACTGTCAGCTATGTCAGGGAGTCAGAGGCAGCTGCAGGAGGAGGGAGCGGCGACCTTATGTCTCTTGCGTCCTTGTTTCCCAGGCAACGGCTGGGCTTGACCCTCAAAGGCGATGTCGGAAACTTCGGTGTTTACGGAGCACTTGGATATTACTTTGACACTGGAGTCGACAGCAGCCGGAGCTATCTGGTCGGGGTTGATTATAGCCGCAGCATCGATTATTACAGAAAGCTCACGCTGCAACTCGAATATCTCGGGATACAGCCGGGCAATCTCGATCCAACCGTGAAGGCCAATCTGTTGAACCTAGACGGAGACGACCACCAGCTCGATTTACTAACTGCGAGCGTGGTCTATCCAATAGACGACTTCTCCTCAGTCTCTCTAGTAACCGTGGTCAGTTTGGATGACGGCAGCTTCTTGGCGGCTCCGGTTTATAGAAACGCTCTGCCGGGAGACATCGATCTCACCGTCGGTGTAACGGCGTTCTTCGGCAGGGACGGAAGCCTCCTTGCACCGGGTGTGTTTGTGCCCAAAGCAGTTTTTACTGTGGGCTTAAGCTATGCTTTTTGACAAGCAGCGGAGTCTGAATGATGCTCTCGAGCTAAGCTTCTGAACGGTGCTCTTGATCCATAGGTCGAAGTACTGCCACACTGCCGCGGACTGTCGAATAGGATGCGTAAGAAGCGATTCGCCCTGAACAGTCCAAGCCGATGTACGCCTTGCACAGTGCGAGCTAGACAATCCAAGCTGTCGTACGCTCCACTTAGTGTGAGCTGGACCGCCCAAGCCGTCGTGCGCTCCGCTGAGTGCGGGATAGACAGTCTAGGCTGCCGCACGCTTCTCACAGTGCGAGGACACACGGATAGGAACGGGGCATGAAAGGAGACGAGAGCATGAATCAGCTCCTAGTTGAGCCGCCGGTAGGGGGCGTCCTCGTTGGAAGCAAGCTTGATGTTGCCCGGTTCTGGACCAGGATCATGAAGGAGCACGCGTTGTTCATCAGGCTCGGCCTGCCATGCGATCAGGTGCAACTGATAGCTGAGGCTCAGGCCTTCTTTGACAGGTTTGCAGCGCTCGAGACGCAGGTGAACCAAGCTCAAGAACTAGACCCCACCCTCTTGGACAACTTGATACAGGCGGTGAGAGACTTCATCGATTACAAGAGGCGGCTTCTGGCTCTAATAATCCAATGCCAGATAGCCCCTTGCTTGTACCCTCTGTTGATCGACCATATCACCAGAGAAGCAGTCAACTTCCTCGATCTCTTGAAGAACAGCAGTCCCGAGGACCCGCTGGATGCAATCCTCGCAGTAGAAGTGTTCTGGCTGCGGATCATGAAAGAGCACATCGAGTTCGTCAGAGGCCTACTTGATCCGTCAGAAAGACTGCTTATCGAGCAATCCGACCAGTTCATTGCGACATTCTCAAACCTGCTCGATGAAGCCAGAGATCTACAGTCAATGAATTTCCAGGCACAGCCTGACTCGTTCAACACCGTAGCCAGGTTCACAGATGCCGTCCTCGAGAACATAACCCAGTTGAGAAACTTCAAAGCTGCAGCACACGAGCTGGCGTTGCTGTGCCAGTTGCTCAGCATAGTATCAACTCCGCTCTTGCTTGACCATATCCGCAGAGAGGCTGACAGAGCCCTGTTGGAGATCGGTGCGCTGCAGGCGCAGTTGGACATGAGTGACGAGTAGGTATAGTCGGGTGTGCGTGGACTGCATCGTCTAGGCCGTAAGGGTTATGATTGCAGGTAGAAGCGGCGACTCACCACCGCTTCTACTTGCAAACGAAGCTGTGAGCTGCTACTCATTTGTTCTGCTTGCTAAGAAGGGCCTTTTGCGTCCGAGGGGCAGCTCAACTGAGAGGCGAATGGCTTCCTGAGTGCGGCGTTCTTCTGCACCGAGGTTCTTCACCTCCGCTACGCCGTCAAAGGTCTCTTGGAGCTTGGCAGACGTTTAGCCTTCGATACGATCATACACCATGATTATACATGAAGTCCATAATATGTAGAATGCGATGCTGGATGAGGTGCGCGATATGCAGCGACAGGAGAGTCGTCTCATCAGAGAGCGCAACTTACACGGAGCGGAACTCGGAGGTGGGTTCAGCCACCAAGCGGCAGGAGGACACGGCTGTAGGTAGGCCGTATTGCCGTCCGGCTTGGTTTGATGCACTTGAAACTGCAGGCGATGGCATCGGACGGCTCGCGTTTGTGGTATAATGTGGTATGAATGGATTATCGGCTCCATGAAGTTGCCCGCGGCTTCGTAACTTAGGTGTCCGAGCGCGTCTCTAGAACTGAGGCCGAGCGAGAACACCTAACTTGGGCCTCTTAACTCAGGTGTCTGAGGCCTGGTGACGAGGAGCGGGCTGTATGAGAGACGAGCCTGGGGAGGTCGCCGTGAAGCAGGTCTTGGTCTCGACAGCCACATTGCCAATGGCAGTCAGGAGAGCGTTTTACGACTATGAGGGGATCTTTGAGGCCTATGAGAAGCTTGAGGCAGATGGGGTCGAGCTGGTATTCTTGCCCGAATGGGACAGCGGTCGGCCTCCTGTCACGCCCACCTCAGCGGATTGGCAGGTAACCTCGAAAATTGAGTCCTCCGAGATTGTCGACCTGTGCGTTTCAAAAGGCATCCCAATACCCATAGTCCATATCAACCGAGATGTGGGTACCAGGATAAGCTCAATAAGCAAGGACGATGTCAGGATTGGGCAGCGAATTCTCGATGACAACCTGGCTGCAGCCACAGTGGCAGGTTCAGAGATCGGCGTGCTTCACCTCTGGGACACCTATAGCAAGAGCATAGACATCAAGACGGTGTTTGACAGAGTGCATGAGGTTTCCAAGGACTATGAGATAAAGCTGGCGATTGAGAACATCCCGATAAGTGACCCAAGTTTGACGGCTGCCGCAGTGTGGGAGCGGCTTGAGGAGATCATGCCACAAGACTACGGCTTTACGCTCGATCTCAACTGGTGCTCGCTGTATGACAACTTCGCAGAGCTTGCCGCTCATATTGACAGGATAATGCATGTTCACGTTCAGGGCGCTGTCTCGAGGCCCGAGGAGGGTGTCGAGACTATGGTTCCGAGAGTCGGGCAGCTTGACATCCTAAGCAGCCTGTCGGAACTGTGCAGTATGGGATATGACCGAACCATAACCCTGGAGCTAAATCGTCCGACAGGCCTTCATGATTTCGAGGCTGCTTTGAGCATGATTGCATCAAGGATCTAGAGATAACTCAGCCTCTATGGCCAACCAAGCCGCGAGGCCGGGTTGTGTCACAGACCTATCTGTGAGTAGAGGGGTGGAGATAGCCGCTTTGTCGTTTGTCCATCCAGAAACGCCTTGACTACCTCAGTAAGCGTCTCAGTCTCAATCAAGAACGCGTCGTGTCCGGCAGATGACGGTATCTCTACGTACGTAACCCTTTTTTCGCACTTCGCCAAACTCAGAGTTAGTTGCTCCATCTGAGCCGGAGTATACAGCCAATCTGAACTAAACGATACTAATAGGAACGTTGCTTTGGCACGTGACAGCGCTCTCTCCAAATCGCCGTCGCCCCAATCTGACGCGTCGTAGTAGTCCATTGCTCTTGTGATACAGAGATAGCTGTTGGCATCAAACCTCTCCACGAACTTCTCGCCTTGGTGATCGAGATAGCTCTCAACCTCAAATTCAGTAGAAAACCCGTAGGAAGGCCCACAGCCATGGCGATAACGCCGTCCAAATTTGGCTTCCAGCGACTCTTCGGACAGATATGTGATGTGCGCGAGGCGTCGAGCTACTGACAAGCCAACTCGTGGGGGCACGCCGTCGTAGTAGTCTCCGCCCCTGAAGTTGGGATCGTTGACAATAGCGTAACGGCCCACCGCGTTAAAGGCCAGGCCTTGAGCGCTGAGCCGGGCTGAGGCGCTTATTACGATCGCGCTTTCTACCCTCTCCGGATAGGCGAGAGCCCACTCTAGTGCTTGCTGGCCTCCAAGCGATCCACCGATGACTGCCTTTAGCTTGTCAATCTTGAGGTGGGTGACAAGGCGCTCCTCCAGCCTGACCCAGTCACCTACTGTGACAACTGGGAAGCTTGATCCGTAGGGCTTGCCCGAACTAGGGTCGGTAGAAGAGGGTCCGGTTGTTCCATAGCAGCTTCCAAGGACGTTTGAGCACACGACGAAGTACTTGTTGGTATCGAGCGCTTTGCCTGGCCCGATCATTGAGTCCCACCATCCTGGCCTGTCTGCTCTCCAAGGTCGGCCCTGCTCAAGGGCATCAGGATCCCAACCTGCCGCGTGTGCGTCGCCTGACAGTGCGTGACAAACAAGAATAGCGTTGTCTCGGTCGGAGTTTAGTTTGCCATATGTCTCGTATGTGACATCGATCGGCCAAAACGGCCTGCCGCATTGGAGAACTAGGGGATTCTCTTGGTCTGCCAGCCTCGCCAAAGACGACCTGACATACCCGACAGACGTCGGTGAATCCGGCGGGTCGTAGTCCCGTCTTCTGACTCGCGAGACTCGGTAAGCCGCTATTGTCATCCCTGCACCTCCTCCCTACGACTGGCTAGCCTGGATCGCCTGATCAAGGTCAGCGATTATGTCTTCCGGGTCCTCTATTCCGACAGAGAGTCTGATGAACTCGTCGGATACACCTGCCTTTGCTCGCTCCTCTGGCGACAGTTGTTGATGAGTGGTCGAAGCCGGATGTATGATGAGCGTCTTGGCATCCCCGATGTTTGCCAGATGAGAAATGAGCCGAACGGAGTCTATCAGCTTTGTCCCGGCGCTGTACCCGCCCTTGATCCCAAACCCGATGATTGCGCCAAAACCGTTGGTCAGATACTTGCGTGCTCTGTCGTGGTCAGGATGTCTTTCTAGCCCCGGGTAGTTGACCCATGCTATACTCGGGTGTCCTTCGAGCCACCTTGCCACCTTGAGGGCGTTTTCGCAGTGTCTGCTCATGCGTAGGTGAAGTGTCTCGAGCCCCTGCAGGATTAGAAACGAGTTAAACGGAGAAAGGACCGGGCCGAGGTCGCGCAGGAGCTGGCAGCGAGCCTTTGTTATGAAAGCAGTGCTTTTCGTTCCCAACTCTCTGTCTCCGCCGAACGCTTGGTGCCACGAAATCCCATGGTACGAAGGATCCGGCTCGACTAGGTCCGGAAATCTCCCATTGTCCCAGTCAAACGTGCCTGATTCGACGATCGCCCCGCCGATAGAGGTGCCGTGGCCGCCGATGAACTTCGTCAGTGAGTGCACCACAATGTCGGCACCGAGCCCAAAAGGCCTCAGGAGGTAGGGGGTAGTAACAGTGTTGTCTACGATCAGAGGTATGCCGTTCTTGTGAGCGACCTCTGCGATGGCTTCGTAGTCGTCTACGTTGTTTTTGGGGTTTCCAATGGACTCTAGATAGACACACTTGGTCTTGTCGTCTATGGCTTTTTCGACATTGGTTGGATCGGAGGTGTCCACCAGTCTAGCTGTAATCCCGAGCTTTGAAAACGTGTGGTGAAATAGGTTGTAAGTGCCCCCATACAGGAAGCTGGAGGATACGATATTGTCTCCTGCCTTCGCTAGATTGAGAATGGCTAATGTGATGGCGGCCTGGCCTGACGAGACAGCCAGCGCGGCACTGCCGCCCTCAAGCTGTGCCAGCCTCTTTTCCAGCACGTCTGTGGTCGGATTTCCTAGTCGCGTGTAGATGTAGCCGGTATCTTTCAGACTGAAGAGGTCGGCTGCATGGGCAGACGAGTCAAACCCGTACGAGGTCGTCTGGTAGATCGGAACAGCTCTGGCCTTTGTAGCGGAGTCAATCGTCTGTCCGCCATGGATTGCGGTCGTGTCGAATGAGCAGCTGAGCTTGTCGGTCATCTTGTCATTCCTCCTAAGAGAAAACCCTCTTCGATGAGAAGAGGGTTCAAAACCGCCCTCTCTTCTCATCTTTCCGGCATAGTGCCGGCTGGAATTGGCACCTTTCCATCGTTTGATGGCGGTTGCCGAAGGGTCATTGGGCCAGTCCCTCGCCTTCTCTGGATAAGAAGATAGATGCGCGCCATATAGTAGACTATGTTTATCAACTTAGTTGGGAATGTAGTGTTTAGGCTGAGCATACCACTGGCGTCAGCGGCGATCAATCCCCAACATGCGGTGTCTCAGGCTATGGGCTCCTCGTCGCTCACTATTGCGGGCTCATTTGCTGTATATCTGACCATTACGATTGATTAGGTGTAGATTAGTGCTAGGCCGATCTACGGCGATTCCTTTATGCGAGCCGGGAAGGCGCTTAAGTAGTGATCAGCGCGAGTAGAGGTGGTCTAGAGCGGTTGGCACTGCTCGCAGAAGTATATGCTGCCGCTAAGAAACGCAGCCTTCTTTATCAGCGAGCCACATGCAGGACACGGACTGTCTACGGTTTTTTGCTCAGCACAGTCTCGTATCCACCCGGGTTGCCAAATAGGTCACGCTCAGTATCTCTTCCGCCCTTATCAACCATCTCCCTAAGCACTGATTTGACAGAGTCGAACAGCGTATGCAGTTGTTCTTTAGACAGCGTCGAGACCTTGCGCTTGGGGTGGATCTGGGCTGTCCACAAGATATCCTGCAAGACACCGTTGCCTAGCCCAGGTATGCGCTGTTCGGTCGCAAGAAGCGCTTTTGCAGATAGGGATTCGAGCCTCTGGCCTTGCAGGAGCGACTTAAAGCGGGTATAGTCGAACTCATCCGCTAAGGGTGAGGGTTTGGTCCTTGCTCCTAGGTGATATGAGTTGTCAAACTCTCCATATGCCCTAAGGATGTCTGAGATTACAAGAGTCGTGATTTCAGCGTCCTGAGGTATCTCAAACGAGTGTTCGATACCCGTCAGTTCTTCCCTGTAGGCTGTCTAGTATCCAACTCATTCTGTTGGTGCCCGAACGCGGCTTCTTGGTGCAGCTCTTGCCCGTTGACGATGACTCGGTCTACGCCGCGAATGAGCAGCGGAAGCCTGCTGAGGAAGCTCAGAGTCTGCTGATCAGGAATGATTCCGTTTAGCGTGAGGGTTCGTCCGCCAGACAGGGCGCCTACTTCTTTGATCCGGGCGCTGCGAGCATCGTCTTTTCTGCGAAGGAGTTCCCATACAGAATAGATGTTTTCGGCTGCCTGGTTCTTTGTCAGCCGGGCATAGGCACTGAGGGTGAAGTCTTGGCAGTCCTGCAGAATAACGCCTGCAACCCATGCCAACATCACGACTAGCACATTGAGCTGTCTAGCAGTTTCGGACATCGCTAGCAACACTGCAGCTATACCGATGCTGAAAGCTATCTCTCCATAGCTTGCTCGAAACTCAACTAGTTGCCCAATCATGAATGTCACGTACTTGTTTCGCCTGGCGGAGTACCGCCTCAACAGCGAAGCCACAATGCACACTGCACCGAACGCGAGGCCATACGGCCATACAGTTTTTAGCATAGACAACAAGGTTGTGCCCGCGACGGGTACAGTGAACATAGCTCCTTTGGATGCCACAAAGAGGACCAACCAAAGGACGTTTGCAAGAACCCACGGAGACAACGACAGCAGAAATCCCCAGACAAACGCAATCGGCAACGTAACGTAGAGCGGCAATACTCCTGCCCTGAGTTCACACAAATGAACCCCCGGGCCCTGACGCGAGAACACCGATTTCTCGAAACCACCTACCACAGTCATCCCTCCTCTGACTGCCCGTTGGGAGGTCGCCGAGAACGCCCATCAAGGCCCAAAATACCCACCGCAAGCCCGTGCAGGGTGGAAAGAAAGGTGCCTTAGCATCGTGCCTGGCTGAGTCTGGCTGGATTGTTGATCCTATTATGATCAATTTTCCCGCCGTTGTCGAGGCTTCTTGTATAAATCTTGCATTAATGGGTTGCGATTTTTGGCAATTGTTTGGAGCACTGGTCTGAACTGGGGAAGACCTTGAGTTCGAGACCGTGTTATGGTGCCTTTGTTGCCAGCATCGCTACTCGACTAGAATGGCAAGTAAATGCTCACATGTTCTGAGCAGGCAGGTAAGCCTCGGAGTAGTTTGCCTCGAAAGCCTGCGAATCCGCTTGTCATCAAGGAAGTACCTTACGGCTGGACGTTTTGTCCGCTATGCCGGTACCGCCAAAGGGGAGCTTGTTAGAGACGTCGAGCTGATATCTTGACCCCTATGAAGGGAATGAGGCTTACGTTGAGAAGTTGAAAACAGCGGCTATGTAGTGCCTGCATTGCCTCGTTATCGAACAGACCGGAGATAAACGACAATCTCTCGAGACATCGGAAGGAGAGGACGACATATGAGACAGTATGTGGTCACTCCAGCTGCAGGAAAGCGGCTGATCGCAAAGGGGATCTCCGAGCACCCTGAGGTCTTGCGAGCGTTGAAAGAAGGGACAGTCGTGGTTCTTGCAGGAACCACCAATGGGTATGTTGCAGAGGAGCTGCTCGGTAAGATCGGTCAAGCTGACGGGTTTAGCATGAAAGGGTTTGTTCGCGGAATCACTGTGCCCCCGTATGTGTCAACTACTGAGATCGGGCGTTCGCCTGGCGGGCATCAATTCCCTGGTGATGTAGTAATAGTTAAGGGAAACTGGATCAAGGGGAAGACCGTATTCGATGTTGTCGATGACTTGCAGGAAGGCGATGTCATCTTAAAGGGTGCGAACTCGATCGACCTGACGAGGAAGCAGGCTGCGATACTCATCGGGCACCCGAAGTGCGGGACTATAGGTGTAATCATGCAAGCCGCCATAGGCAGGCGTGTTAGGCTCATCTTGCCCGTCGGCCTTGAGAAGCGTGTGCCGTCGGATCTGAACGAGCTCGCTGCAAGGGTCAATAGCCCTGGCTCAGAAGGGCCGCGGCTCTTTCCTGTTTCAGGAGAGGTCTTTACAGAGATCGAGGCCCTGTCGCTCTTGACCGGTGCCAAGGCTGAGATAGTCGCTGCCGGTGGTATCTGTGGTGCTGAGGGTGCCGTATGGCTAGCAGTCTGGGGCTCGGATGAAGAGATGGAGAAGGCAAATGCTCTCATGGAGTCTGTCGTGGGAGAACCGCAGTATTCGTTATAGGTATCCTGCTAGTGAATACAAGTGGCAGGCACGACTTCAACCTCAATGGCGTTTTAACATAAGGAGTGAGCTCCGATGATTGGAGAGCGTCTGCAGACCGCAGACAGGATCCGGGTAGTGCTGTTTGATGTCGGTGGGGTGCTGGTAGAGCTCGTCGGAACCCCGATGCTACTGTCATGGGCCGGGATTGAGTTGTCCCCAGATGATGTGTGGGAGAAGTGGCTGACATCTCCTGCAGTTAGGGCCTTTGAGATCGGCAAAATCAGTGCCTCGGAATTCGCAGTTCGCCTCATACGCGAGATGAAGCTGGCGGTAGAACCTGATGAATTGCTAGAACAGTTTGTCAAGTGGCCCAGAGACCTGTACCCCGAGACGCTTGAGTTGATCAACAGCATACCCGAGCGATATATAAAGGCGACGCTCAGCAACTGCAATTGCCTGCATTGGCCTCGCATCATGAACGAAATGGGCTTGGGCGAGATGTTCGACTTCCACTTCGCATCTCACCTCACTGGTAAGATCAAGCCTGATGAAGACGCGTTTTTGCAGGTCATCCATGGGATCGGGTGCAGCCCGTCAGAGATCCTGTACCTGGATGATAACAGGTTGAACACTGAGGCGGCAGAAAGGCTGGGGATAGTGGCTGTTCAGGTCAAAGGAGCAAAGCAGGCAACAGATGTGCTCTTTGAGGCAGGGATTATACCGGTCAGCAGGTTGATAGCCAAGTAGTGCGAGTTAGCGAATGCACGTTTGGAGGTATGGTCGTGGATGAGTACGACAAGATCGCTGACTGGGACAACTACGTGTTTGTAGCTCAAAGGCAGCCCGTCAAGGTAGCAAAGGGGAGATGAGGGCAGTATGCACGCATTGGGGCCGTAGACAGACATATGCAGCGAGCGAGCCAAGTACTCGAAAGCCAGAGTTCCGACTCCGGTCGTCAGAGAGATCTGCAGGAGGCGTTATCGCAGCCTGAGGGGACGAGCAAAGCACGAGGTCTTTCAGGTATGTGACGAGTTGTTGGCATCCCATAGTCGAAAAAGGAGCTGATGAGCTAAGACCGCTCAGGCACTCGGGCTCAGCCTCAACTCCCAAGTCGATTCCAGACGTCTGAGTATTAGTTTAGAGTAAGAATTGTAGCCATTATGGTGTCTTCGTACGTGTCTGACGGCAGTTCCCACCAGGCGTCTCGAAGCAGCTCGGCGCCGAGGAATCGGACGTTCAGCCAGCCGCGGTATCTGCTGGGAGCTATAGGTGTGAAGGTTACTTCCTCTCCGCCTTGAAACGGCGGTGTGCTCGTTGGGCCGGATGGGTCGGGCTCGATGCTCGGTATTTCCGGCCTGTCGAACACTTGATACCTCACGTATATGTTGAGCAACCGATTTGGAAACCCGACAGACCTCAGTTGAACCTGCACAGGGGCGTTTGTTGTCACAGTGAAGCTAGGCCAGTTCATGCCGTCTGTGCCCAGTGTGACACTTAGGTCGGTTGTTGACTGTTCCCATTCAAACTTGGCGTAAGGCGCAACCGACGCCCTGACCTGCAGTGTGCGTGAATCGAACACCTCAGCAGACGTAGTTGCAGGCATTGCCAGAAGCGAGAGAACTGCAACCAGAGCTAACAGGCGTGACTTTCTTAACATATCGGCCAGTCACCTCCAGCTACTAGGCTTGAGGGGCATTACACTCCACAACGGGCATCTATTACAGCAAAACCGAGTCAAGCGGATATTCCTTTCTGTCGTCATCAGGGTTGATGATCTCATAACTGATCTCACACGCACCGACGGATTTGTCTTCCAGCGCCTGATTGAGCCTTCTTGACACCAGCTTGACACCGGCCTTCTCAATGCCTGAAAGCAGAACCAGGATTAGCCCAGGCGACCACTGGCAAACAGCATCGCCCCTGCGAAGGCACAGCTGCACTGTTGAGAGAATATCGCGATCGGAGTGCTCGCTCTTGTCGCCGAGCTTGGTATTGATGGTGATGAGCCCAAGGGGCTTGCCGCTGCGACTGATCCTGCGACCCTCAAGCGTGGCGATGGACCTAAATGACTCTCTATCGCATATGAAAGCCCCTTCTCGCGGCGCTTCTACGCCTAGATCGCCATTGGCTGGCCGACTAGTCACTGCCAGCGACCGCTTCATGTTGCGAACCATCTCTTGAACTGCGGAACTAGGTTCCAGTCCGAACTCGTTCCGCAGCATGTCTGCGTAACGCTTGTATGCAGTGATTGCTTCGCTGTAGCGTTCAGCTTTGATGAGCGTGGAAATAAGAGCGAGATGGCCTTCTTCTCTGTACGGGTCAGTCTCCACTATTTTACGGCAGATCTGCAGGGCTGCGTTGCAGTCGTTCTTGTAGGTAAGCAGCAGTGTCGCGGCTCTCAGACTGATATCGATGTACATATCTCTATAGCGCTCTCTGAACGCGATCGTCCAATCCTCATACAGGTCTTCCTGGAGAGAATCGCCCCTGTATAGCTTGAGCGCATGCTCACAGCTGCTCAACGCAGCAGCCGGATCCACGTGCTCGAGTTGCCTGCTGACCCCCACGCGCTCCTCAAAACTCTTGATGTCCAAGAAGGCGATGCTGTCCTTGTGTAGCCAGTAGAGTCCGTTGGAGTGCCGGATCGGAGATTCCTTACTGCTCCTAGACGCTGATTCTCCGCGAAGCGTTCTCCGCGCAAGGTGCACAACTGCATGCAGATTGTGACTGCAGTCTATTCCTTCGTTGTCTGGCCACAGCAGCTCGATCAGGACTTCATTGGGGACCTTTTCGCATTGCTTGGCAGCGAGGTACTTGAACAGAGTTAGAGCCTTCTTTGACTTCCAGTTTTCCTCTGTCAGAGTGGTCTTGTTGATCTGGAGCCTAAAGGGACCTAGCAGACTTATATGTAGCTGGCAGTTTTTTCTTTCTGCCATAGTGAGGCCCCCCAAAACACTCGCATTCGTCCATCTGGGACATGGTTTCGTGGATAGCAAAGGTGGGCTAATACCATGTTCCTCATTCTTCCTTTCTGCACTTTGTGCATTTTCTCCTTCCGATGCTTCCATCTACGATTTTTCGATTGCTTACTCAAGCTTACTCGGGCGCTGTGCCTGCCGATGTCCCAGCTATGGGTCGTGAATCGCGTTTTAGATCTCTGTGAGAATCCGTTTGTAAAATAAACCGAGTCGTAATTGTTAGGTTTCCTAGAGTGAAGGTAAATCGCAGCTGACCTTGATTGGTTATAGAGCCGGGATGACGTACAGGTCTAATGAGGAGGGTCTGTGATGGTTCGAACTGTGAAGCGTGCAATACCTCTATGTGTGGTCATATCACTCCTTTATGCCAATGGCGCGTTGGCGAGCACCAGTGAGCAGCCTCTTGTCAATATGTTGTTCTTTGAGACCGACTTGCGCGAAGCTCTCAGCGAGATCTCCATGCAGACTGGAGTCAACATCATGCCTGACCAGACAGTGAGCGGAGCAGTCACTGCCGATCTGCAGGATGTTCCGCTGGAACAGGCTTTGAAGATCCTGCTCTTCGGAGGAGGGTACTCCTTCCGCAAGGTCGACGACAATCTCTACTTCGTTGGCCTGCCCGATCCGCGAAACACTAGCTTCGGTCAGCTGGTAGAGAGTGAAGTGATCTTGCTGGACAACGTGACTGTCGCCCAGGTCATGGCAGTTTTGCCAAACTTCTTGACTAACTACGTAAAGGGCGAGCCGGATTCCAGAGTGCTGTCGATATCAGCACCAGCGACCGAGATGGAGAGAATAAAGATACTCATCGAACGAATCGACCAGCCTCGAAAGCAAGTCGAGATAAGTGTGTTGATCACAGAGATCTCGTCCTCAGCCCTAAAGGACTTTGGAGTGGGCGGGGCAGGCACAAACGTGTCATATGACTTCCATGAGGGTCAGGTCTGGAACAAGGACTGGGGCGGAAACTTGGGCCTCGCCGGGCAGCTCTTGTCGTTTGCTTTCGACGGTTATGGCAATCTCGAATCCGCGCTCAAGTTCCTCGAACAGGAGAACGAGGCCAAGGTACATGCCGATCCGAAGATTGTGGTGGCTGATGGACAGCCGGCAGAGCTGTTTATTGGCGAGGAGCAGATTCTGCTGGTTGCAGCAGAGAGTACTACAGCACCGACGACTGCCCGAGTAGAACGAGTAGAGGTCGGAGTGAGTATCAGAGTGACACCGACAGTTGTCGGCGATCAGGTATTTCTTAATATCGCTCCCGAGCTCAGTCACTTCATAAATCCCGCTGCATCTGATCTGGTAGTGAAGCAAGCCACACTAAGCACCACAGTCTGCCTGGCCAGTGGGCAGACGGCTGTCCTGGGCGGGATGACAATGCAAGAAACATCCGATAGGCAGAGCAAAGTCCCAATTCTGGGCGACATACCGATTATCCGGTGGTTGTTCAGAAACGAGGCGAGCCAGAAAACTGACAGGGAACTGCTGATCTTCGTAACCCCGGTGATTCTGTAGACAGGGGAGAGTCAGATGAAGCGCGTAGGAGTGATACTGCTGTTTGCCGCTTTGCTGTGTTTCAGCATACAGGCTTCGCCGACTGTTAGCGCGGCGCTGGGCGAGCAAGTGGTGTCGTCAGAACTTGAGCGGTCAAGTGCCCAGACGTCGCCCGGAGGCCAGCCTACCAGCAGCGGCATCGCAAAGCAGCTATTGGCGCCAGGGTGGGAGCATCCTCATATTGCCCAGAGTGTACCGGTAGTTGTGTATACGGTAAGTCTATCTGAGCTGGACTCGAGCATGGCGAGTCGTCTTGAGTTCGGCTTTGAGACTGCAAATGGTGTACAAGACGGTGTCTGGGATGTGACCTTTGATCATGCTGTCGTGCGCCTTTTGCGAGAGGCCTCTGATGCGTTGCACTCCAAGGTCTCAGGCTCTGTCGAAGAGCAGCGTAGTGCTGTCGGATATCAGTCCTGGTTGGTCACACTTGAGGAACGCCCTGTTGAGGTCTTGATCCAACAGACGACAGTGCTCCCGTCTGCGGAGAGCCAAGAGAGGGACTCGGAGTTCAGGCTTAGGCTGACACCGCGGCACGTTGATGCGGTCAGTAATGTGGTCTTGACTGAGCTAGAGCTTGACCTTCTGACCCCGTCTGGCGGAGTGGGGAGGGCTAAGTCCAGTGTGCTTGTTTCGACAGAACCTCAGCCGATGGCTGTTGTAAAGAGGGCAGTCGCAGCGACAAATGAGTCCGAGGATCTGTACTTCGCTATGTACTTGTCAGCTGATGTGGTGTCTTTAGCGCAGCTGCCTAGAGATGTCGCGTTGCTGCCCATCGGGTCTATAGGAGGCTTTCAGCAGCTGTTTGAGGAGAGGCGCTTCGAAAGCGTCCAACCAGCGCCGCAGTGGAGGATTAGTCTAGCAGGGGGGCATGATCTGCGATTTGGTGTTGTCTGCGCATTTCCGTTGTCAAGCAAACTCTCCGTCCGTGGGAATCTTGAAATGAGTGAGAAGGGACTTGGCGGCTATGCAGACGTTTCAGTCGAGATTCATGATAGATTGGGGATTGCCGTCCAGATCGACAAGAGAGGAAGCGGTGGGTCTCCAATTGTCAGGTTGGGGTTGGTAGACGAGACCGTACTTGGCGACAGGCTTCACCTTAGAGCGACGTATCTGCCTATCCAGATTGATCTCAGTAAGGCTGACATAACGGCGTCTAGTTGTGTGACCCTTGAGGCCGTTCTAAAGCAGACGAATTGGGATCTCTGGTATCAGAGGTGTTGGTACAATGGCGGGCTTGACAATGAGATAGGCATGACATTGGCAACCGGGTCGCACACTGGGGTTGACTTCAGTTGGCTCAGGGATCGCGACGGCAGTACGTGGTTTAGGATAGGAGTCGTCTTCAGGATTCTTTGATTTTTGAGTCAGTTTTGAGTCCGGTTTTACTGCAGTTTGATTGCATGAGTCTATGCTTGTATTGAGAAAGCAAGGAGGGTCGTCAGATGAGTGCAACCCGATGCCCCGACAGGATCAGAGCGACTGGGAACACGTTTGTAGTCAGGATCCTACGCAACGAGCACGGCACCTGGCAAGGCACAGTAGGTCATGTCCAGTCCGGGGCTATGGCAAGCTTCCGAAGTTGCCTAGAACTCATTCAGTACATCAACAGAGAGTTAGAAAGACAGGGCCGGAGCGATGCCGAGACACCGCTTAAGAAGGTTGGCAATATATGAATGAGGATTGCCGCGGTCTTGCGTTAAGGAGGAGGGCATATGCGAGGTAGACTCTGGCTGGTATTGCTACTCGGGTTTCTCATGGTAGCGGTATCCGCGAGCGTCGCGAATGCAAGTCGTAAAGTATCCCTCACAGACACACTCGAAGTGGCAGCGACGGTGGAGAAGTACGCCGTGTCTTTTATAAAGAACCCACTGACCTTCAATATCAGTGGTGCGGTAGGCTCTTACAGGGAAACGAAAACAGCGACCTACAGCCTCGAGGTCAATACACCGGTAAGAGTGGTTTTCTCAGCCAGCCCTCTGGCGTACATCAGCGATCCTCGCTATGTGCTGGACGTGACTTACTGGGTCAATTCACATCGCAGCAAGTTCAGGCCTGGTGAAGATCTTACTCTAATCGCCAATTACGCTGGTGTGCAGACTCTCAACTACGAGATCTTTGGAGAAGTAGTGATACACCAGGTATCTGCTCAACCAGCGGGTCAATACGCCGGCGTTATCACAGTGACAGTATCTGCATTGTAGCAGCGTCTTGCCGGATCAGTCTACGTTGCGCCCCCAGAGGCGTGAAAGGGGAGATGAAAGTCACAAGGGTGGAAGTTCTCGATTAGTTTGGCAGTCTCATAGGTGTTGCCGAGGTTTGGAAAGCTCTATAGGTCAAATATCTCTGATCCTGCTCTTTGGAAGCAATGATCCGTCGTCCTTTAACTGGTCACCAATGGGGTGGCGGGGAGCTAGTGGTGAAACCGTCCAAAGCTGAGGACAAAACAAAGAGGAGGAAGATTTGATGAAGAGGATACTTGTACTGGGTGTGACCCTGATGCTGCTCGTAGCTATGGGCAGTGTGGCAATGGCGGAGATTGACGATGCTGCGTTGTCAATCGGGGCTGACGTAGCGACATTTGGTGAGATTAGAGATTGGCCTGAATTCCTGGATTTGGGCACTCTCAGTGGTGAGGCTGGAGACGAGAAGGATGCAGAGACAGATCGGTTCCGAATAGTCCGCAACGACGCTCTGCTGATCACTCTCAACCTTATCAAGCCGCTGACCTCACAATATGAGATTGACATAATTGATTGGTTTCCGCCAAACGCGCAAGCACGAGTTCAACTCGGGACCACTGTCACCCTGTCACAGCAA
>Ga0116179_1000318_pt1 | contig 37586 bp, 32 predicted proteins | sample AD_UKC071_MetaG_FD_89751 | JGI IMG/M metagenome (GOLD analysis project Ga0116179, IMG submission 89751) | Active sludge microbial communities of municipal wastewater-treating anaerobic digesters from USA - AD_UKC071_MetaG | ecosystem: Engineered > Bioreactor > Anaerobic > Digestate | place: USA...
GCCTTCCGCGAATTGGTCGAAACCAGCTCGCAAAGGGCTCAGGCCACAATCCACTGACATTGCAATCCAGGTCGGGTGTTGCATTTCAGAATTGAGGCCGCCCCCTTTTGATGCTTGCTGGCGCCGGGTGCGCCACACTGTCTGAAAAGGCGGCTCGTGTACAAATGCACCGTCAGCAGAGCACCGCTATTGCTAGCTGCACCCGTCTGGCGCCCGTCGCGGTACGCGAAAGCCGCTTTAAGCCAGCCGCAGTAGATTTCCTCAGTGTCAAGGTACGTGAGGCGGCGGCAGACGCGGGAGGCGACTCTGTGCTGGTGCTAGGTGCTGAAGAAACACTCACCGAAGTTGTGGTGCATGGTGTTGCGTACAAGTGTTTCTAGGCAGGCGGTACGCCTTCGTCCCGTGCCAGCCCTTTGCGATAACCTCAGAAGCTGTCACCAACATTGAAAGCGGTTTGGCGAAGTTTCCACCTCGACGGGGAATTCACTGCAAAATGCCTGAAATTAGCCGCTTTCTCGGGATCGTCATTGCGATGTACTACCGTGATCACGCGCCACCGCACTTTCACGCTGTGTATGGCGAATACGAAGCCACGATCGCCATTGCGTCAGGTGAAGTCAATGGCGAACTGCCGAAACGGGCCCTGGCGCATGTCCAGGAATGGCGTGAGCTGCACCGTGAAGAGTTGATGAACACCTGGACCCTGGCGCGCGCCAGCAAACCACTGCCGCGCATTGACCCTTTGGAGTAATAGCGATGCTGCCTCGCATTCTTGAAGCCCGATACGTTGGTGCTTACACCATTTGGCTTCGCTTCGCCGATGGAACTGAGGGCGAAGTCAATCTTGAAAACGAACTTGAAGGTGAAGTCTTTGAACCGCTCAAAGACCTTGAATACTTCAAGGCGTTCGTCTTCCACCCGGAGTTGCGAACCGTCGTTTGGCCCAACGGAGCTGACTTCGCACCGGAATTCCTGAAATCTTCAGTGCGCGTCGCCGTGTAGCAATCGACTCGATCGGTTGCAAGACGAGGATCAGCACATCCGCTTCACCCCGCCTCCGCCGTGATCGCCTCGATCTCCGTCTGCAGTTCCAGCCAACGCTCCTCCAGCATCGCCACCTCGGCGCCGACATGGTTCAGCCGGCGGCCGGCTTCGGCGATGTCGGGGCCGGACAGCTTGCCGCTGGCGAGATCCGCCTCCAGCGCGCTTCGCTCGGCGGTCAGCTTCTCCATGCGGGCGTCGATCTGCTGCACCTCGGCGCGCAGCGGGCGGGTGCGGTTGGCGATCTGGTTGCGCAACTGGCCAGACTGCTTGCGGTCCTGCGCGCTGTCGCGCTTGAAGGCGCCAGGGTGCTTGCTGTCCGTGGCGCTGGCGCGGGCCACGGCCTTGGGGCTGGCTGCAGGCGAAGGTGCGGGCGCCGGTGCCGCCGACAGGACGGGCGCCGGCCCGGGCACCGGCGGTGGCGCCACGCCCTTGGCATTGGCGCGGCTCACCTCCAGCAGCCACTTCTGGTAGTCGTCCAGGTCGCCGTCGAAGGGCAGCACGCCGCCGGCCGTCACCAGCCAGAACTCGTCGCAGACCTCGCGCAGCAGGGCGCGGTCGTGGCTGACCAGCATCACCGAGCCGTCGAACTCGTTCAGCGCCACGCTCAGCGCCTCGCGGGTGTTCAGGTCCAGGTGGTTGGTCGGCTCGTCCAGCAGCAGCAGGTTGGGCTTCTGCCAGACGATGGTGGCCATCACCAGGCGCGCCCGCTCGCCGCCGGACAGCGTGCCGACCTTCTGGTGCACCATGTCGCCGGCAAAGCGGAACTGGCCCAGGAAGTTGCGCAGCTCCTGCTCACGCGCCTCGGCGCCGGTGGCGCCGCTCTCGCGGGCCAGGCGCACCATGCGCTGCATCGGCGTGTCGTCCTCGCTCAGCAGGTCGAGCTCCTGCTGCGCGAAGTAGCCCACGCTCAGGCCCTTGCCCTCGCTGAACTCGCCACCCAGCGGCTGCAGCGCATGGGCGATGGTCTTCACCAGGGTCGACTTGCCTTGCCCGTTGGCGCCCAGGATGCCGATGCGCTGGCCGGCCATCACGCTGCGGGTGATGTGGCGCACGATGGTCACCGGCGGCTGGCCGGGCTCCAGCGCCGGGTAGCCGCACGACAGCTCGCGCATCGTCAGCATCGGGTTGGGCAGGTTCTGCGGCTGGCGGAAGCTGAACTCGAACTCGGCATCCACCAGCACCGGCCCCAGCTTGACCATGCGGTCCAGCGCCTTGACCCGGCTTTGCGCCTGCTTGGCCTTGCTGGCCTTGGCCTTGAAGCGGTCGATGAAGCGCTGCAGATGGGCGATCTTTTCCTGCTGCTTGCCGAAGGCCGCCTGCGCCTGCTCCAGCCGCTCGGCGCGCATGGTCTCGAAGGCGGTGTAGTTGCCGCCATAACGCGTGAGCTGGGCGTTGTCCAGGTGCACCGTGACCGTGGTGATCGCGTCGAGGAACTCGCGGTCGTGGCTGATCACGATCATCAGCCCCTGGTAGCGCTTGAGCCAGCCTTCCAGCCAGACCAGGGCGTCCAGGTCCAGGTGGTTCGTCGGCTCGTCCAGCAGCAGCAGGTCGGCCGGGCACATCAGCGCCCGCGCCAGCTGCAGGCGCATGCGCCAGCCGCCCGAGAAGCTGTTGACCGGCGCGTCCAGCTGGTCGGTGCGGAAGCCCAGGCCCAGCAGCAGGGCCTGGGCCCGCGCGGGGGCGTCGAAGGTGCCGGCCTGCTCCAGCAGCACATAGGCCTCGGCGATGGCGTGGCCGTCTTCGGCGTCCTCGGCCGCGGCCAGCGCGGCGCGCGCCTCCATCAGCGGGATGTCGCCTTCCAGCACGAAGTCGGTCGCGCCCTGGCTGGTCTCGGGCATGTTCTGCGCCACCTCGCCCAGGCGCCAGGTGGGCGGCAGCTCCAGGTCGCCGGCGTCGGCCTGCAGCCGGTTGGCGATCAGCGAGAACAGGCTGGACTTGCCGGCGCCGTTGCGGCCGACCAGGCCCACCTTCTCGCCGGGGTTCAGTGTGACGGTGGCGCCCTGCAACACCACCTTGACGCCGCGTCGCAGCGTCAGGTTCTTCATCTGGATCATGGGTTCAGGCCCGGGAAGGAAGGAGGGAGGCCAGCGCCTCGCGGGTCAGCAGCAGCACCTGGTCGTCAGCGGCGCTGGTGGGCAGCCACACCGCGTCCAGCTGGGGGAAGGCGGCCTCGAAGTGCGGTCGCTCGTGGCCGATCTCCAGCACCAGCACGCCGTCGGCGCTCAGCTGCGCCGGTGCCTGGGCCAGCAGGCTGCGGATGAAGTCCATGCCGTCGACACCGCCCGCCAAGGCCATGCCCGGCTCGGCGCGGAACTCCGGCGGCAACTGGTCCATCGACGTCTGGTTGACGTAGGGCGGGTTGCACAGGATCAGGTCGTAGACGCGGCCAGCGACCGCGCCCAGGCCGTCGCCCTGGTGCAGCGCGATGCGCTCGCCCAGGCCGTGGCGGTCGACATTGATGCGCGCCACCGCCAGCGCGTCGACGCTCAGGTCGGCGGCGTCCACCGTCACCTCGGGCCAGGCCATGGCCGCCAGCACGGCCAGGCTGCCATTGCCGGTGCACAGGTCCAGCACGGTGCGGGTGCGGTCGCTGAGCCAGGCGTCGATGCTGCCGTCGGCCAACGCCTCGGCGATCAGCGAGCGCGGGATGATGCAGCGGGCATCCACCGTGAACGGCACGCCCTGCAGCCAGGCCTCGCCGGTGAGGTAGGCCGTGGGCTGGCGGGTGGCAATGCGCTGCGCCACCAGGGCATGCACGGCCGCCAGGTGCGGGTCTTCGACCTCCAGCTCGGCATGCTCGTCCAGCGAATCCAGCGGCATGCCCAGGCGCCACAGCACCAGCCAGGCCGCCTCGTCGAAGGCGTTGGTCGTGCCCTGCCCAAAACAAACGCCCGCCTCGGAAAGGCGGGCGCTGCTGGCTTCGATCAGTTCGATCACGGTCATGTCAGCAATTGCTCCAGCGTGCGGCGGTAGATGTTGGTCAGCGGCGCCACGTCGGCCACGCGCACACATTCGTCGACCTTGTGGATCGTGGCGTTGATGGGGCCGAACTCGACGACCTGGGCGCAGACCGGCGCGATGAAGCGGCCGTCGCTGGTGCCGCCTGTCGTGCTGAGCACCGGGCGGATGCCGCACTCGGCTTGGATCGCGTCGCCCAGCGCCTGGCTCAGCGTGCCGGGGCGGGTGAGAAAGGGCGCGCCGTTCAGCGTCCAGGCGATGGTGGTCTCCAGGCCGTGGCGCGCCAGCACGGCGGCAAAGCGCGCCTTCAGGCTGTCGGGCGTGCTTTCGGTGGAGAAGCGCCAGTTGCAGTCCAGCACCACCGTGCCGGGGATGACGTTGGTGGCCCCGGTGCCGGCGTGCAGGTTGCTGACCTGCCACGTGGTCGGCGGGAAGTGGTCGTTGCCGGCGTCCCAGGTCATGGCCGCCAATTCGGCCAGGGCTGGCGCCAGCAGGTGCACCGGGTTGCGCGCCAGCTGCGGGTAGGCCACATGGCCCTGCACGCCGTGCACCGTCAGCTTCGCTGACAGCGAGCCACGGCGGCCGTTCTTCACCATGTCGCCCAGGCGGTCGACCGAGGTGGGCTCGCCGACGATGCAGCAGTCCAGCTGCTCGCCGCGCGCCTTGAGCCAGTCGACGACCTTCACCGTGCCGTCGACCGACGGGCCTTCCTCGTCGCTGGTCAGCAGCAGGGCCAGGCGGCCCGCGTGCTGCGGCCGGGCCTGCACGAACTGCTCGGCGGCCACCGTCATCGCGGCAATCGACGTCTTCATGTCGGCGGCGCCGCGGCCGAACAGGTGGCCGTCGCGGTGGCTGGGCACGAAGGGGTCGCTGGTCCAGGCGGCCAGCGGGCCGGGCGGCACCACGTCGGTGTGGCCCGCCAGCACCACGGTGGGCCCGGGGCGGCCACCGTCATGCACCGCCCACAGGTTGGTGACGCGGAAGTCGTCGGGGCCGCGCATCAGCGTCGTGCAGTTGAAGCCCAGCGGCGCCAGGAGGTCGGCCACCAGGGCCTGGCAGCCGGCGTCGGCCGGCGTCACCGAGGGGCGGGCGATCAGCTGCTCCAGCAGGCGCAGCGTGTCCAGCGGGTCGTTCATCGTGCGGGGTCTGCTCAGTTCGTCAGCGGCGGGAAGCCGCCCGCCGGCGCACCGCTGGCCGCACCACGCCGGGGCGCGAAGCCCTCGGGGATCACGTCGATCACGAAGTCGGTGTATTCGGGCAGCTCGTCGTCCTCGGCTGGCTTGCGGGCTGCCGCGGCGGCACCGCGCGGCGCCGGCTCGGTGGTGTTCTCCAGGCGCCAGATCAGGTTGGTCACCGAGTCGGCATGCGCCAGGCCCTCGTCGCGGCTGATGCTGCCGTCGGCGACCATGCGCGCCAGCGCTTCCTCGAAGTTGCACGAGCCCTCGGCCAGCGACTTCTCCACCGCGTCCTTCACGCCGGCAAAGTCGCCCTGCTCGATCATCTCGGCCACCAGGTTGGTGTTCAGCAGCACCTCCACCGCCGGCAGCCGGCCGCCGGCCTCGGCGCGCAGCAGGCGCTGGCAGATGACGGCGCGCAGGCCCGCGGCCAGGTCACCCAGCAGCACCGGGCGCGCCTCGGGCGTGTAGAACGACAGGATGCGGCCCAGCGCATGGTGGCTGTTGTTGGCGTGCAGGGTGGCCAGCACCAGGTGGCCCGACAGCGCATAGCTCAGCGCCGCGCTCATGGTCTCGCGGTCGCGGATCTCGCCGATCAGGATGCAGTCGGGGCTCTGCCGCAGCGCGTTCTTCAGCGCAATCTGCAGGCTCTCGGTGTCGCGGCCCACCTCGCGCTGGTTGACCACGCATTTCTTGCTCTGGAACAGGAACTCGATCGGCTCCTCGATCGTCAGGATGTGGCCGGGCAGCGTGCGGTTTCGCAGCTCCAGCATGGCCGCCAGCGTGGTGCTCTTGCCCGAGCCGGTGGCGCCCACCATCAGGATCAGGCCGCGCTTCTCCAGCACCAGCTCGCCCAGCATCTCGGGCACGTTCAGCGTTTCCAGCGACGGGATCTGGTGCGGGATGTGGCGCACCACGCCGGCGATGGTGCCGCGCTGCCGGAACGCCGACAGCCGGAAGCTGCCCACCCGCTCCAGCGCCACCGCCAGGTTCAGCTCGCCGGTGTCGTCCAGCTCTTCCAGCTGCAGCGGGCTCAGCACCTCGGCCAGCAACTGGCGCGGCTGCTGCGGCGTCAGCACCTGGTCGGACAGCTGCAGCATCTGGCCGTGGATCTTGATCAGCACCGGCATGTTGGCCGACAGGAAGACGTCCGACGCCTGGCGCTCGGCCATCAGGCGCATGATTTTCTCCATGCGTCCGCTGGACATGTCAGCCCCTCGTCCGGCGGGTACGCCGGCCGATCCCCCGCGGGGATCGCGGGCCGGCTTGGGAGCGGCCCGGCGCTCGGCCCGCGCCGCTTCGACGAACGCTGGAGGCGGCCATGTTCAGGGCCGGAGCAGGTCGTTGATGCTCGTCTTGCTGCGCGTCTGCGCATCGACGCGCTTGACGATGATCGCCGCGTACATGCTGTAGTCCTGGCCGCTGGCGGTCTTCTTGGGCAGGTTGCCGCTGACCACCACGCTGCCGCTGGGCACGCGGCCGTAGCTGATCTCGCCGGTCTCGCGGTTGAACAGCGGCGTGCTCTGGCCGATGTACACGCCCATGCCCAGCACGCTGTTCTCCTCGACGATCACGCCCTCGACCACCTCGCTGCGGGCGCCGATGAAGCAGTTGTCCTCGATGATGGTGGGGTTGGCCTGCAGCGGCTCCAGCACGCCGCCGATGCCCACGCCGCCGCTCAGGTGCACGTTCTTGCCGATCTGCGCGCAGCTGCCCACGGTGGCCCAGGTGTCGACCATGGTGGCCTCGTCGACATAGGCGCCGATGTTCACGTAGCTGGGCATCAGCACCACGTTCTTCGCGATGTAGCTGCCGCGGCGGGCCACGGCCGGCGGCACCACGCGGATGCCGGTGGCCCGCATCGCGTCGTCGCTGACATGGGCGAACTTGGTGTCCACCTTGTCGAAGAAGCTCAGGTCGCCCGAGCGCATCACGTGGTTGTCGTTCAGGCGGAAGCTCAGCAGCACCGCCTTCTTCACCCACTGGTTGACGGTCCATTGGCCCACGCCCTGGCGCTCGGCCACGCGCAGGCGGCCGGCGTTCAGGTCGGCGATGACCTGCTCGACGGCCTCGCGCACGTCGGCGGGGGCGCTGGCGGGGCCCAGGCTGGTGCGGTTCTCCCAGGCCTGGTCGATGGTGGTTTGCAGTGCAGTGGTCATGTCGGGGGCGCCCGGTCAGGCGTCAAGGGATGTAGGAACGGGTGAATTCGGCGATGCGGTGGGCGGCTTCCAGGCACTCGGCGGTGCCGGCCACCAGGGCCATGCGGATGCGGCCCGCGCCCGGGTTGATGCCCTGCGCCTCGCGCGCCAGCAGGCTGCCGGGCAGCACGGCCACATTGTATTGAGCGAGCAGTTGCTGGGCGAAGCGCACGTCGTCGCCCGGCTTGTCATCCGAGGAAGGCACTGCGGCCCACAGGTAGAAGCCGGCATCGGGCAGGGCGACATCCAGCACGGCGGCCAGCACCGGCGTCACCTCGGCGAACTTGGTGCGGTACAGCGCGCGGTTGGCCACCACGTGCGCCTCGTCGCCCCAGGCCGCCACGCTGGCGGCCTGCACCACCGGCCCCAGCGCGCTGCCGTGGTAGGTGCGGTAGAGCAGGAAGGCTTTCAGGATGGCCGCGTCGCCCGCCACGAAGCCCGAGCGCAGCCCCGGCACGTTGCTGCGCTTGGAGAGCGAGGTGAAGGCGATCAGGTTGCGGAAGTCGCTGCGGCCCAGCTTGGCCGCGGCCTCCAGCCCGCCCAGCGGCGGCTCGTCGCGGAAGTAGATCTCCGAGTAGCACTCGTCGCTGGCGATCACGAAGCCGTGCTTGTCGCTCAGGGCGAACAGCGCCTCCCATTCCGACAGCGGCATCACCGCGCCGGTGGGGTTGCCCGGCGAGCAGGTGTAGAGCAGCTGGGTGCGGGCCCAGGTCGCATCGTCGACGCTGGCCCAGTCGCTCGCGAAATTGCGCCCGGGGTCGCTGTTGACGTAGGCCACGTCGGCCCCGGCCAGCAGGGCCGCGCCCTCGTAGATCTGGTAGAACGGATTAGGGCAGACCACGGTGGCGCCCGGCCGCGTCGGGTCGATCACCGTCTGCGCGATGGAGAACAGCGCCTCGCGGCTGCCGCCCACCGGCAGCACCTGGGTGGCGGGGTCCAGCGCCAGGCCGTAGCGGCGCTGCAACCAGCCGGTGAAGGCTTCGCGCAGGCGCGGCTCGCCAGCGGTGGGCGGGTAGACCGACAGGCCTTTCAGGTTGGCCGTGATCGCGTTCTCGACCAGGGCCGGCGTGGCATGGCGCGGCTCGCCGATGCCCAGGCTGATGGGCTTGTAGGCCGCGTTCGGCACGATGCCGGCGGTGAGCGCCCGCAGGCGCTCGAACGGGTAGGGGTGCAGCTTGCCCAGCAACGGATTCATGCGCCGGATTATCGGCGGCGGCGCCTGGCTTGCCGGCTGCGCCGACAATCCCGCCCCACCATGCCCCAGCCGATCCTGAACGGTGTGCCGCGTGTGTTGTCGCTGATCCCGCCGATGACGCAGCTGAACACGCCGTACCCGTCCACCGCCTACCTCACCGGCTTTCTGCGCAGCCGGGGCGTGCATGCCGTGCAGGACGACCTGGCCCTGGCCCTGGCGCTGCGCCTGCTGTCACGCGCCGGCCTGGCCGCCGTGCAGGCCCACATCGAAGCCACGCCGCAGGGTGAGCGCAGCGTGCTGGCCCATGGCTGGCTGGAGGTGGCGCACCGCTATCTGGCGACGATCGACAAGACCATCCACTTCCTGCAGGGCGGTGACCCGACGCTGGCGCACCGCATCGCCAGCCGCGCCTTCCTGCCCGAGGGCCCGCGCTTTGCCGTGCTGGACAGCGACGACGCCATGGCTGACGGCGACGACGGCGGCGGCACGCTGGCCTGGGCCTTCGGCGCGATGGGCAGCACCGACCAGGCGCGCCACATCGCCACGCTCTACCTCAACGACATCGCCGACTTGGTGCGCGCCGCGGTCGACCCCCGCTTCGAGTTCGTACGCTACGGCGAAAGCCTGGCGCAAAGCCAGCCCACCTTCGACCCGCTGGCTGCTGCCCTGGCCGCACCGCCCACCCTGCTCGACACCTGGCTGCAGGACCTGACGCTGGCGAGCCTGGCGAAGCACCAGCCCAACGTCGTTCTGCTGTCCGTGCCGTTCCCCGGCGCCGTCTACGCGGCCTTCCGCATCGCCCAGGCCATCAAGGCCCACGACCCCCGCGTCGTGGTCGTGCTCGGCGGCGGCTACGTCAACACCGAGCTGCGCGAACTGGCCGAGCCGCGGGTGTTCGACGTCGTCGACCACGTGACCCTGGACGCCGGCGAGCGGCCCCTGCTGGCGCTGCTGGAACACCTGCAGGGCAAACGATCGGCGCAGCGCCTGGTGCGCACCTTCAGCCGGGTGGACGGCGCCGTGCAGTACACCAACTTCGTCGAGCCCGACATCGCGTTCGCCGACGTCGGCACGCCGACCTGGGACGGCCTGCCGCTGCAGCATTACCTGAGCCTGCTCGACATGCTCAACCCCATGCACCGGCTGTGGAGCGATGGCCGCTGGAACAAGCTGACCGTGGCCCATGGCTGCTACTGGAAGAAGTGCAGCTTCTGCGACGTGGGGCTGGACTACATCGGCCGCTACGATGCCGCCACGGCCGAGACCTTGTGCGACCGCATCGAGGCGGTGGTCGCCGAGACCGGGCAGACCGGCTTCCACTTCGTCGACGAGGCCGCGCCGCCCAAGAGCCTGAAGGCCCTGGCCGCCGAGATCCAGCGGCGCGATCTGGCCATCAGCTGGTGGGGCAACATCCGCTTCGAGAAGAGCTTCAGCCCGGAACTCTGCGAGCAGTTGGCCGACAGCGGCTGCATTGCGGTGAGCGGCGGGCTGGAGGTGGCCAGCGACCGCCTGCTGGCGCTGATGAAGAAGGGTGTCAGCGTCGATCAGGTGGCGCGGGTCACCAAGGGCTTCGCCGATGCCGGCATCCTGGTCCATGCCTACCTGATGTACGGCTTTCCGACGCAGACGCTGCAGGACACGGTCGACGCGCTGGAATACGTGCGCCAGCTGTTCGCCGAGGGCTGCATCCATTCCGGCTTCTGGCACCGCTTCTCGGCCACGGTGCATTCGCCGGTGGGCCAGCGCCCGCAGGACTACGGCGTGACGCTGGCGACCCTGCCGCCCGTCACCTTCGCCAAGAACGACATCGGCTTCACCGACCCCACCGGTTGCGACCATGCCGCGCTGGGCCCGGGGCTGAAGAAGGCCCTCTACAACTTCATGCACGGCGTCGGGCTGGACGACGACGTGCGGCGCTGGTTCGACGTGCGGGTGCCCAGGCCCAAGGTGGCGAAAGACCGCATCGCCCGCGCCCTGCAGGGCTGATCGCTCAGAGCCAGCCGGCGCAGTTCGGCGCGCCGCAGCGGCACTTCAGCGTGCCCTCGTGGTGCGTCTCGCCGTAGTTCACCGTGATCTCCTCGCCCGGGGCGATGGCGCGCAGCGCGTAGAACTCGATGCGCCCGTCGCGGATCTGCAGCCGGGCGTTGGGCCCGCAGCTGTGGTTGGTGAAGCGCATCGGGTCCGTGCGCTTGCTCGCGTCGATCGCCTTTTTCTCGCTGATCTCGACGATCATGATCCGCGCCTGGCCGGCGGCCCGGCGCCGCGCCTCGCTGACGCTGATGGCCTCGCCACGGATCTCGCCGATCTTGCGGTGCGCCGGGATGGCCTCGGCCGCAAACGCACCGAAGCCGTCGATGCCGCTCTTGCGGTTGACCACGTCGTACTTCTGGTAGTCGGGGCGGCCCGTGGGGGCGGCGGGTGCGGGGGTGGGCAGGGGGGTCAGCTCGGGCATGGGCGGGTTCTCGCAGTCGGTGCGCATCATGCGTCAGCCGGGGCGCGCCGCAGCAGGCGCTGCTCGGCCCGCCAGGCCGCCAGCCCCAGCAGCAGGCCGATGGCCGCCACGCTGCCGGTCACCCAGCGTGCGCTGCCCCACTGGCCGGTGGCGGCCACCACCGCGGCGATGGCCGGCGTGCCGATGAACTGGCCCAGCTGCGAGCCCTGCATGATCAGCCCCTGCAGCACGCCGATCTGCGCCGGCTGGCGCGCCAGCACGGTGGACGACGACATCACCGCCGCCGGGATCAGCCCGCCGATGAACGACAGCGCCAGGCACAGGCCGTAGCGCAGGCCGTCGCCCAGGCGGTCATCCGCCAGCAGCAGGGCGCACAGGCCGGTGGCGGCATGGGCTGCGGCGATCAGCCGGCCGCGCGGCAGGCCGCGCTGCACCAGGGCGCCGCCGATCAGGTTGCCGGGCACGTTGACCAGCAGCATCAGGGCGGTCAGCGCCGCCACCGGGCCGGCGCTCATGCCGCGCTGCTCCTTCAGGAAGGTGGGCAGCCAGACGATCAGCGAGAAATGCTGGATCGCCCAGCAGCCGAAGGCCAGCGCCAGCAGCCAGGCCAGCGGCTGGCGCAGCAAGGCCATGGCAGGCGCCAGCGCGGGGCCGATCGTCGCGGCGGCCGCCGCTGCAGCGCCGTAGTGCCGGCGCTGCAGCGCCGTGGCCAGCGCCGCCAGCGCCAGCGCCGTGGCCACCAGTGCCCACAGGCCGCGCCAGCCCACGGCGTCCAGCAGGGGCGGCGACAGCAGCATCGCCAGCCCCGCGCCGGCCGGCATGAAGGTGGCCCACACGCCGATGGCGAAGCGCCGGTCGGCCGGTGCCGCTGCGGCGCTCACCAGGCCCGGCCCGGCCACCGCCATCGCCAGGAAGCCCGCGCCTTCCAGCACGCGGGTGGCGATCAGCGCCGGGTAGCTGTGCACCAGCAGGCCGGCCACCGACGCCAGGGCGCTGACCATCAGGCCGCCCAGCGCCATGCGCAGCGCACCGACGCGGCCGGTGAGCAGGCCGAAGCCCACCGCGAACAGCACGGCCAGCGTGCTGAGCGTGGACGACACGGTGCCCGCCTGCACCAGGCTCAGGCCGAATTCGGGGCGCAGCGCGGCCAGGGCCATCGGCACCTTGCCGACGTTCATGCCCACCGCCACACCGCCGGCCACGGCGGCCAGCACGGCGGGCCAGTGGGTGGGCGGCGGGGTGACTGCCCCCTCGGGGGGCGGCGGCGGGCCTTTGACGCCGCCAGGGGCCAGCGTCATCCCAGCAGCCCGCGCTCCATCGGCATGCTGGGCAGGTCGACGGCGGGCTGCGGCTTCCAGCCGCGCTTGCGGTGCTCGGCCACCACGTTGGTGTAGATGCCGCCGCGCACGTACCACTTGGCGGTGATGCGGATGAAGCGGGGCTGCGTCGCCTGGACGATGTCGTCGAGGATGGTGTTGGTCACCTTCTCGTGGAAGGCGCCCTCGTCGCGGTAGCTCCAGAAGTACATCTTCAGGCTCTTCAGCTCGACGCACAGCTTGTCCGCGATCATGTCGATGGTGAAGTGCGCGAAGTCGGGCTGGCCGGTCAGCGGGCAGTGGCAGGTGAACTCGGGCACCTGGAACTGGATGACGTAGTCGCGCTGCGGCGCCGGGTTCTCGAACACGTGCAGCTGCTTGCTGGGCGCGGTGGGCGGGTTGCGCGGCATCGGCCGCTCGTTCAGCGGCGGGGTGGCAGCGCTGCGCTTGCCGGCGGTCTTGGCCATGGTGGTGCGGGGGGTCCGGAAGGGGCGCGATGCTATCATCCAGCCGCTTCGCCAGCCCGCCGGGCGCACGAAAATCCCTGACGAATCAACCACTTGCAGCGCGCTTCGGCCGCTGCGGGGGGCAGGGCACCACCCACCGCGCATGCGCCTGAACCAGATCAAGCTTTCGGGCTTCAAGTCCTTCGCCGAACCCACCACCTTCCAGCTGCCCGGCCAGCGGGTGGGCGTGGTCGGCCCCAACGGCTGCGGCAAGTCCAACATCATGGACGCGGTGCGCTGGGTGCTGGGCGAGAGCAAGGCCAGCGAGCTGCGCGGCGAGTCGATGCAGGACGTGATCTTCAACGGCAGCGGCCAGCGCAAGCCCGCCAGCCGCGCCAGCGTCGAGCTCGTCTTCAGCAACGAGGACGCCCGCGCCGGCGGCGCCTGGAACCAGTTCGCCGAGATCGCCGTCAAGCGCGTGCTGACCCGCGACGGCACCAGCAGCTACTTCATCAACAACCAGCCGGTGCGTCGGCGCGACGTGCAGGACGTGTTCCTGGGCACCGGCCTGGGGCCGCGGGCCTACGCCATCATCGGCCAGGGCACGATCAGCCGGATCATCGAGAGCCGCCCCGAGGAACTGCGTCTGTTCCTGGAGGAAGCCGCCGGCGTCAGCAAGTACAAGGAGCGCCGCCGCGAGACCGAGCACCGGCTGCGCGACACGCGCGAGAACCTGACCCGGGTCGACGACATCCTGCGCGAGCTGAACGCCAACCTGGAGAAGCTGGAGAAGCAGGCCGAGGTGGCGACCCGCTACCACGCGCTGCAGGAGGCGGGCACCACCAAGCTGCACCAGCTGTGGTTCCTGAAGCAGCGCGACGCGGCCACCGAGGAGGCGCGGGTGGCGCAGGCCATCGCCACCGCCACGAATGCGCTGGAAGCGCGCCTGGCCGAGCTGCGCCATGTCGAGGCGCAGCTGGAGGTGGTGCGCCAGGACCACTACGCCGCCAGCGACCAGCTGCATGTGGCCCAGGGCGACCTGGCCCAGGCGGCGCTGGAGGTGAGCCGGCTGGAAGAGCGCATCCGCTACGTGGTCGAGAGCCGCAAGAAGGCGCAGCAGCGCCTGGCCGACCTGGCGGCGCAGGCGGCGCAGTGGCAGCAGCGGCGCGACGAGGCCATCACCGAGCTGGACGGCATCGCCGGGCAGATTGCCGAGGCCGAGGAGCGGGCCGAGATCCTGGCGGCGCAGGCCGAGGAGCAGGCCATCCGCCTGCCCGATGTGGAGGACGCGCTGCGCGCTGCCCAGGGCAAGGCCAATGCGCAGCGCAACCAGGTCAACGCGGTGCAGCAGCAGATCCAGGTGCTGGCCGCTGAGAGCCGCAGCTTCGACGAGCAGGCCAAGGGCCACCGCAACCGCCGCGAGCGCCTGCACACCGAGCGCCGCGGCCTGGCCACGCCCGACCTGGCGCGGCTGGAGGCCCTGCGCAGCAGCAGCGCAGCGGCCGACGAGGCCAATGCCGTGGCAGAAGGCCGCCTGCACGAGCTGCAGGAGCAGGTGCCGGCGCTGGACGAGGCCCGCCGCGCCGCCCAGCAATCGGCCAATGCCGAGAGCGCGAGGCTCAACGACATCGCCGCCCGCCTGACCGCCCTGCGGGCCCTGCAGGAGAAGGTGCAGACCGGCGGCAAGCTGCAGCCCTGGCTGGCGAAACATGGCCTGGACGGCTTGCCCGGGCTGTGGACCCGGCTGCACATCGAGCCCGGCTGGGAGCCGGCGCTGGAGGCGGCGCTGCGCGAGCGCATCAACGCGCTGTCGGTCGGCCGCATCGACACCGTGCGCGCCTTCGCTGCCGACGCGCCGCCCGCGCGCCTGGCCTTCTACACCGCACCGGCCAGCCCGCCCGCGCCGCAGGCGGCGCACCCGGGCCTGCGCCGCCTGGCCGAGCTGTTGCGCCTGGGGCCGGACGACGCCGGCCTGAAGGCGCTGCTGGGCGACTGGCTGGAAGGCGTCTACACCGCCGCCGGCCTCGACGAAGCCCTGGCCCGGCGTGGCGAGCTGGCACACGGCGAGGTGCTGATGACGCGCGAGGGCCATGCGGTCAGCGCCCATGCCGTGGCCTTCTACGCGCCCGACACCGAGCAGGCCGGCCTGCTGGCCCGGGCCCAGGAGATCGAGAACCTGGACCGCCAGCAGCGCGCCCAGGCCCTGCTGGCCGATGAAGCTCGGGCGGCCCTGGTGCGCGCCGAGGCCGCGCTGACCGAGGGCAACCAGCGCCTGGTGGTGGCGCGGCGCGAGGCCGCCGAGGCCCAGACCCGCGCCCACCAGCTGCAGGTGGAGCTGCTGCGCCTGGCCCAGCAGGCCGAGGCCACGCAGGCGCGCAGCGGCCAGCTGGATGCCGAGCTGGCCGAGGTGGATGCCGCGCTGGAGGACCTGGACGAGCGCCGCGCCGTCGGCGAGGCGCGCTTCGAGGAACTGGACCTGCAGCTGGCCGAGACCCAGGAGCGCCACGCCACGCTGGAGGAAGCGGTGATCACCGCCGAGCGCAAGCTGGCCGAGGCGCGCGAGCAGGGCCGCACGCTGGAGCGCCAGGCCCAGGAAAGCCAGTTCCAGGCCCGGACGCTGGCAGCGCGGCGCGGCGAGTTGCAGCGGTCGGTGGAGACGGCGGCGCAGCAGGCGGCGGCGAACGCCCAGTCGGGCGAACAGCTGGAGCTGGAGCTGGGCGCGTTGAACGACAGTGCGGCCGAGGCCGGCCTGCAGACCGCGCTGGAGCTGAAGCTGCAGCGGGAGCAGGCCCTGGGCGCGCAGCGCAGCCGCTACGACGAGCTGTCGGCCCAGCTGCGCAGCGCCGACGAGCAGCGCCTGCAGTTCGAGCGCAGCCTGCAGCCGCTGCGCGACGACATCACCCGCCTGCAGCTGGAGGCCCAGGCCGCGCAGCTGGGCGGCGCGCAGTACCTGGAGCAGCTGGACGCCGCCGGTGTCGACCTGGCCGCGCTGGCGGCGCAGATCGAGGCCGACAAGGTCAAGCTGTGGGGCCTGCAGGGCGAGATCGACCGCATCCAGCGCGAGGTCAATGCCCTGGGCGCGGTGAACCTGGCGGCGCTGGACGAGCTGGCCAGCTCGCGCGAGCGCAAGACCTTCCTCGACGCGCAGTGCGCCGACCTGACCGACGCCATCGGCACGCTGGAAGACGCGATCCACAAGATCGACCTGGAGACACGCGACCTGCTGGGCAAGACCTTCAACCAGGTCAACGAGCAGTTCGGCCGCATGTTCCCCAGCCTGTTCGGTGGCGGCAATGCCCGGCTGCAGATGACCGGCGACGAGATCCTGGATGCCGGCGTGCAGGTGATGGCCCAGCCGCCGGGCAAGAAGAACAGCACCATCCACCTGCTGTCGGGTGGCGAGAAGGCGCTGACGGCAATCGCGCTGGTGTTCGCGATCTTCCTGCTGAACCCGGCGCCGTTCTGCCTGCTCGACGAGGTGGACGCGCCGCTGGATGACGCCAACACCGAACGTTATGCGCGCCTGGTCGCCGAGATGAGCCACAAGGGCACGCAGTTCCTCTTCATCAGCCACAACAAGATCGCGATGGAAATGGCCGAGCAGTTGATCGGGGTGACGATGCAGGAGCAGGGCGTGTCGCGCATCGTCGCGGTGGACATGGAGGCCGCTCTCGGCCTGGCGGAGAGTGCGTGATGGCGGGCAATGTGTTCGGTGATCTGGGGCTGATGCAGGGCTTGCTGGCTGTCGGCGGCGTGGTGCTGGTGGGCGTGATCGCCCAGGGCTGGTGGGCCGCGCGCAAGGCCAGCCCTCGCCAGGCCGAGCAGGCCCCGGATTCACGCATCGAGCCCACCGGCTTCGGGCCGGCCGCGGTGCCGGCCGGCGGGCCGGCGGCCAACAGCAGCGACGCCGGCGCGCTGGCGGCGGTGCAGGCGGTGGTGGCGGCGCTGCCCGACCGGGGCGAGCCCCTGACGGCCGTGGCGGCCGACGCCGCGCCGGCCGAGTTGCGCCCTGCGGCGCCGCGCAAGACCGCGCGGCTGGACCCGCTGATCGACGCCATCGCCACGCTGGCGCTGGAGTCGCCCGTCACTGGCGACCTGGCCCTGGTGCACCTGCCGCCCTCGCGCCGCGCCGGCACCAAGCCCTTCCTGATCGAGGGCGAGAACGCCGCCACGGGCGACTGGGAGATGCCGGTGGCCGGCCAGCGCTACCGTGCCTTCCAGGCCGGCGTGCAACTGGCCAACCGCAGTGGCGCGCTCAACGAGATCGAGTACAGCGAGTTCGTGCAGAAGCTGCAGGCCTTCGCCGACGGCGTGGGCGCGATGGCCGAGCTGCCCGACATGCTGGACGTGGTGGCCCGCGCCCGCGAGCTGGACACCTTTGCCGGCGGCCACGACGCGCAGCTCAGCCTGAACCTGCGCGCCAATGCCGCGGCCTGGAGCGTGGGCTTCCTCCAGCAGTGCGCCCAGCGCCATGGTTTCGTGCCCGGCGTGCTGCCCGGCCGGCTGGTGATGCCGGGCGCCGAGGACGGCTCGCCGCCGGTGCTGGTGCTGGCCTTCGACCCGCAGGTGGCGCTGGCCGACGACCCGGCGGTGGCCGCGCTGCGCACGGTGCAGCTGTCGCTGGACGTGCCGCAGACGCCGGCCGACGGCGAACCCTTCCCGGCCTGGCACCAGGCCGCGCGCCTGCTGGCCGCCGACATGGACGCCACCTTGTGCGACGACGCCGGCCGGCCGATCACGCTGCAGGCCTTCGTGGGCATCGGTGACGACCTGAAGCAGCTCTACCAGGCGCTGGAGTCGCGCGACCTGGCCGCCGGCTCGCCGGCGGCGCGGCGGCTGTTCAGCTGAGCCCGCCACGCGCTTGACCGCCTGGCCGCGCGCCTGAACCTGCCCGGCGGCGGCGATGAACACCACGGTCGCCATGCCGATCGCCCTGACCGGGGCGTGGTCTACCTGCTGATGGCGCTGACGGTGGCGCGCATGCTGCGCGCCCAGCCGCAGGCGCTGCCGGCGTGGTGGTGGTTGGGCGGCTAGGTGTGTGTCGGTGTCGCGCTGCTGCTGGTGGCCGCGCGCAACCATGTGCCCGCCGTCATCGGCTTCGAGCTGGTGGGGCTGCTCTGCCTGGCGGGGGCCCTGCGGCAGACGGCGGCGCTTCGCCTGTTGCTGGGCTGGCAGGCCTGGCCGCGCAGCACCTGGATCGCCGTGGCGGTGGCGCTGGCGGCTTGTGTGGCGCTGGCGTTGGCCGGCGAGCGCCGCGGGCTCTTTGCCTGGGCGACGCTGGTGCTCGCCGCTGCGATCGGTCGCATGGGCTGGCACGCCGGGCTGACGGCACGCAGCCAGCGTTCGGGCAGTGCCGTGCTGCTGGCCTGGAGCCAGGCCCTGCTGGCCGGGGTGCTGCTGGCGCGTGCGGTCAGCGCGGCCATGGGCGTGGCGCCGTTCCGGCATGGCCAGGTCGGCGTGACCTTTGTCGCTGCATGCCGTCCTGGTGCTGGCTGCGCTGTATGGCAGCCTGGGCTTCATGGGCTTGATGCTGGACATCGCCCGCCGCGCCGAACTGCAGGCGCGTGAGGCCGAGTTGCAGGCCCGCGAATCCCAGGTGGCGGAAGTGGTGCGGCGCCAGGCCGCCGAGCGCGGCCGGTGACGGTGGAGGAGGTCGACCTCGGCTGCCTGATCGACCTGGCCCTGGGCGACCTGGACGAGTCGCAGCGCCCGCTGGTGCAGGTGCAGTGGCTGACCGGCCTGCGCGAGGCCGAGGTCGAGCCCGGCCTGCTGCGCCTGGCGCTGCGCAACCTGCTGGTCAACGCCTTCAACCACGGCGGGCCGGGCGTGGCGGTGCGCCTGCAGGTCGATGAACAGGCGCTGCCGCCCGCGCTGCTGCTGCGCGTGGTCGACGATGGCCCGGCCTGGCCGCGGCAGGCGCCGGCTCGGCCGGCAGCGCGCCGTGCCGCTGGGCCTGCGGGCGGTGCTGCCGCTGCCGACGGCCTGACCCGCGCGGCAGCGGCGCCTCAGCGTGGCGCGGGTTCCAGCGTGCGGCTGGGCGTGCGCATCAGCACGAACTCCTCGGCAGCAGTGGGGTGCATCGCGATCGTGCGGTCGAAGTGGGCCTTGGTGGCGCCGGCGGTCAGCGCCACGGCCAGGCTCTGCACGATCTCCGGCGCGTCGGCGCCGGCCATGTGCACCGCCAGCACGCGGTCGCTGTCGGCATCGACCAGCAGCTTCATCGCGGTGCGCTCGGCACCGCCGATGAAGGCCTGCTTCATCGGCCGGAAGTCGGTCTCGAAGACCTGCAGCCGGTGGCCGGCGGCCAGCGCTTCGCCTTCGGACGGGCCCACGCTGGCCAGCGGCGGCAGCATGAACACCGCGCTGGCCACCAGCGACAGGTCCACCGGCCGGTGCGACGGCCCGAACAGCCGGTCGGCCAGCGCCCGGCCCTCGGCAATCGCCACCGGGGTCAGGTTCTTGCGGTTGGTCAGGTCGCCGATGGCGTGCACGCCGGGCAGGGCGGTGTCGCCCTGGTCGTCCACCGGCACCGCGTCCTGCGCGCCCAGCGTGAACGACGGCGGCAGGCCCAGGCCTGCGCTGTTCGGCCGCCGGCCGGTGGCGTTCAGCACCCACGGGAACGCCAGCAGCCGGTCCTCGCCCAGCATCAGCAGGAAGCCGCCGTCGCGGTCACGGCCGATGCGCTGCGGCGCCGCGCCCGGATGCAGCACCACGCCGGCAGACTGCAGCGCGTTGGCCGCGGCGGTGCGCAGCATGGTGTCGAAGCCGCGCAGCGGCTGGCGGTCGCGGAAGAACAGGTCGACCCGCACGCCCAGGCGCGCCAGCATGCTGGCGAACTCGACCGCGATGTAGCCGCCGCCGATCACCGCGGCGCGCTCGGGCAGCGTCTGCAGGTCGAGCAGGTCGTCGCTGGTGGCGCACGCGTCGATGCCGGGAATGCTGTCCTTCACCGGGGCGCCGCCGGTGGCCAGCAGGATGTGGCGGGCAGTGAAGCGCTGCTCGCCCACCACGACGGTGTTCGGCCCGTCCAGCCGCGCCCAGCCTTCGATCAGCTGCACGCCGCTGCCCGCCAGCAGCTGGCGGTACACGCCTTCGAGCCGCGCCGTCTCGGCCGCCTTGGCGCCGGCCCAGGTCGGCATGTCGAAGCGCACGCCGTCCGGCAACTGCCAGCCGTAGCCGCGGGCTTCTTGCAGCGCGTCGCCGAACTGGGCCGCGTACATCAGCAGCTTCTTCGGCACGCAGCCGCGCAGCACGCAGGTGCCGCCGACGCGGCCACCTTCGACGATGGCGACCCTGGCCCCATGCGCCGCCGCCCGGCGCGAGGCCGCCACGCCGCCCGAGCCGGCGCCGATGGTGATCAGGTCGAAGTCGTGGGCCATGGGTGCTCCGGCGGCGGTGGGGTTGGACGGCGGCCGACTCTACACTCGGCCGATGTCCGACCAGCCCCCCATGGCAACCCCGCGTGCCGCCTTGCCCGACCCCGCCGCTGCGGCCCGCCGCGCGGCCGACCTGCGGGCGCAACTGCACCACCACGCCCACCTGTACTACGTGCTGGACGCGCCCGAACTGCCCGATGCGGCCTATGACGCGCTGTTCCAGGAGCTGCAGGGGCTGGAGGCCGCGCACCCCGGCCTGCAGACGCCGGACTCGCCGACCCAGCGCGTGCTGGGCCAGGTGCTCGACGGGCTGCAGCCGGTGCGGCATGCGGTGCCGATGCTGTCGATCCAGACCGAGACCGACACCACGGCCGGCGGCGCCCAGGCCTTCGACGGCCGCGTGCGCCGCGAGCTGGGCCTGGCCGAGGACGCACCGCCGGTGGCCTATGCCTGCGAGCTGAAGTTCGACGGCCTGGCGATGAGCCTGCGCTATGAACGCGGCGTGCTGGTGCAGGCCGCCACCCGCGGCGACGGCGAGACCGGCGAGGACGTCACGCACAACGTCCGCACCATCGGCCAGGTGCCGCTGCGCCTGCGCACGGACACACCGCCGCCGCTGCTGGAGGTGCGTGGCGAGGTCTACATGCGCCGCGACGACTTCGAGCGCCTGAACGAACGCCAGCGCGCCAGCGGCGGCAAGACCTTCATCAACCCGCGCAACACCGCGGCCGGCGCGGTGCGCCAGCTCGACAGCCGCGGCCTTGTCGACAAGAAGCTGAGCTTCTACGCCTACGGCCTGGGTGCGGTCGAGGGCTGGACCGTTCCGGACACGCACGCGGGCGTGCTCGACGCGCTGGCGACGCTGGGCCTGCCGGTCAATGCCGAGCGTGCGGTGGTGCAGGGCGCCGATGGCCTGGTGGCCTTCCACGCCGCCATCGCCGCCAGGCGTGACGCGCTGCCCTTCGACATCGACGGCGTGGTCTACAAGGTCGACAGCCTGGCGCTGCAGCAGCAGCTGGGCTTCAAGACCCGCGAGCCGCGCTGGGCGGTGGCGCACAAGTACCCGGCGCAGGAGCAGATGACGGCGCTGGAGCGCATCGAGATCCAGGTCGGTCGCACCGGCAAGCTGACGCCGGTGGCCAAGCTGGCACCGGTGTTCGTCGGCGGCACCACGGTCAGCAATGCAACGCTGCACAACGTCTTCGAGCTGCGGCGCAAGGGCGTGCGGGTGGGCGACACGGTGATCGTTCGGCGCGCCGGCGACGTGATCCCCGAGGTGGTGGGCCGCGTGCCCGGCGCCCGCGCGGCCTACGTGCCCAACTTCCGCATCTGGCCGCGCCTGTGCCCGGTGTGCGGCAGCCGGGCCGAGCGCGAGAAGGGCGGCATGGACTACCGCTGTGCGGGCGGCCTGTTCTGCCCGGCGCAGCGCAAGCAGGCCCTGCTGCACTTCGCCGGCCGGCGGGCGATGGACATCGAGGGCCTGGGCGACAAGCTGGTCGACCAGCTGGTCGACGGCGGCGTGATCCGCTCGCTGGACCAGCTCTACAAGCTGGGCGTGGCCAACCTGATGGCGCTCGACCGCATGGGCGAGAAGAGCGCGGCCAACCTGGTTGCCGCACTCGACAAGAGCCGGCAGACGACGCTGGCGCGCTTTCTCTACGCGCTGGGCATCCGCCAGGTCGGCGAGAGCACGGCGCGTGACCTGGCGCGCCACTTCGGCACGCTGGACCGCGTGATGGACGCGACGCCCGAGCAACTGCTGCAGGTGGCCGATGTCGGGCCCATCGTCGCCGCGGCCATCCGCAGCTTCTTCGACCAGCCGCACAACCGCGAGGTGGTGGAGCAACTGCGCGCCGCGGGCATCACCTGGCCCGAAGGTGAAGGTGCGGTGGACAGCCAGGCACCGCAGCCGCTGGCCGGCATCACCCTGGTGCTGACCGGCACCCTGCCCACGCTGAGCCGCGACGCCGCCAAGTCGCTGATCGAGGCCGCCGGCGGCAAGGTGGCCGGGTCGGTGTCGAAGAAGACCGGCTACGTGGTGGCCGGCGAGGAGGCCGGCAGCAAGCTCGACAAGGCGCGCGAGCTGGGCGTGCCGGTGCTCGACGAGGCCGGCCTGCAGGCGCTGCTGGCGACCGGGCCGACGCCGGCCGCGTCAGTGCAGGTGGGTTGAGGGCGGTACCGGCGACAGCAGGCTGACCGGGCCGTCGTCGTCGACCGACTGGCGCTCGACCTCGTCCTCGCTGGCCGCGCGCACGCCGCGCACCTTCACCGACAGCTGCAGCGCCATGCCGGCCAGGGGATGGTTGCCGTCCAGCACCACATGCTCGGGGTAGACCTCGGTCACGGTGTAGATCAGGTCGGGCGGCATGTCGGCCGTCTGCGCACCTTCCGGCAGGCCGTCGAACTGCATGCCCTGCTCCAGCTCGGTGGGAAACAGCGCCCGCGGCTCGAAGCAGACCAGGGCCGGGTCGTAGTCGCCGAAGCCATGCTCGGGCTCCAGGTGCAGGTCGCACGCGAAGCCTTCGCCCTGGCCGGCCAGCGCTTCCTCCAGCTTGGCGAGCAGGTCGTCGCCGCCGTAGAAGAACTCCACCGGGTCGGTCAGTTCGTCCAGCGTGTTGCCTTGTGCGTCGGCCAGGGTCCAGGTCAGGCTGACGACGCAGGGGTTGGTGATCTGCATCAGGGGATGATCGCACAGCGCCCGGGGGCCGGCAGGCAGCGCCCATGCCCGGCGCGACAATCCCGCGCCATGACCGACATCCACCAACCGACAGCGCTGCTCGGCGGCCTGACCCCCGCGCAATTCATGCGCCGCCACTGGCAGAAGAAGCCGCTGCTGGTGCGCCAGGCCTGGCCCGGCGTGCGTCCGCCCATCGACCGGGCGGCCCTCTTCGACCTGGCTGCGACCGAAGGTGTCGAGTCGCGTCTGCTGAGCGCCTTCGATGGTGCCTGGAAGCTGCGCCATGGGCCGTTCAGCCGGCGCCAGATTCCGCCGGTGAAGAAACCGGGCTGGACCTTGCTGGTGCAGGGCCTGGACCTGCACTGGCAGGCCGCGCATGACATGCTGCAGTCCTTCCGCTTCGTGCCGGAGGCGCGGCTCGATGACCTGATGATCTCCTACGCCACCGACGGCGGCGGTGTCGGCGCGCACATCGACTCCTACGACGTCTTCCTGCTGCAGGTGCATGGCCGGCGGCGCTGGCGCATCGGCCCGGTGGCCGACCGCAGCCTGGTGCCGGGCCTGCCGGTGCGCATCCTGGCCGACTTCCACCCCACCGAGGAATGGGTGCTGGAACCGGGCGACATGCTCTACCTGCCGCCGCTGTACGGCCATGACGGCGTGGCCGAGGGCGAATGCATGACCTGTTCGATCGGCTTCCGGGCCGCCACCGAGACCACGCTGGCGCAGGAACTGCTGCACCAGATCGCCGACGAGCTGGAGGCACCGCCCGCCGACGCCACCGGGCGTGCCGCCGAGCGCATCTACCGCGATGCCGCACAGCCCGCCACCGACCAGCCCGGCCGCCTGCCGGCCAGCCTGCGCGACTTCGCCCAGGCGGCGCTGACGCGGGCGCTGCGTGACCCGCAGGCCCTGGACCGCGCCCTGGGCGTGTTGATGACCGAACCCAAGCCCCAGGTCTGGTTCGACGCCGGTGCGCCGCTGCCCACCGGCTGCGCCGCGGTGCTGGACCGCCGCACCCGCATGGCCTGGGACGACGCCCATGTCTTCATCAACGGCGAGTCGTTCCGTGCCGGCGGGCGCGACGCCAAGCTGATGCGCCAGCTGGCCGACGCCCGCAGGCTGACTGCAGCCGAGGTGGCGAAGCTCAGCGGCGACGCGCGCGGGCTGCTCGACGACTGGGCCGACGCCGGCTGGGTTCGGCCCGGCGACTGATCACGCGGAGGGCAGGGCAATGGACGAGGCAGCGTGGCCCCGGGTGGGCATGCACCAGGGGCGCGGCGACTGCGCGGCGCTGCTGCGCCAGGCGCTGATGGGCCTGGCACCGGCGGCGGCATCGGCCTGGGGCAGCGTGCGCACGCTGTGGCTGGCCGACGTCGACTTCGCGGACTGGCCGCTGGACGAGCCGGCGGTGCATGAGGCACTCGCCGCCTGGCTGCGCCAGGGCGGCCGGCAATTGCGCATGGCCGGACTGCATGTCGACAAGGTCGAGCGCCGCCACCCGCAACTGGCGCGTTGGCGGCGCGACTGGTCGCATGCGATCAGCGTGGTCACGCCCGCCGAGGGTGACCTGCCGACCGAGGTGCGCGGCCTGCTGGCCGCGCCGCTGTGGCTGCATCGGCAGGAGGCACCCGACCTGCGCCTGCGCTGCAGCACCGATGCGCGCCAGGCCCGCGGGGTCGACATGGCGATTGCAGACTTTTTACAACGCTGCGAGCCCGCATGGCCTGCCACGACTTTGGGTTTATAGGGAACTTCCCTGTGTTTGCTACAATGGAAGGCTAGCTTCAGACGGACCCGAGCTTTCTGAATCTGGTTTTGAACCTGGCTTCTGGACGGAATTCGGAACTTCGGCTCCGCTGATTGCGTCGGATCCCGTTGCTTTCTCAAACGTTGATCAACTTTCACTGAGGACACAAATGAACAAGTCGCTCCTGCTGGCTTCCCTGATCGCCGCCGCCGCCCTGACCGCCTGCGGCAAGAAGGAAGAGGCTCCGGCCGCTCCGGCGCCCGCCGCTGCCCCGGCTCCCGCTCCGATGGCTGACGCCGCGTCGGCTGCCGCTGGTGCTGCTTCGGCTGTTGCCGGTGCCGCTTCGGCCGCCGCCACCGCTGTCGACGCCGCCGCTTCGGCCGCCGCCGGCGCCGCTGCTGCCGCCGCCAGCAAGTAATCGGTTCTCCACCGATGCGAAAAAGCCGCCTTCGGGCGGCTTTTTCATTGGCGCGCCAGCTGAAGGAAGCCCGGCGCGGGTCTTCAGTTCACCACGTCGACACTGAAGAGCGCCGCGCCGTAGCGGTCGCAGCCGGGGCTGCTGCAGCGGGCCTTGCCGGCCACCACCGTGCCCGGGCCGGTGTGGGCGCGTGCCAGCGCTGCACCAGCAGGGCCTGTCGGCAGGTCCAGGAACCAGGCCACATGCGACTTGCTGAGATGGCTGAAGTCACGCGGATGTTCGGAGACGATCACCGCGAACTGCTCGGTGCCCGGCGGCTCGGTGGTGTCGAGCGGCCAGGTGGCTTGCGGCAGCACCAGGGTCTGGCCGGCGCGGATGCGGTTGTCGGTCGCCATGCGGTTCGGGAACAGCAGCAGCAGCGAGCCGTCCGGTCCGCCCACCAGCACGTAGACATGGCCATCACGGGCGGCGCTGATGCGAAAGCCCAGCCGGTCGCGGCCGATGCGCAGGCGTTGTGCGTCGGCGCTGGCGCGCACGTCGAAGCCCTCGCTGCGTGCCTGCAGCAGGCGCTGGAACTCTGCTGACGTCGACCAGACCGCCGGGGCCGCAGGCACGGCCGGCGCTGCAGCGGGCAGGGGCGATGGCGGGCTGGCGGCGGCCGGGCCGGAAACCGGCGCTGCCAGGCCGCCGGTGCTGGCCGAGGGCGCTGGGCGGGGGGCGGCAGCGCTGGCAGCCGGTCCGGCCTGGGGCGTGGCCACGGCGGCGGCGTCGGACGTGGTGACCCCGGCCTCCGGTGTGCGCGGTGCCTGCAGACGGCGGCCGGCCCAGAAGGCGGCCGCCACCAGGATCAGCAGGACCAGTGCCAGGCCGATGCGCAAGGCCAGCGCCGCGCTGCGGCCTGGACCGGTGCCGGCAGCCGGCGATGGAGCCGAGGGCGCCGGGTCGGGCGCTGCGGCGATGGCTGCTGCCCGCGCCGCCACCGGGGTGGGGGCCACGGGCCGTGCCGGCACGGCGGGTGCCAGCGGGGGCAGTGCCTGCGGCAACGGCGCTGCGCCGTCGAGCCCCAGCAGTTGCCGGAATGCCTGCACCGAGGCGGGCCGGTTGTTGGGCAGCACCTGCAGCCCGGCGTCGATCGCCTGCAGGAACGCGGGTGAGTAGCGGCCCGCCGCGGCCTGGGCCAGCGGCACGAACTGGTCGACCACGGTGCGCCCGACCGAGGCCGGCGGCTTGCGGCCGATGATCGCCGCATAGACGACGGCGCACAGCGCATAGATGTCGGTCCAGGGGCCCTGCTTGAGCGCGGGCATCTCGGCGTACTGCTCGACCGGGGCGTAGCCGGGCTTGAGAATGGCCGTCAGGGCCTGTGTGGCGTCACCGATGACCTGGCGCGCCGCACCGAAATCCAGCAGCAGCGGCCGGCCCGAATCGGCCAGCAGCAGGATGTTGTCGGGCGCGATGTCGCGGTGCAGGCAGTGCTCGGCATGGACCACGGCCAGCGCCTCGGTCAGCGAGGCCAGCAGCGCGCGCAACCAGCGTTCATCGGGCGGCGTGCCGGCGTCGCGCAGCTGCTGCTTGAGCGTGCTGCCCTCGTAGTACGGCATCACCATGTAGGCGGTGCCGTTGGCGCGCCAGAAGCGGTAGACCTTCAGCAGCGAGGGATGGTCGAACTGCGCCAGAAGGCGCGCCTCGTTGATGAAGCTGTCCAGGCCCGCGGTGAACACCGCCCGGTGCTTGTCGGCGGTGACCACCACCTGCTGTGCACCGGACCGCATGGCCAGCGAGGCCGGCATGTACTCCTTGATCGCCACCCGGCGCTGCAGCGAGTGGTCATGCGCCAGGTACACGATGCCGAAGCCGCCCTCGCCCAGCACCCGCAGCAGCTCGAACTCGCCCAGGTGCACGCCGGGCGGCAGGGCATTGCCGCGCGCCGTGCCGGGACGGGGCAGCACTTCGGTCGGCTGCCACTGCGGGTCCGCACCGGCAGGGTCGGGCATGGCGCCGGCGGATTCGGGCGGGAGACGGCTCATGGCGACGGTCGGCGGGGGGTGCCGGCATTGTCAGCCAGGCCGCGGTGCCGCCATCCACCGGCCAGACCATGCACCCCCTGCATCAGCGGCGCCCGGCCTGGCGCTGGGGGTGGCGCTGGTACTGGCGCTGGCCGAACAGCACCTCGCGCGACTGCGCGTCGCTCAGCGGCTTGCGCAGGTCGGCCAGCACCTCGACACCGCGCCGCACCGCCGGCCGGGCGCTGATCTCGTCGAACCAGCCCTTGAGGTGCGGATGGTCGGACCAGTCGATGCCCTGGTTCTTCCAGGAGCGCAGCCAGGGAAAGACCGCGATGTCGGCGATCGAGTAGGTGTCGCCGCCGACGTAGCGCGCCTTCGCCAGGCGGCGGTCCAGCACGCCGTACAGGCGCCGCGCCTCGTTGGTGTAGCGCTCGATCGCGTAGGGCAGCTTCTCGGGCGCATAGATGCGGAAGTGGTGCGCCTGGCCCAGCATCGGCCCCAGCCCGCCCATCTGGAACATCAGCCACTGCAGCACCTCATAGCGTGCCCGGGTGGACTCGGGCAGGAAGTGGCCGGTCTTGCCGGCCAGGTACAGCAGGATGGCGCCGGACTCGAACAGGCTGATCGGCGCGCCGTCGGGCCCATCGGGATCGACCAGGGCCGGGATCTTGTTGTTCGGGCTGATCGCCAGGAAGTCGGGCTCGAACTGTGCGCCGGCGCCGATATCGACAGGAATCGCACGGTAGGCGAGGCCGCACTCCTCCAGCATGATGTGCACCTTGTGCCCGTTGGGCGTGGCCCACGAATACACTTTGAGCATCTCGACCTCGACGGCGGCAACCCCGCGCGGCGACTCTAAACCATGCTGAAGAACTTGCGCCGCCTGTTCGCGGGCGCACCCGACCAGGCGGATGCATCGGAGTTGCGCCAGTGGGCCGAGCAGCGCGGCCACGCCTGGCGGCGCGTGCGTGACGCCGAGGGCGGTGTGGTCGAGGGGCGCACCGGCACGCAGTCCTGGCGCATCGAGTGGGGGCCGTCGCAGCGCGACTACATCGCCGGCTTCGAACTGCGCCTGATCGCCGAGATCGACCTGCCCAAGGAAGTGGTGGCGATGGTGCTGAACCGGGCGCTGACCGAGACGATGGAGGCCACCGTCTACGAGCGCTACGTCGACGACGTGCAGACCCGCATCGAGACCGACACGCCGCCCGAGATGCGCTGGCTGGTGCTCTATCCGAAGCTGCCTGCCCATGACCTGGGCCGCCTGCGCGAGCGCTATGTCGCGGTGGGCAGCATCGAGGCCTGGCTGCAGCAGTGGCTGCAGGGCCCGCTGAACGACGCGCTGGCTGCCACCCTGGACCAGGTGCCGCCGGCCCAGCCGGTGGTAATGACCATCGGCCGCGGCCGGCTGCTGCTGCGCATGCCGATGGCTGCACCCGACGCCCGTCAGCTGGCGATGTGGTTCTCGGTGTTCGACCACGCGCTGCGCGAGGCCCGCCGCCTGGGCTCGGAATGGCGTGCCGGTGCCCATGCCGGCCTGACGACCCAGCCCAGCGCCTGGGCGCACACCGAGCAGCCGCCGACCACACGCACGCCGGACATCAAGCTGTAGCCGGATTGCGCCGGCCATCGCGCGCGGTCGGGCGTCAGTGCCGCGAGGCGGTGGCCCAACCCAGTTCCGCCAGCGGCCCGGTGGCCTCGCCCGTGGCACGCGCCTGGGCGCTGGCGGCCGTGCCGTCGACCACGCGGCGCGCGATGCCCTGGCAGATGGCCGCGATGCGGAACAGGTTGTACGCCAGGTAGAAGTTCCAGTCGGCCAACAGCGCATCGGGCGCGCCACGGCCGGTGCGTTCGCAGTAGCGGCGCACATAGTCGTGCTCGGCAGGAATGCCCAGCGCCGCCAGGTCCAGCCCGGCGATGCCGCGGAACACGCCCGGCGGGATGTGCCAGCTCATGCAGTGGTAGCTGAAGTCGGCCAGGGGGTGGCCGATGGTGCTCAGCTCCCAGTCGAGCACGGCGATGATGCGTGGCTCGTCCGGGTGAAAGATCAGGTTGTCCAGCCGGTAGTCCCCATGCACGATGGCGACCTGCGACTCGTCCAGGGCACTGGCCGGCATGTGGGCGGGCAGCCATTCGACCAGCCGCTCCATTGCCGGAATCGCCGGCAGCTTGCCGTCGGCGATCGACGCCTGGTACTGCTGGCTCCAGCGCTTGATCTGGCGGCCGAAGTAGTTGCCCGGCCGGCCGAAGTCCGACAGGCCCACGGCCTTGACCTCGACGCTGTGCAGGGCGGCCATCACGCGGTTCATCTCGTCGTAGACGGCGGCACGCTCGTCGCTGTCCATGCCGGGCAGCGACTGGTCCCACAGCACGCGGCCCTCGACGAAGTCCATCAGGTAGAAGGCGCGGCCGATCACCGACTCGTCATCGCACAGCACATGCATGCGCGCCACCGGCACGCCGCTGAGCGCCAGCGCATCCATGACGCGGAACTCGCGCTCGATGGCATGCGCCGAGGGCACCAGCCGGGCCACCGGCCCGGGCTTGGCGCGCATGACGTAGGTGCGCCCGGGCGTGAGCAGCTTGTAGGTGGGATTGGACTGGCCGCCCTTGAACTGCTCGACCGCGAGCGGGCCGGCGAAGCCGGGCAGGTGGTCGGTCAGCCAGCGCTCCAGCGCGCCGACGTCGAAGGCATGCTGCTGCGCGACCGCGCCGCTGCCGGTGAAATGGTCCATCGGGAGTCCTAGGAAAGCATGCGCGGGTGCCTCATGCACCCGGCCGGGCCAGTGTCAGCCCTCTGACAGATCGAGCAGCTTGTCGCGCGACAGCACGACCAGCCGCGTGGGCTCCACACGCACCGCGCCTTCGCGCTCGAAGCCCTTCAGTTCCTGGTTGACGCGCTGGCGCGAGGCGCCGAGCAGCTGGGCCAGGTCTTCCTGCGCGAGTTGCAGGCCGATGCGGATCTCCTCGCCCTGCTCGATGCCGTAGCTCTTGGCCAGCATGATGATCTGCTTGGCCAGGCGCGCCGACAGCGGCTTGGTGTTGAGGTCCTCGAACTGGTTGAACATCAGCCGCAGGCGCCGGCAGTTCAGCCGCAGCAGGGCGTCGTACAGCTCGCTGTGCTGCGACAGCAGTTCCTTGAAGTCGGCCTTGCGCACGCACAGCAGCGTGGTCTCGCCATGGGCGTCGGCATCGTGGGTGCGTGGCAGGCCGTCGAACAGGGCGATGTCGCCGAACCAGACGCCCGGCTCGCAGTAGGTCAGCGTGACCTGCTTGCCCGACAGCGAGACCAGCGAGACGCGCACCGCGCCGCGGGCCACGCCGCACCACTCTTCGGCCGGCGTGCCGCGCGAGGCCAGCGGGCCGCCGTCGCTCAGTCGGCGCACATAGGCCCGGGACAGGATGGCGTGGCGCAGCGGCTGCGAGAGCTTGGAGAACCATGCACCGGACTCGATGTTTTGACGCTCTTCGATGGTAAGAACCGGAGTATTCATGTCTTGTCCCAGGTGCGACAACCGCACCAGCATGCCCGGCCTATTGTCATCCAGCTTGGGATGGGCCGCGTTTGCGCCGGGTGCAGCGGGGGCGGCATGGCTGCAGCCTGTGACGGGTTGCGCGGGCCCGGGTTTCGGTGGGCTGGCGGCGCTGGCCTGCGTGCTAGAGTGAAAAAGTTTCCGCCCACGTCCTGGCCCGCATTTGGCAGCCGCCCCTTTCCGTTCCGCGATGTCCGTGCCGCGCCTGGCGCTGGTGGCTGGTGCATTGGCCGCAGCGGTGCTGCTGGCGCCGCCGGCCGGGGCCCAGGCTGCATCCGAGGCGCGGCCAGCGGCCGAGGCGGCCTCCGGCACTGCCGACATCCATGCGCTGGAACAGCAGGTCGAGTCGGTGCTGACCGAGGCGCGCCGGCAGCAGTCGCAGCTCAACACCCAGCGCCAGCGGCTGGCCGCGGCGGAGTCGGCCAATGCCTGGTTGCCGCTGCTGTTCATGGCGATGGCCGCGCTGGTGCTGGTGTGTGGCGTGCTCGGGCTGCGCCTGTGGCGCACCCAGCGCCGGCTGCTGCAGCTGCAGGGCGCCGCACCGCGACCCGGCGTGCCGGCCGCTGATCCGGCGGCCACTGTCGCCGTCGTGCCCGGCACGCCAGGCGCTGCCGCGCCGGCATCGGCCCGACTGCCGGAGCGCCCGCTGCTGGGGGGGCTGGGGGTGGCGCCGGTGCGCCGGCCAGCGGACCTGCCGCCGGCGCGTGCGCTGGGGGCGTCAGTGCTCGGCAGCGACCTGGCCACCGGCAGCCGCGACTTCGGCTTCGGCACCGGCGTGCCGCCGCGGCCGGTGTCGGTGGAGGAACTGCTGGACCTGGACCAGCAGGTGGAGTTCTTCCTGGCACTGGGCCAGGCACAGTCGGCCATCGACCTGCTGCTGGGCCATGTGCGCAGCACCGGCGGCACCAATGCGCAGCCCTACTTCAAGCTGCTGGAGATCTACCGCGAGCAGGCCGACGAGGACGCCTACGAGCGCACCCGCGAACGCTTCAACCAGCGCTTCAACGCCCTGGCGCCCGACTGGACCGGTGACCTGGCCGGCGGGCGACTGCTGGAGGACTATCCGGACGTGGTGGCGCGGCTGCAGCGCGCCTGGCCGCAATCGGCGCGGGCGGTGGCCGAGCTCGACGGCCTGCTGCTGCGCCGGGCCGACCTGGAGCCCTTCGACCTGCCTGCCTACCGTGACCTGCTGCTGCTGCACGCCCTGGCCCGCGACCTGCACGCCACCGAACCTGCCCTGGCCGAGCCGGGGCTGCCATCGACGCTGGGCCAGCGCACCGCGCCGGCCGTGCTGGCCCGCGAGGCGCCGCCGGCTGCCACGGACCTGCCGGGCGTGCCCGCCACGGCCAGCGCGGCCTGGGCGGGCACCGACATGGTGGGCGGCGGCGCAGAGGCACCGGCCGCAGGCGCCACGGTCGACCTGCTGCTGCCGCTGGGCGAGCACACGATGGAGATCACCCTGCCGCAGCCGCACCTGGCAGACCGACCGCTGGCGCAGGCGATGCTGGCCGATTGGGTGTTCTCGCGCAGCGGGCGAGCCGGCGGTGGCGCCGCCGGCTTGGGGGCGGCCGAATCTGGCGAGCGGCCGGCCGCGCCGATGCGGCTGGACCTGGATCTGAGCGAGCATGCGCCGGCGCCGCGCGAGTTCACGCGCCCGGCGGCATTCACCGACATCGACATGCGCCGCGACCGGCGCCTGTCGGACCTGGGCGGTCTGGACGAGAACGACCCGCTGCCCTCGCGCCGCTGAGGCGGGCCAGGGCGCGAACGCTCAGAGCCGCGCCAGGCGCGCCAGCGCCGTGCGCAGGGTCTCGTCCTTCTTCGCGTAGCAGAAGCGCGCCAGGCCCTGGTTGCGGCCGTCGTCGTAGAAGGCACTCAGCGGAATCGCCGCGACGCCGATCTCGGTGGTCAGCCATTGGCAGAACTCGCCCTCGGGCAGGGCGCTGATCGCGCTGTAGTCGACGACCTGGAAGTAGCTGCCCTCGCTGGGCAGCAGCTTGAACTTCGTGCCCGCCAGGCCGTCGCGGAAGAGGTCGCGCTTGCGCTGGTAGAACGCCGGCAGGTCCAGGTAGGGCGCCGGGTTGGCCAGGTAGTGCGCCAGCCCGTGCTGCATCGGCGTGTTGACGGTGAACACGTTGAACTGGTGCACCTTGCGGAACTCGGCGGTCAGCGGCGCGGGCGCGGCCACGGTGCCGATCTTCCAACCGGTGACGTGGAAGGTCTTGCCGAAGCTGGAGACGACGAAGGCGCGCGCCGCCAGCTCGGGGTGGGCGCTGGCGCTGGCATGGCGCTCGCCGTCGTAGACCATGTGCTCGTAGACCTCGTCGCTGATCAGCAGCGCGTCGGTGGGCCGCAGGATCTCGGCCAGGCGGTCGAAGTCGGCCTGGCGCCAGATGGTGGCGCTGGGGTTGTGCGGGCTGTTGACGAGGATGGCGCGCGTGCGCGGCGAAATGGCGGCCGCAATCGCGTCGAAATCGGGCCGGAAGGTGCCGGCCTGCAGCGCCACCCGCACCACCTTGCCGCCGGCCAGCTCGATGTTGGGCACGTAGCTGTCGTAGTTGGGCTCCAGCACGATCACCTCGTCGCCCGGGCCGACGATGGCCAGGATGCAGGTGATGATGGCCTGGGTGGCGCCGGCGGTGATGGTGATTTCGGTTGCCGGGTCATAGCGCCGGCCATACAGGGCCTCGATCTTGGCCGCCACCGCCTCGCGCAGCACCGGCACGCCGACCATCGGCGGGTACTGGTTCAGGCCGCCGCGCATGGCGGCGTCCACCGCGTCCAGCAGGGCCGGGTCGCCCTCGAAGTCGGGGAAGCCCTGGCCCAGGTTGACCGCGCCGCGCTCGGCGGCCAATGCCGACATCACGGTGAAGATGGTGGTGCCCACCTTGGGCAGGCGGCTGGGCGGCAGCGGGGTGCGGAAAGTGGGGCTGGAGGCGGTCGTGGCGTCGGTCGCGGTCATGGTCTGGCGTCGGGGAAGGTGAAGTGGTCCAGCGGGATCAGAGTTCGTAGGCGGTCGGCGTGCTGCCCGGGCGTTCGGCCATCGCCTTCTCGATCAGCGTGCGGCTCAGTCGCTCGCTCAGCAGCCCGGCGAAGGCGTAGACGAAGTGGCGGAGGTACGCGCCGCGCTTGAAGGCCACGCGCGAGGTGTTGGGCCCGAACAGGTGGCCCGCCGGGCGCCAGGCCAGGTCACCGCCAGGCGGGTCGTCGCGCACCGCCATCTCGGCCACCAGGCCCACGCCCATGCCCAGGCGCACGTAGGTCTTGATGACGTCGGCGTCGATCGCCTCCAGTGCGATGTTGGGCTTGAGGCGGGCGCGTGCGAAGGCCTCGTCGATGCGGCTGCGGCCGCTGAAGGTGGGGTGGTAGGTGATCAGCGGCTCGGCCGCCAGCTGCGCCAGCGTGGGCCGGGCGGCGTCGGCGAGCGGATGCTTGGCCGGCACCACCAGCACATGCTGCCATTCGTAGCAGGGCAGGGTGACCAGGCCGTCGACGTCGGCCAGCGCCTCGGTGGCCAGACCGATCTCGGCCACGTCGTCGGCCAGCATGCGCGCCACGTCGCCGGGCGTGCCCTGGTGCATCTGCACCTGCACCTTGGGGAACATGCGGCGCAGCTTGGCCACCGGCTCGGGCAGCACGTAGCGCGCCTGGCTGTGGGTGGTGGCGATGGACAGGGTGCCGGCGTCCTGCAGGCTGTACTCGTCGCCGATGCGCCGCAGGTTGGCCACCTCGCGCATGATGATCTCCACGCTCTGCAGCACCAGGCGGCCGGGCTCTGTGACGCGGCGGATGCGCTTGCCGTGGCGGGCGAAGATGTCCACGCCCAGTTCCTCTTCCAACTCGAGGATGGCCTTGCTGATGCCCGGCTGCGAGGTGTGCAGCGCCTTGGCCGTCTCGGTCAGGTTCAGGTTGCGGCGCACGGCCTCCTGCACGAAGCGGAACTGGTGCAGGTTCATCGCCAGGGCACTTCGGGGCGCGTGTCGTTCAGGGCGACCGACGCCATCGCGTCGACCAGGGTCGCGTCTTCGCCCACTGCCGGCCGCAGCGTGAAGCGCACGGCCGGGTGGGCCTGCTGCAGACGCGCCAGCAGCAGCGGCAGGTCCTTGCGCACATGGCCGCCGGCACCCAGGAACAGCGGCACCACGTCGACCGCGGTGCAGCCCGCGGCCACCAGCGCCTCGCCGCCGGCCACGAGGTCGGGCGCCATGAACTCCAGGAAGGCCAGCGCCACGCGGCCATCGCCGCGCTGCGCACGGCAGCGGGCGGCCACGGCCTCGAAGGGGCGGGCCCAGGCGGGATCGCGGGCGCCGTGGGCGAACAGCAGCAGGCCGGTGTCAGAGGGAATGGAGGTCATCGCGGATTCGGTCATGGATTCAGGCACGGTCCCAGCCAAGCGGACGCCGCAGAACCGGCTTCGCCGGGCTGCTGGCGTCGCCCCCTCGAGGGGGAGCGCCGCAGGCGCTTCGGAGGTGGCTCATCTGAAGCGGACGAGCCAGGCGAAGGCGGCCATCGAGATCAGCAGGTACAGGCCACTGGGGGCGGCAGCGGCCATCCAGGGCGTCCACTGCCGCAGCAGGCCGAGGTGGCCGCTGGCATTGTTCAGCAGCACGAAGCTGATGCCCAGCATGATGCCGCCGAAGACCTTGTAGCTGACGCCGCCGGCCCGGGCATGCAGGCAGGCGAAGGGCAGGGCCAGCGCCACCATCACCACGCAGGCCAGCGGGTACAGCGCCTTCTTCCAGAACTGGATCTCATGGCCCTGCACGGCCTGGTCCTGGTCGGCCAGGTGGCTGGTGTAGCGCCACAGGTCGATGGTGGACATGTTCTTCGCCGGCAGCAGGGCGGCGGCCACCACGCTGGCGTCCAGCGTGCTGGGCCAGTCCAGGCTGTTGAATGCCTGCTGGCGCAGCGGCGCGTTGGCCTGCGCAGCCTCGGGCGTCGGCCAGTCGGAGCGTTGCACCTTGCGCAGCCGCCAGTCGCCGCCGGCCAGCACCTGGCCGCGCTCGGCCTCGATGCGGCTGCGCAGGCGGCCCTCGGTGTCGAACTCGAAGATGCGCACGCCCACCAGCGCACCACCCACGCCGGCGGCCGCCACATTGACCGAGATGCTGCGTTCGTCGGCGGGCGTGGCCCCGGGCCGGCGCTCCTTGAGCCAGGCGCCGCCGCCGCTGAGCACGATGCTGCCGCGTGCACCGGCCTTCAGCGCCAGCGCCTGGCGCTCGGTGAGCGGCGCCACGTAGTCCCCGACGACGAAGGTGAGCAGCGCGAACACCAGGCCCGGCAGGGCGAGCAGGCGCAGCGCCAGCCCGGGCCCCAGGCCGCCGGTGCGCAGGATGGTGAATTCCGACGACTGCGCCAGCCGCGCCATCGCGTAGATGGTGCCGATCAGCACCGCGATGGGAAACAGCTCGTAGAAGTGGCCCGGCTGCTCCAGCAGGCCGCGCAGCACCGCCTGGCCCAGCGTGTAGCCGTTGCGGCCCACGTTCTCCAGTTCGTCGACGAAGTCGATGAAGAAGAACAGGCTCAGGAAGGCGATGGCGACGAAGACCACCGACCAGACGATGTCGCGGTACAGCAGGCGTCTGACGGTCTTCATGCCGCTGCCCTCCGTCGCGGCCACCAGGCCAGCACTGCGGCATGGTCGCGCCACCAGATCAGCGCCAGTGCCAGCGCCAGCATGCCGCCGTGCAGCGCCAGCATGATGGCGCCCATGCCGACCTTGCCGCTGGCGATCCAGGCCTGCGACAGGTTGATCAGGTTGAAGTAGACGATGAAGCCCAGCAGGGCCAGCAGCAGGTTCCAGTTGGTGGCGCGGCGGGGCTGGGTGGCGGCCAGGCCCACGCCCAGCAGCAGCAGGTTGGCGGCGGCCAGCAGGAGGCCGAAGCGCCAGGCCAGCTCGGCCTGGTGGCGGCGCTGCGGGTCGCGGATCAGCGCCAGCGTGGGCAGGGTCTTGGGGGCGGCCTCGCTGGCGCTGCGTGCGGCGGCGTCGTCGACCACCACGCGGTAGCGGTCGAAGCTGGACAGGGTGCGCACGCCGCTCTGGGCGTCGACCTCGTTGCGCTGGCCGTGGTCGAGCTGCAGCACGCGGTCGCGGCCTTCGGTCAGCAGCTGGCCGCTGCGCGCCGACACCACGCTCTCCAGCGGCGGCTGGCGCGTCAGCACGAAGACGTTGTGGCCTTCGACGCCCTCCTGGCTGGCGCGGTCGACGAAGAACACCCGGCTGCCGTCGCGCGAGGACTGGAACACGCCCGGCGCCACCCGCGACAGGTCGCTGCGCTGCTCGTAGCGGCTGCGCAGCTCGGCGCTGCTCTGGTTGCCCCAGGGCCAGACGAAGAGCACCAGGGCGCCCACCACCAGCAGCACCGGCCAGGCCATCGCCAGCACCGGCCGCACGAAGCGGCCCAGGCCCAGGCCGCTGGCAAACCAGATCGCCATCTCGCTGTCGCGGTACATGCGGCCCAGCGTGACCACCACGGCCACGAACAGGCTCAGCGCCAGCATGGTCGGCAGGTGGCCTAGCGCGAAGTAGCCCAGCACCAGCACCACGTCCTCGGGCGCCACCGCGCCGCCGGCGGCCATCCCCAGGGTGCGGATCAGCATCATCGTGATCACGATGGTGAGGATGACCACCAAGGTGGCGCCGAAGCTGCGGGCCAGCTCTCGGCGCAAGGTCGCATCGAATAACATCTTCGGATCTTATGACGAGGCAGATCTGATGGAATTCCAGACCCAAGTGACGGCGGCCGGTGGCACGGGCAAGCTGGTGGCCGATGCGCTGCTGCTGGTGATCGTCGGCGACACCGTGCCGGCGACGCTGGATGCGCCGCTGGCCGAAGGCGTGAACGCCGCCGTGCAACTGGGCGATCTGGTCCTCAAGCCCGGCAAGGCGGCCTACCTGCGCCAACTGCCCGGCGTGAAGCCGCCACGGGTGGCCGTGGCGGTGGCGAAGAACGGCGGCGCCAAGTCGCTGAAGGCGGCTGCCGCAGCCGGCATCGGCCTGCTGAAGGGACTGGGTGTCAAGCATCTGGCCGTGCAGGTGGCC
>Ga0116179_1000329_pt1 | contig 37216 bp, 39 predicted proteins | sample AD_UKC071_MetaG_FD_89751 | JGI IMG/M metagenome (GOLD analysis project Ga0116179, IMG submission 89751) | Active sludge microbial communities of municipal wastewater-treating anaerobic digesters from USA - AD_UKC071_MetaG | ecosystem: Engineered > Bioreactor > Anaerobic > Digestate | place: USA...
GACCCCGGCCGACCCGACCTGACATGGAGTGGATCCTCGCTGCACTTGCTGTGGTCGCCATCGCCTTGGCCGCCGTCGCCTCGACGGGACGAGGGGGAGGGCTGCCGGACCTCGTCGACGACCGACCGGCACCCGAGCTTCCGGCCGGAGAGCTGACCGCGGCCGACCTCCAAGGCGTCAGTCTCGCCGTCGTTCCGCGCGGCTACTCGATGACCCAGGTCGACCAGCTGCTTGACCGCCTGTCGCGTCAGCTTTCTGCGGGCCAGCCTGCCGATGCGACGTTCGTGGTCGACGATGTGGTCGTCCAGCCCATACCACCTGCTCGGGAGCGCGGTACAGCGGACGTCCGCGACGACGACGAGTCGCTCACGCCGTCGGCGGCGTCAGCGGCCACACCACCTGAACGTCTCTGAGCCGCTCCCCGATTTCGGGCCGTTGGATCGGTCTGGGATAATGGCCGGGTAACGCTACTCATGAAAGGTGGAGGCGATGGCAGCGATGAAGCCGCGCACGGGTGACGGTCCAATGGAGGTCACCAAGGAGGGCCGGGGAATCGTCATGCGCGTTCCCGTTGACGGTGGCGGCAGGCTCGTCGTCGAACTCAACGCCACAGAGGCGACTGATCTCCTCGAGGCACTCCGGGGAGTCGTCGGCTGACGTTCCCCCCAGCAACCGCAGAACACCCACGGCGCCCGGTGCCCGTGGGTGTTCTGCGTCGTGGGGCTGGTCAGGCGTGCTTCGCCTGGTGTGCCTCGATCGCCTTCTCGTACACAGCCACCGTCTCCTGGGCGATCTTCTCCCACGAGAACTCGTCGATGCAGCGCTGCCGACCTGCCAGGCCCATCGCCTTCGCTCGCTCGGGGTCGCGGGTCAGCTCGTTGATCCGCGCCGCGAATGTCTCCTCGAAGGTCGCGATGTAGTCGGCATCATCGGCACGCTTCGGGTCGTACGGAACAAGCAGGCCCGTCTCGCCGTCGACAACCACCTCGGGGATGCCGCCCACGGCCGATGCCACGACCGCCGTCTCGCACGCCATCGCCTCCAGGTTCACGATGCCGAGCGGCTCATAGATCGAGGGGCAGGCAAAGACCGTCGCGTGGGTGAGCACCTGCCGTACGGACGCCCGCGGCAGCATCTCCTGAACCCAGCGCACGGTGCCAGGCCGCTCCTTCTCGAGCTCACCGAAGGCGGCGTTGAACTCGGCCGCAATCTCTGGCGTGTCCGGCGCTCCGGCCAGCAGCAGGATCTGCGTCTCGGGATCGAGCTGCGACGCCGCGCGGACCAGATGCACCAGCCCCTTCTGTCGGGTGATCCGGCCGACGAACACGACAATCGGCTTCGATCGGTCGACCCCGAGGCCATCGACCACGTCGGTGTCGAAGTCCGGCTTGAACTCGTCGGGGTCAATGCCGTTCTTCACCACGTGGATCTTCTCGCGCGCCACGCTCGGGTAGGCGTTGGAGATGTTGGTGATCATCGCCTCGCTCACGGCGATCACCGCATCTGCCTCGTTGTAGGCGGTCTCCTCGATCCAGGAGCTGACCCGGTAGCCGCCGCCGAGCTGCTCGGCCTTCCACGGGCGGTCCGGCTCCAGGGAGTGCGCGGTCACCACCAGCGGCACGTCCTGGTAGCGCCCGGCGATGATACCGGCGAACTGGGTGTACCAGGTGTGGGCGTGGATGACGTCGACCTCAGGGATCGCGGCTGCCATCGCGACGTCGGCGCCGAGCGTACGGATCGCGGCGTTCGCCCCGTCGGGGTAGGTCTCGGCGTGTGAGGTCGCACCCTCGCGATCCTCGCCCATCGCCTGGACGTCGACGGACTCGCAGAACTTGCGCAGCTGCGGGACGAGCTGACCGACGTGGACGCCGGCGCCGCCGTAGATGTACGGGGGGTACTCACGGGTGAGGATCGAGACACGAAGAGCCATGCCTTGATCCTGTCAGCGACGTGCCCGGATCGTCGGGATTACCGCCTGATTGCCTCTCAGATGCAGCTGGCGCCGGTGGCGCAGCCCGCGGCGTGGAACGCGAGGCCCATGACCACGAGGGCGAGGATGAAGAAGGCGACGATGGCGAACACAGCAACGATCGCGCCGCCAGCGGCGAGACCAGCGACCTTGCTCCCGGTGCTGTTGGGCGGGCGCTGGTACGGGAATCGCCGAGGCGGCGGGCCGGGTCGCTAGTTCGACATGGATAAACACTGGACGCGCAACGTGGAAAGGGGCTGAAACGCGCTCCGGTCGCGCTCGGGACGGGATAAGTTCAGGGCATGGCAACTCGTCCGAATGCGCTCTCGATCGTTCTCGCTGGTGGCGAGGGCAAGCGACTGATGCCGCTCACCGCAGATCGTGCGAAGCCGGCGGTCCCGTTTGGTGGCACGTACCGGCTGATCGACTTCGTCTTGTCGAACATGGTGAACAGCGACCTGCGCCGGATCGCCGTCCTGACGCAGTACAAGTCCCACTCGCTCGACCGCCACGTGTCGGTCACCTGGCGGATGTCGGTGCTCCTGAACAACTACGTGACGACCGTGCCCGCGCAGCAGCGCACCGGAAAGCAGTGGTTCCAGGGCTCAGCCGATGCGATCTTCCAGTCGATGAACCTGATCGAGGACGAGGACCCCGACTACGTCGTCGTCTTCGGCGCCGACAACATCTACCGAATGGACGTCGAGCAGATGCTCGAGGCCCACATCGACTCCGGACTCGACTGCACCGTCGCCGGCATCCGCGTGCCGCGTAGGGACGCCAGCTCGTTCGGCATCATCGATGCGGGCGCCGACAACAAGATCCGGCAGTTCCTCGAGAAGCCAGCTGACCCGCCCGGGCTGCCCGACTCCCCGGAGGAGTCGTTCGCCTCGATGGGCAACTACATCTTCTCCCGGGCCGCCTTCGAGGAGGTCCTCCGCGCTGACGCCGCCCTCGATGACTCCAAGCACGACATGGGCGGCAACATCATCCCGGCGTTCGTGAACGCCGGTGCCGCTCAGGTGTACGACTTCACCCTCAACGAGGTGCCCGGCGCCACGGCCAAGGACAAGAACTACTGGCGCGACGTAGGCACCATCGACGCCTACCACGAGGCCCACATGGACCTCGTCTCGGTCGACCCCGAGTTCAACCTCTACAACCGCAAGTGGCCGATGTGGACGTCGCAGGCCCAGCTACCGGGCGCCAAGTTCACACTGCGCGGCAACGCTGAGGACTCCATCGTCAGCAGCGGCTGCATCGTCTCGGGCGGCGACGTCGACCGATCCGTTCTGAGCCCCAACGTGATGATCGACAAGTGGGCCAAGGTCGAGGAGTCGGTCATCTTCTCGGGCTGCCGAGTGGGCCGCAACGCCGTCGTCCGGCGGGCCATCCTCGACAAGAACGTCCTCGTCCCCGACGGCGCCGAGGTGGGCGTCAACGCTGACCACGACCGCGAACGTGGCTTCGTCGTCTCCGAGACCGGCATCACGGTGGTAGCGAAGGGCCAAAAGGTCCCCAGGCCCTGACACGGGGGGTGGAACCCCCAGCTCGCTCTGATCCGGTGGGTCGCTCGACCGCATCGCGTCCGCTGCGCCGTGGGGTCGAGCAGGACGCCAGGGCAGCGCTCAAGCGCTGGGACCTCACCACCGCGCTGCCAGGCCTGATCACACCAGAGTTCATCGACGTCCGGGCTGGCCGCCTGCGCTCAGTCGCCAAGAGCGTTCTCGCCTGGATCGCGACCGGGCGGAACTGAGTCCCTTCAGGCTCAGCCCTTGACGACCGCCAAGAGGCCGTCCCCCACTGGCAGAAGGACGGGCGTGAGGTCTGCCGTGTCCTCTGCGATGGCGGCGAGCACATCTCGCACGGTCAGGGTCTCGTCCTCCTCGTCGTTCGGGTCGGCAACAGCGCCGCCCAAGAGGGCGTGGTGCACGACCAGGATGCCGCCGTGACGCAGCAACCGGATGGCCTGCTCAACGTGCTCGGGGTATTCGAGCTTGTCGCCGTTGACGAGCACGAGGTCGTACGCGCCGTCTGTCAGCTTGGGCAGCACCGACAGCGGCGGGCTTGCGATCGTCCGCAGTCGTTGCGAGCGCACTCCGGTCGTCGTGATGATCCGGCGCGCGATGTTCTGGTGCTCGGCCTCGGGGTCGATGGTCGTCAGCACGCCTTCCGGCGCCATGCCGTGCAGCAGGGCCAGGGCGGCGACGCCCGTACCCGTACCAACCTCGACAACCGCCTTGGCCTGGATCACGCGGGCCAGGAAGGTGAGCGACTGGGCGACCCCGCGGGAGGGCACCGCCAGACGCAGCTCGGCCGCGGCGGTCCGAGCGGCGGCGCTGGCCTCCGACTCCGGGACGTAGGTCTCCGCGTAGGCCCACGTGGCGGGCTTGGGTGCGGCCTTGGCAAGGTTCGTCGACGTGGAAGTCACGAGCCACACCCTATCCCCGGCCTCTACGATGAGCCGTATGAACCGAGTAGTGAGTGCCGAGATCGTCGCCAATGTGCTGGCCGTCGAGGTCGCCGTGGGTGACAAGGTCGGCCCCCTCGACTCGGTCGTGCTGCTGGAGTCGATGAAGATGGAGATCCCCGTCCTCGCCGACACCACCGGTACCGTGACAGAGATCGTCGTAGCACCCGGAGACGTCGTGCACGATGGCGATCCCCTCGTTGTGATCGCGGAGGACTGAGCATGACTGTGACACCCCCGTTCGGGCGGCTCATCACCGCCATGGTGACCCCGTTCACCCCTGACGGTTCGGCCATCGACCACGAGGCGGCTGCGCAACTGGCGACCCATCTCGTCGACGTGCAGAACAACGACTCCCTCGTCATCAACGGCACCACAGGTGAGTCGCCAACCACCACCGACGCCGAGAAGGCTGAGCTCCTGGCCACCGTCAAGGCTGCGGTGGGGGACCGGGCCCAGATCATCGCTGGCGTCGGCACCTACGACACGCGCCACACCTGCGAGCTGTCGCGCCAGGCGGCCGAGGTGGGGGCTGACGGTCTGCTGGTCGTCACCCCCTTCTACAGCCGACCACCACAGAACGCGATCGTGGCCCACTTCGCCGCGGTCGCAGCGGCCACTGATCTGCCGATCCTGATCTATGACATCCCGCACCGCGCCGGGGTGCCGATCGAGACCGCGACCATGATGACGTTGGCCGAGCTGCCGACCATCGTCGGCGTCAAGGACGCGAAGGGCCAGCCAGCCTCCTCGGCCCAGGTGATGGCCGCCACGGACCTGGCCTACTACGCCGGCGACGACGCCATGCTGCTGCCTCTTCTCGCCGTCGGTGGGGTCGGCGTGGTTGGCACCTCAACCCACTTCTCGGGTGCCCGTACCGCTGAGGTCATCCGGGCATGGTTGTCGGGCAACGCTGACGAGGCGATCGAGCTGTACCGGGCCGTCCTGGGCGTCTACACCGGAGTCTTCGCCACCCAGGGCGTGATGCTCGTCAAGGCCGGGCTGGCGGCGCGCGGCTTCGACCGCTGGCCCGTACGGCTGCCGCTCCTCGACGCGTCCGAGGTAGAGACCGCCGCCTTCGTTGCCGCACTCGACGCTGCCGGACTTTGAGTTTCGGTACGGAAGGCTAGGCTGCAGAACGTGTTCGACATCGGTGCCTTCGAGCTGGTCTTCCTCGCCCTGCTCGGCATCGTGCTATTCGGACCCGAGAAGTTGCCCACCCTGGCCCGCAAGGCCGGACGCGTGGTGCGCTACCTCTCAGCCATCGCCAACGACGCCAAGGGCCAGCTCCGCGCCGAGCTCGGACCCGAGTGGGACGACGTCTCCTTCTCCGACCTGAACCCCAAGAACTTCATCGCCAAGCACATGCTCGACTCGGGCGAGGTCGCGGCTGTACGGGGAGCGCTCACCGACTCCAAGGACGCCCTCGCTGGTGCCAGCTCCGACCTGAGCACCGCGATGTCCGACATCAGCTCCGGAGTCAACGCCCTGGACAGCACCAGCGACTCCACCGACACCGCGGCTGAACTGGTCGCGGTCGGACCAAAGTTCGACTCCGAGGCTACGTAACAGTGCCTTCTGGGGGGATACCCCCCAGACCCCCGCTCGCTCTGATCCGGTGACCGTTCAGCCCGGTGGGACGCTCGCTCTGGGTTTCCTCGATGCGACTGCGGAGTGAAACCCCACATGCCGTTACCCGACTGGAGCCAACCCCAGTTGCAGGCCCGCCAGGCCTCTGGGCTTGGAGCCCAGGCGCTCGGCCAGGCCCCATAGGACCGCGCTGGTGGGACGGGAGGTGTCCAGGCTGACCAGCGGGGTGCCGGCGTCGCCGGCGGCCCGGAAGTCACGCTCCAGGGGGATCTCGGCCAGCAGCGGGACGTCGTACCCCAGCCGCTTGGAGAGCCGCTCTGCCACAGCCGCCCCTCCGCCGCTGCCGAACAGGTCGACCCGGTGTGACTCCGAGCAGTGCGGGCAGGTGGTCTCCAGGTAGGACATGTTCTCAACCACGCCGATCACCCGCTGATGCATGATGTCGGCCATCGTGCCGGCCCGCTCGGAGATGTCAGTGGCCGCCGCCTGCGGGGTCGTCACCACGATCACCTCGGCGTTCGGGAGCTTCTGGCCGAGGCTGATCTGGATGTCACCCGTCCCCGGCGGAAGGTCGAGAAGGAGGAAGTCGAGGTCGCCCCAATACACGTCGGCGAGCAGCTGGGTCAGTGCGCGGTCGAGGATCGGCCCACGCCAGGCCACCACCTGGTCGCGGCCGGGCTTCATCATGCCGACCGAGATCACCTTGATGCCGTGTGCCTCGACCGGCATCAGCATGTTCATGTCCGGGATCGCCGTCGGGCCCTCGTCCTCGGCCAGGCCCAGCAGGTCAGGGATCGAGTGCCCGTACACATCAGCGTCAAGCAGCCCGACCGACTTCCCTTGCGCGGCCAGGGCCAGAGCAAGGTTGACCGTCACCGACGACTTGCCCACGCCGCCCTTGCCGGACGAGATCGCGATCACGCGGGTCAGGCTGGTGGGCTTTGCGAACGGGATCTCGCGCTCGGCCACCCCGCCGCGCAGCATGGTCTTGAGGGCCGCCCGCTGGTCCTCGTTCATGACGCCGAGCTCGACCCGGACAGCCGTCACACCTTCCACGGACCCGGCCGCGATGGTGACGTCGTTGCGGAGCCGGTCCTTGAGCGGGCAGCCACCGGTCGTGAGCAGGATCCGTACGTCAACGCGCCCATCCTCGTCGACCCGCACATCGTCGACCATCCCGAGATCGGTGATGGGGCGCTTGATCTCGGGATCAAGGACCGTGTGGAGGGCGGCTCGTACCTTGGGGGTCAGCGGATGCTCGTCGGACATGGCTCCAACCTACCGGGCCGGCACTGGTGGAACGGCATCCGGTCATGGGGCTGGAGTGGCGCCCTCCCGGGCCGCATCGCGTTCAAGCGCCTCCTGGAGGATGCGCTGCTCCTCCACGTCAGCCCGGTGGTCGAGCTCCTCGAGCAGGTCACGAAGCTCGGCCCGTACGAAGTCACGGGTGGCGACCTCGCCCAGCCGCATCCGCAGCGACGCAATCTCGCGGGCGAGGAAATCCATGTCGGCTCTCGACTGCGCCGCCGTACGGCGGTCGTCCTCGACCATGATCCGGTCGCGGGCCTCCTGCCGGTTCTGCGCAAGGAGGATCAACGGCGCTGCGTACGACGCCTGGACCGACAGCATCAGCGTCATCAGCATGTACGGGAACGGATCTTTGAACCAGGTCGGGACGAGGTTGTTGATGACGATCCACGCGACGATGAAGACAGTCATGCCGAAGAGGAACCCGGCCGTACCCATGAACCGGGCAAATGTCTCCGCGAAGCTGCCGAACACCTCCGAGTTGAGCTTGATGCTGGGGAACAGCGAGCGTCGGCGTGGGCCAGGGGTGTTCAGTCGGTCGGCATTGATCCGCTTGCGGGCCCTAGCCACGGCCGTCTCCGTTCTGGCCGACAACCTCGTCCATCTGGATGCCGCGCCAGTCCTCCGGCAGCATGTGGTCCAGCACGTCGTCGACCGTCACTGCACCCAACAGGCGTCCATCGTCGTCGACCACGGGCGCAACCACGAAGTCGTAGGTGGCGAAGTGACGGCTGACTTGTGCGAGATCGTCACTGGGTCGCAGCGGCTGCAGTTCGCTGTCGATGTGGCGCGAGACGAGAGTGGACGGTGGCTCGCGGAGTAGGCGCTGCAGGTGGACTCCACCCAGGAACTTGCCCGTCGGCGCCTCCAGCGGAGGACGGCAGACGAAGACCATGGCCGCCAACGCGGGAGGAACCTCCTCGACTCGGGCCAGCGCGAGCGCGTCCGCCACCGTGTAGTCAGGGCCAGCGATCACCGGCTCGGGGGTCATCATGCCGCCCGCCGACTCGTCGTCGTACGCGAGCAGGTCGCGCACGTCCTGGGCGTCCTCAGGTCGCATCCGGTCGAGCAACACCTCAGCCAGGTCGTCGGAGAGCTCTGAGATGAGGTCCGCGGCATCGTCGGGGTCCATCTCCTCCAGCACGTCCGCAGCTCGCTCGGGGTCCAGCAGCTGGATGAGTGACACCTGCTCGTCCTCGGGCAGCTCCTCCATGGCATCGGCGAGCTGCCTGTCATCGAGGGCCTGAGCGACCTCGGCTCGCCGTTCGGGAGCCATGTCGTGCAGCTCACGGGCAACGTCGGCGGGGAGCATGTCGAGCATCTCCGCGATCTTCGCGTCGCTCTCGGCGGCGTCGCCGGCGCTGAGGCCCGGTACCTCGTGCCAAGGCACGATGGTCACCGGCCGAGAAGCAGCGAAGGGACGAGTGCGGGCGAGCTCCTTCAGTGCGATCCGGGAGACCTCCCACTCGCCGGCCCGGCCGGGACTCATCGACACGTCATAGATCGAGGTGGGTGACGATGCGCCGCGAGGGACGACCTGCCGGTCCAGCAGGTCCTCAACGACCAGCGTCTCGCCCTCACGGCGATGGAACCGCTTCGTGTTCACCACACCCGACACGACGACCTGGACCGCATCGATCGAGTACACCCGCTCCATCGGGATGTAGACGCGGCGGCGCCCGAACAGCTCGCTGACGATGCCCTTCACCTTCGGTGGCCGTCGCTGGCCACGCACCTGCACGACGACGTCGCGCACCTTGCCCATGGGGTCGCCACTGGAGTCGATCACGGGCAGCCGACGCAACCGCGAGATGAAGATGACCGACGAAGTGCTCACGGCGACAGGGTAGCCGCGCAGACTGACGTTGAGCACCAGCATGCCCACGTTTCCGAGCACCATGCATCTGGTTCGGGGGGGGCAGACACCCCCACCGCGACTAGGCTGAACCCGCAGCCAGCCAAGGAGGAACCGTGTCGAGTCCCCAGTCCAACCCCGCCAGCCGGTCATCGGCCCGAATGTCGACGCTGTTCGAGCTTGAGTACCCGCAGTCGGTCGGCCTGTTCGACTCCTACCCGGATGCCGCCAAGGCCGTCGACTTCCTCGCCGACGAGAGCTTCCCCGTCCAGAACCTCGCCATCGTCGGCACCGACCTGAAGACGGTCGAGCGGGTGCTGTCGCGCAAGACGTGGGGCACGGTGCTGAGCCAGGGCGCCGTGCAGGGCATCACGATGGGCCTGATGATGTCGTTCATGCTCTTCCTGTTCATGCCGGGCGTGAACTGGATGGCCGTACTGCTTGCTGGCCTCGTACTGGGCATGGGCATGTCGGTGGTCTTTGCGGCCGTCGCTTACACCGCGACCCGGGGCGAGCGGGACTTCAACTCCGTGCAGCAGACGGTCGCGACCCGCTACGAGATCCTCTGCGAGCACAAGGTCGCCCAGGAGGCGCGTGACCTGCTGACGCGGCTGGTGACCCCCAACACCTCTGCTTTCTGAGGCTGCCGCGCAGCCCCTACAACCGGATCCTGCGGCGCCGCCGTGCCGTCCGACGGATCGCGCGACGGTCGCGTCCCCGTACCTCCCACGCCTCAGGCGTGGCAGACAGCCACCGGTAGGTACGGAAGGCGAACGGGATGTGGAGAAGGTAGAGCGCACACAGCACGAGCACGACCAGCAACGGCATGGTCAGGATCCCACCGATCAGCACTACGGCCGCGATCAGCAGCAACGGCACCAGCCGAGGGTTGATGTTGGTCGACTTCAGTGACAGCGTCGGGATCCGCGAGAAGGCCAGCGCGGCGACCATGATCAGCCACACCGATGTCAGGATCGGGTTCGACCACCAGCCCGGTCCGAAGTGCATCAGGGCGATCACGGGTGCCAGGGCCAGCAGCGCGGCGATGGGTGAGGGGACGCCGACGAAGAACTCCTTGTGGAATGCCGGTTGTTCGTCGTCGAGCAGTGTGTTGAAGCGGGCCAGCCGCAGGACGATGCAGGCGCCGTAGATGATGGCAGCCATCCAGCCGAGGTCAGCGACCCTCAGGTTGGTGGAGTGCACCATGATCGTGAAGAAGGTGATCAACGCTGGCGTCACGCCGAAACTGATCGCGTCGCACAGCGAGTCGAGCTGCGCACCCATCCTCGACTGGGCATCGAGCAGTCGTGCGAGCCGGCCGTCCATCCCGTCGAGCAGGGCCGCCGCACCGATCAGCGCGAGCGCCAGAAGCGCCTTCCCATCGATGGCGTAGCGCGCGGCGCTCAGCCCGCACCCCAGCGCCAGCAGCGTGATCAGGTTGGGCAGCAGCACGATCCCTCGGCGAGGGGTCCGGCGCCCGGTGTCCTCGTCATCGAGGTCGTCCAAGTCCTCGTCGAAGTCGGCTTCCACCGCCGGACCACGGTCGTAGGCGCGGGGATCAGGCCGATGCCCGTGGTTGCGCGAGCGACGACCGTACGGGGTGGGTCTCATGGCAGTCGGGCAAGCAGAGTCTCAGCGCCCATCGCTCGCTGGCCCACCCGTACGAGGAGCTCGGTGCCAGCGGGCAGGTAGGTGTCGACCCTGGAGCCGAACCGGATCAGCCCGTACGTCTGGCCGAGCGCCAGTTCGTCGCCTTCAGCGACCTCGCACAGGATGCGGCGCGCGACCAGTCCGGCGATCTGGACGACACCCACCGCGACGCCGTCAGCCGTCTCGATCCGCATCGAGCTCCGCTCGTTCCGGGTTGAGGCGTCAGCGACGTCGGCCGGCAGGAACTCCCCAGGTTGGTAGGCGATGTGAGCGACCGTGCCGGCCACAGGGGCCCGCTGCACGTGCACATCGAGGACAGACAGGAAGATCGACACACGGGGGAGCGGCAACGTGCCAAGGCCCAACTCGGCAGGCGGTACGGCCTCGTCGACGAGGGTGACCTCCCCGTCCGCAGGAGCCACGACCGAGCCCGCCTCAGTGGGCGGCACCCGGTCAGGATTGCGGAAGAAGAGGGCGACGGCGGCAGCCGTGGCCAGGCCGAGCACCCGTACGCTCGGCCAGCGCCAGCCTGCGACGACCGCCACCAGCGGCACGGCCACGAAGCGTCGAGCCTCGGGGTGGATGGGCGGGATGGCGTCCTTCACCAGCTGCGCCAGATGCTGCGGGATCGGAAGGTTCTCCTGGCCAGGTCGGGCAGCCATCTGGGTTCCCTTCGGGTCGGGGACGGGGATCAGTGACGGCTCAGTCTCTCACGACCCTCACCAGGTCAGCCTCCCGCGGTGCTACGAGCGGGTGCGGTGAACGAGCAGAACTGGCAGCCCCGAGGGGTTGTCCACTCGGAACTGCCAGTTCAGCTGAAACGTGCTGGCCCTGATCTGGGTACGGATCAGGCGTCGAGCATCGTCCCGTTGAGGTACTCCGCGTACGCTGGCAGGTCGAGCTGGCCCGAGCCGGAGACGCCAATCAGGATGACCGGCGAGGTGCCAGCCTCGGCCGCCTCACGTGCCGCGCGCAGCGCACCCGCGATGGCGTGGTTCGACTCCGACGCCGGCACGATGCCTTCGGCCTTGGCGAAGATGATGCCCGCCTCGAACGCCTCGCGCTGCTTGACCGCGATCGCCTTCATCATGCCCTCGTGGTAGACGTGCGACATGATCGGCGCCATGCCGTGGTAGCGCAGGCCACCTGCGTGGACCGGGTCGGGCACGAAGTCGGCTCCGAGGGTGTACATCTTCAGCAGCGGCGTCATGCCGGAGGTGTCACCGAAGTCGTAGCGGTACTCGCCCTGGGTCAGCGAGGGCGCAGCGGCCGGCTCACACGCGGTGATCTCGGTGTTGCCACGACCCTCGAGGTTCTCCCTGAGGAACGGCAGCGCGATGCCGCCGAGGTTCGAGCCGCCACCAGCGCAGCCGTACAGCTGGTCGGGAAGCTGCTCGCCGAACAGCTTGAGCTGCTTGATCGCCTCGAGCCCGATCACCGTCTGATGCAGCAGCACGTGGTTGAGCACCGAGCCGAGGGAGTAGTTCACGCCCTCGCTGGTGGCCGCGACCTCGACGGCCTCGGAGATCGCCATGCCGAGCGAGCCGGGGGTGTCTGGGAAGCGCTCCTGCAGGGCGCGGCCCGCGTTGGTGCGGTCCGAGGGCGAGGGGTAGACCGTGGCGCCGAAGGTTTCCATCAGCACGTGCCGGTACGGCTTCGAGTCGTACGTCGAGCGCACCTGGTAGACCTCGCACTCCAGTCCGAACGCCTCGGTCGCGAACGCGAGTGCCGAGCCCCACTGACCAGCCCCGGTCTCGGTGACGAGCTTCTTCACCCCGGCCTGGGCGTTGTAGTACGCCTGCGCCACCGCGGAGTTGGTCTTGTGCGAACCGACGGGGGAGGCGCCCTCGTACTTGTAGTAGATCCGCGCGTTCGTGCCGAGTGCCCGCTCGAGACGGTGGGCCCGGATCAGCGGCGACGGACGCCAGAGCTTGTACAGCTCCCGTACGGGCTCCGGGATCTCGATCCATCGCTCCGCGGACGCCTCCTGCGCGATCAGCCCCATCGGGAAGATCGCGGCGAGGTCCTCGGGCGCCAACGGCTCCTTGGTGCCCGGGTTGAGGGGCGGCGGGGGCGGTACGGGCAGGTCGGGGACGATGTTGTACCAGTGGGTCGGGATGTCCGACTCCTGGAGATGGACTCGGTAGCTCTCAGCGTTCACGTCGCGAACGGTAGCGACCGGGCCGCGTTTCGGGAACCCTCCTGCCCAGCACATGGACGCGGGTCGCGCAGGCTCTGGGCCGGCCTCAGCCGAAGGCCAGGAGCCCGTACGCCGTCAGCCAGTGCTCACTCATCCAGCCGGTGTCGGCGAGGGCTTCGCTACCGGCCTCGGCGTGCGATGCGGTGGCGCGTTCCAGGACGGCACGCTGGGACTCGGGGACCACCGACGCGAGCGCGCGGAAGGCGTGCACCCGGTAGAGGTTGAGTCCGTGCAGGTGGGCGCCCTGGCCGTCCTCAGGATCAGTGACGACAGCCGGTACGGCCAGGTTCGGCGGCAGTCCAACGGGTGCGTACGACGACCACCACGCCTCCCACGCCTCCGGGTCCAGCAGCTGGGCCATCAGTACCGCTTCGGTCAGGAAGGGCGAGAGGAAGTCGGAGCCGGAAGGCTCGTACGTGGCGGGCATGGCGGTGTCCGACCCGTACCACCGACCTGCGGCCGAACGGATGGCAGCCAGCAGGTCAGGCCGGTGCTTCGTCGCCCAGGGCAGCGACCGGGTCAACGCGAAGGCCGAGTTGGAGTGCATGCCGGTGCGGTCCGGGTAGGCAGGCTTGGGCAGCCACTGGATGAGGGCATCGGACAGGTGCCCGGCCAGCGGTCGTACGGCCGCTGACCACCGCTGTGCGTCGGGGTCGTCCCACGCGTCGAGGGATGCGGCGAGCTGCAGCGCCCACCCCCAGCCGTACGGCCGCTCCCAGCCGGGATTCTCAACCAGGTAAGCGACCTCGGCATCAATGGTGATGGACGTCAGGTGCCGATCGAGGACCGCCCGCGCCTCGGCTCCCCAGTGCGCAGCGGGAGCGGCCCGAAGCAGCTCGATCAGTGCCCAGTGCATCTCGACCGCCGAGTGCCAGTCGAAGCAGCCGTAGAAGGCGGGGTGGGCGCCTTGAGGCGTCACCTGGTCGGCGTCGTGGCGCATCATGTGCCGGGGCGAGTTCGGGTACTCCTGCTGGATCGCGGCGATGACGGTGGACGCGGCCTGGTCGCCAAGGGCCGCCAGCGACATCACCATTGGTGGTGCACGTGGCCGCGGATGCGCTCGTCGTACACCCGTTCCAGCCCGTCAGCGACCTCGGCTGACAGGGGCGGCAAGGAGCCTGCGGCGGCGTTCGCGACCGCCTGATCGGCGTCGCGCGCCCCCGGGATCACGGTGCTCACGCCCGGCTGGTCAAGGATCCAGCGCAGGGCCAGCTGAGCCGTCGTCATTCCGTCAGGCGTCAGGGCCGCCACTTCCTGCGCTGCGTCGACACCGACCGCGTACGGGACGCCCGAGAAGGTCTCGCCCTTGTCGAACTGCTCGCCGTGCCGGTTGTACGTCCGATGATCATCGGCGGCGAACGTCGACTCGCGGGTGAACCGGCCAGACAGCAGGCCAGAGGCCAGCGGGACTCGGGCGATGATGCCCACCCCGGCCGTCAGCGCAGCAGGTAACACCTGCTCCAACGGCTTGCGACGGAACGCGTTCAGGATGATCTGGACGCTCGCGACGTGCGGCCGGGCGATCGCGGTCAGCGCCTCGTCGACAGTCTCGACGGAGACTCCGTACGACGCGATCACGCCCTCCTCAACCAGCAGGTCGAGCTCGTCGTAGCTCGCCTCGCTGGAGATCACAGCCGGAGGCGGGCAGTGAAGCTGGACAAGGTCGATCGTGTCGACGCCAAGGTTCAGCCGACTGCGGTCGAGCCAACCCCGGTACGCCTCGAGGGTGTACGACTCGGCGACGAACGGGTTAGCGCGGCGCCCCATCTTCGTCGCGACGAACAGCCCCTCCCGTTCCTTCAGAAGCTGTCCCACGAGCCGCTCTGAGCGCCCATCCCCGTACACGTCAGCAGTGTCGAAGAACGTGACGCCAGCATCGGCGCTGGCACGCAGGGTGTCCAGCGCGGCTGACTCGCTGACCTGACCCCAGCTGCCGCCGATCTGCCAGCAACCCATGCCCACCACACTGACGGCGCGCCCGGTCCTGCCCAGCATCCTCGTCTCCATGGTCGTCAGCCTAGTCTTGGCGCCGTGCGCCCATCTGACTCTGAAGACGACGACCGCGACCCGGCTGATGGCCAGCACAGGGCCGAGTCGAGACCGACGGTGCCGAAGAAGGGCTCATTCCGTGGGGCCCTGCCGGTCCTGGTCACCCTGCTGATCTGGGCGGTCGGTGGCTGGCTGGCCTGGTGTGTGGGGATCTCGTACGGCTGGACGCAAGACAGCGTCCCCGTGCGGACTGGCACCATGCAGGTCGCCAACTGCCATCGCGATCCCGGCCATGGGTTCATGCTCTTCGCCTGTCGCGGCGAGACGACGCTGGCTCCCGAGTCCGAGTGGCGCTACCCACCTGAGCGGCTCCGCGGACGCACCATCACGCTCCTCTCGAGGACAGACCTCACGGGCCGCAACGTGCCGTTCTTCACCTCGATCGACGGTCGCAGCGCAGGCAACGAGCGCTGGTGGAAGACGGACCCGATCGTGGAGCGGGGGTTCCCGGACGAACAGCGACGTGGATCCTTGCTGGGCCCCACCCTCTGGGTTCCGCTGGCCTGGTTCGCCAGCGTGATCGTCGCGGGCATCGTCGCGTTCCCCATCACGCTCAGGCTCACGGGCGGGGCTGGACCGTCCGATCGTTAGCCTTGCCTGATGACCGAAACACCCGAAACATTCCGCGGCGAGGACCCGCAGATCTGGCTCAACAAGTTCAGGGCGCAGGCCGAACAGTTGCAGAAGCAGGCTGAGGCTGCCGAGGAACGCCTCGCCAACAACCAGGTCTCCGTGCAGAACAAGTTGATGAAGCTGAGCCTGGGCTCGGGTGGGGCGGTGCAGAGCCTGGAGTTCCTGACCGACGCGGGCCGGGCCAGCGCCACGGAGCTCACCGCCGCCTTCAAGGACCTCTACACCAAGGCTGGGGCGCAGGTGGCGCGCGAGACGATGGCGGTGATGGCCAGCCTGGCTGGTGAGGACGATCCTTCGGTCCAGCTGATCCGTCGCCAGGTGCCCCTCGACGTGCAGCTTGAGATGGACGCCGAGGACGAGGCGACGGGGCGGAACGCGTGAACGACACCACGTGGAAGCTGGAGGAGTTCGACCGGCACGCATCTCGGCTCAAGACCGTAGGCGAGTCCGTCGCGACCGCGGGAACCAGCACCCAGGCAGCGAGGGACTCCAACGGACAGGCGTTCGGGTACCTGTTCGGCTGGGCCGTCACACCCGTCCTGAACCTGGTGTGCGGTGACGTCGGCGACTACTCCGCCGACCTGGCCGAGGCGATGGACGCCAGCGCAGACGGCATCGAGTTCTCCAAGAAGGCCTACGCCGCTACCGAGCAGGACAACATCGACCGCGTTGGTACGGTCGAGCAGGAGCTCGCTCAGCAGCAGGGGAGGATCGGCTGATGGCGATCCTGAGCGACACCGTTGACATGGTGGAGTCCTGGTCTGACGGCGACTTCTCCTTCGGTGACATCACCACCCCCATCGCCGTGGGAGCCGACCTGCTGGCTGCCGTCCTCGACCCTGTCGGTGCACTGATCGCCGCGCCGCTGGGCGAGCTGCTCGACTTCGTGGTGCATCACTGCAAGTTCATCTCCGAGCCCCTGGCGAAGCTTGAGGGCAGCGACGAGCTCGTGCAGGCGCAGGTCGCTGCCTGGGACAAGGTGGCTCAGCAGTACGTCGACGCGGGCAACGCGCATGCCGCCGGTGTGAACGACCTGACCGGCTGGACGGGTCCGGCTGCTGAGCAGTACCGGGAGATCCAGAAGGCGGTCAACGCCGTCTTCGGCGCGACCGCCGATGCCTGTCAGAAGATGGGGACGGGCGTCCAGGCCGCCGGTGTGCTCGTCGGCATGGTGCGCGGCTTCATCTGGGACATGATCAGCCAGCTGCTCGCGTCTGCTATCTCAGCCGGCATCGCGGCGCTCGCCGCTGCGATCCCCTCGCTCGGTGCCTCCCTCGCGGCGTTCGCGAGCTGGTACACGATGAAGATCGGCGCGGTCGCCATCAAGATCTTCAACGTCGTGCAGAAGCTTCTCGGGCGCGCCGCCAAGTTCGCCAGCAAGTGCAAGACCCTGTCCAAGGCGATCCGCAAGGCGCAGAACCACTGCAAGAAGATCATCAAGCAGCTCCGGGCCGCTCAGCGGATGTCGGGCCGCCTCCCCACCAGGCTGCCGAACGTGCCCCGAGGACAGCGCAACGACCAGGTTCCCAGGGGCGCCCTGCCGGGTGACACGACGGTGGGGCGTCGTCCTGGCACGAGCACCCCTGCAGGCCGGGGGCCCATCGACCCGCCAGGTGGCATCGACGTGGGTGGCACCGCCCGGGACCAGGTCGAGGATGCTGGGACGAACACGACCGTGGGTGATGTCAACCGCGCCACCGACCGCCCGAGCGACCGGATCACGAAGATCGAGTAGCGGTAGTTTGGCGAGGACACCTCCTCAAGGCGCCTCCCCGGCTGCTCCAGTCGGAGGGCCTCAGCCCCCCAGAATGCTTGCCATCCATGCTTCGACCTGATCCGGGTCGCGGGGCAGCATCGCTGAGAGCACCTCGTTGCCGTCGACAGTGATCACGATGTCGTCCTCGATCCGTACGCCGATGCCGCGGAGTTCCTCAGGCACCATCAGGTCTGTCGACTTGAAGTACAGCCCCGGCTCCACCGTCACCACCATGCCGGGCTCAAGCGTGCCCTTGCGGTAGTTCTCCAGCCTGGCTTGGGCGCAATCGTGCACATCGATGCCGAGATGGTGCGATGTGCCGTGCACCATCCACCGACGGTGCTGGCCGCCGTTGGCGACGTCGAGGGACTCCTCAGCCGTGACCGGCAGGACGCCCCACTCAGCGAGCTTGCGGGCGATCACCGCGATCGCGGCGTCGTGGATGTCGGAGAAGGTCGCTCCTGGCCGCGCCGCGTCGATGCCTGCCTGTTGGGCTTCGAGCACCGCCTCGTACACCTTCCGTTGGGCGGGGGAGAAGCGGCCGGAGACGGGCAGCGTACGGGTGATGTCGGCGGTGTACAGCGACTCGAGCTCGACCCCGGCGTCAAGGAGCAGCAAGTCGCCGTCACGCAGATCGCCGTCGTTGCGGATCCAGTGCAGGGTGTTGGCGTGGTCACCCGACGCGGCGATCGTGTCGTACCCGACCGCGTTGCCCTGATGCCTGGCGTGCAGGCCGAAGACACCCTCGACCCATCGCTCACCCCGGCCACGCTTGACGGCCTCGGGCAGGTCGGCGACGACGGCCTCGAAACCGACCGCTGTTGCCTCGCAGGCCGCCCGCATCTGGTCGACCTCGTACGGGTCCTTCACCAGCCTGAGCTCGCTGACCGCGGTCTCGAGCTCCTCGTCGGCCTCGGCCAACTCGCCCTGGACGGCGTGGCCCGTACGGACCTCGTCGACCAGCGCGGTGACCTCGGGGGCAACCCCGCGCAGCACCCGGATCCGGGTGGAGTCGGCGTTCTTCGCCAGCGCATCACGCAACATCGAGATCGGCGCACACGGCAGCCCCGTCATCGCACCCATCTCGTCGAGCGACTCACGCTTGCCCACCCACATCTCGCCGTACCGCGACGACGAGTAGAACTCCTCATCCGTACGGGCAGCGCGGGGGCTGAAGAAGAGCGTCGGCGCCACACCGTCGTCGGTCGGCTCCAGCACCAGCACGGCATCGGGCTCCCGGTCGGAGCCGAGCCCGGTCAGGTGGGCGAACGCCGAGTGGGGTCGGTAGCGGAAGTCGGTGTCGTTCGACCGCACCTTCAGCCCGCCCGCGGGGATGACGATCCGTTCGCCCGGGAACTGCCCAGCCACCTTGTGGCGACGCGCCGCGGTGAACTCGGTCGCGGGCAGCGCCGCTGGAAGGTCGGCGTCATACGGTGCCCAGCCCTGCGGGATGAACTCCTTGAACGCCTCCGAGAACGGGATCTGGCGGTTGGGCAGCTTGGGCTGGGCGTCACTCATGACACCATCCTGCCGCGTCGTTCAGACGAACGTGGATCAGGCGTTCCACTGGATGATGGCTGGCGACTCCTTCTCGTACCCCACGATCGACACTGACGCCGTCTTGAGCGGGAAACTCTGACCGCGGGCGATGTCGATGTCGAGCCAGCACAGCGCCAGAACGCGGGAGGAGTGACCGTGGCCGAAGCAGATGGCTCGGTCGACGCCACTGGCTCGGACAAGGTTCACCACCTCGGTCATCCGGGTGATGATCTGCACCTTGGTCTCGCCCTTGGGCATCGAGTGGGTCCAGATCCGCCACCCCGGTTGCATCGACCTGATCTCGGGCGAGGTCCGACCCTCATAGTCGCCGTAGTCCCACTCGCGGAGCCGCTCGTCGACCTGCACGTTGGTGAAGCCAGCCAGTTCGGCCGTCCGCCGGGCGCGCAGCCGCGGGCTCGACAGGACCAGCCCGAAGTCAGCAGGATCGAGCTTCTCCCGCAGCCGCAGCGCCTCCGCCACGCCGTGCTCAGTGAGGTCGAGATCGGTGTACGAGGTGTGCTGACCTGACCTCGACCATTCGGTCTCTCCGTGCCTGACGAGGTAGAGCTGGGTCATGATCGGCTCCTGACGTGTGACGACGTCATCAACCTAGTCATGCGACGAGTCCTGGGCACCGCCGTCCCCAGTAGAGTCGGCAACGACCGGAAGGAGCCCTCGCGTGAAGGCTGACCCCGCGGCGCAACAGCGTCTGCTCGACCTCCAAGCCATCGACACCGCCATCGGCCAGATCGACCACCGGATCAAGACACTGCCGGAGCATGCCCTGGTTGCCACGCTGGTCCAGCGGCGCAACGAGCTGGGGCAGCGCTACGTCGCAGCCCAGACGGAAGTGAGTGACGCTGAAACCGCCCAGGCCAAGGCCGAGGCCGATCTCGAGCCTGTCCGGCAGCGGCTGGCTCGCAACCAGGAGCGCTCCGACAAGGGGCAGGTGTCCGACGCTCGAGCTCTGACCACACTGCAGGACGAGATCGCCCACTTGAAGAAGCGGATCGTTGACCTGGAGGATCTTGAGCTGGAGGCGATGGAGGCGCTGGAGTCGTCGACCCGGGTGCGTGACGGCATCCTTGCCGAGAAGGCCGACCTCGACGCGGAGGCCCGTGCCATCGTCACCAAGCGCGACAGCCAGACGGCTGATCTCACCGCGGAGCGGGAAGCTCAGGTCAAAAAGCGTGTGGACGTCGTGGCGTCCCTGCCAGCGGGACTGGTCGACCTGTACGAGAAGGTACGAGCTCGCGGCAGCGGAGCGGGGGCAGCGCTGCTCAAGGCCAGGCGCTGCTCCGGATGCGGCATCACGGCCGACCCGTCGGCCTACGAGCGCTACGTGTCTGCCGCCGCGGACGAAGTGCTGCGCTGTGAGGAGTGCGACCGGATCCTCGTACGGGACCCAGCCGACCTTGGGGCGGGCTGAGCCGTGCCCGCCGTCCACTTCGCCACTGAGGGCGACGTTCCCGCACCGATCCGCGAAGGCGTGCGCCGCCTGCGGGAGGCTTTGGAGGTGCCCAGCGAGTTCCCTGCCGACGTTCTGGCAGCGGCCGAGGAGGCAGCCACGTCGCCGTCGATCCCGGCGCTCGACCGTACCGACATCGAGTTCGTCACGATCGATCCAGAGGGGTCGATGGATCTTGACCAGGCCCTGCACATCGAGCGTTCTGGGTCGGGCTACGTGGTTCACTACGCGATCGCTGACGTCGGCGCCTGGGTGGAGCCCGGCGGCGCGATCGACACCGAGGCCCGGCTGCGGGGCCAGACCCTGTACGCCCCCGACTGGCGCGCTGCGCTGCACCCACCTCGGCTGTCAGAGGACGCCGCGTCGCTGCTGGCCGACGGTACGCCCCGCCCGGCCCAGCTGTGGACGATCACTCTCGACTCCGATGGCGTCCAGACCGACGCTCAGGTGGAGCGGGCGATGGTGACGAGTCGGGCGAAACTCACGTACACCGGCGTCCAGGCGGACCTGAATGCTGGGCGTGCGTCCGAGTCGCTGCAACTGCTCAAGACGGTGGGAGAGCTCAGGCTCGAGGTCGAGCGGGAGCGCGGGGGTGTCTCGCTTGAGATCCCCGAGCAGGAGGTTGAGTCCCACGGCGATGACTGGGCGCTGCACTTCCGTACGCCGTTGCCGGTCGAGGGCTGGAACGCCCAGATCTCGCTGCTCACCGGTGGCGCCGCAGCGCAGATCATGCTCGAAGGTGAGGTCGGCCTGCTCCGGACGCTGCCGCCTGCCGAGCAGTACTCGATCGACAAGCTCCGGCGCACGGCAAAGGCGCTCGACATCACGTGGCCCGGCGCGATGACCTACCCCGAGCTGGTGCGCTCGCTCGATCCCACGAAACCGACCCATCTGGCGATGATGAACGCCTGCACTCTGCTCTTCCGTGGGGCGGGCTACCTCGCGTTCGACGGTGCGCCGCCCGAGGGGAACATCGAACATGGCGCCCTCGCGATGCCGTACGCCCACGTCACCGCTCCGCTACGGCGCCTGGTGGACCGCTTCGCCGGTGAGATCTGCGTCAGCCTCTGCGCTGGGGAGGCGGTGCCGGACTGGGTACGGGGAGCGCTCCCGGAGCTGCCCAAGCTGATGGGGGCGTCGGACTCGCGGGCCAAGAAGTACGAGCGGGGGATCGTCGACCTGCTCGAGGCACTCGTCCTGTCTGGCCACCGGGGGAAGACCTTCACCGGCGTGGTCGTCGACTACGACCCCGGCAAGCAGACCGGCATCGTGCATCTGAAGGACCTGGCCGTGGAGTCCTTCGTCCGCGGCCGCCGTCTCGAACTGGGGGAAGAGGAGCGTGTACGGGTGGTTGAGGCCGACCTGACCACGGGCCGCACGACATTCGAAGCGGCCGGATAGGCTCGGGCAATGGCTCGCTATGACCTCTCCGCTGTCTCCCTCGGTACCCTGCTCGATGACCCCGACGTCGCGGCCATCGTAGAGAAGCATGCGCCGGGGATCTCGAAGGATCCCATCGTGGCGTCGGTGAAGTCGATGCCCGCCCAGCAGGTGCTCGGACTCGCCGCAGGCGTGATCGGTCAGGCCAGGATCGACGCGATCCTGGCCGAGGTCGAAGCACTCTGACACGTCCGCCGGTCGGGCCACCCAGTCTCCGACCATGCCCGGAGATTCGCCAACCTCCCACCGTGGCCGAACCTGACGCACTCTCGACGAACGCCGCCCACCCGACGGACGCTTGCCGCGGTGGGGCTCGGCCGGAGGCGTCGCGGCATAACCTGGAGCTGTCCTTGATCTCCAGGTGGTAACTGCATTGACCAGAACCACGCGTCAACTGCTGTTACCAGGTCTGCTGGTGGACGAGCTGACCTGTAAGCCGGATTCTGTCGCCCCAAGGGGCGGGTGACCATCTCTCTGCGACCGTCGTTGCCGACGGCCTTCTCGCCGACCCCGAGCTGCCTCGTGGTCGGCGCGTGCGGCCTACCCGACGGCTCGGGCGAGCAGCCCTCAGGCACCGTCTGTTCGGCCTTGCTCCAGGTGGGGTTTACCTAGCCACCCCAGTCACCTGGGGTGCTGGTGGTCTCTTACACCACCGTTTCACCCTGACCAGCCGTGCGGCTGGCGGTCTGTTCTCTGTGGCACTGTCCCGCGGGTCGCCCCGGGTGGGTGTTGCCCACCACCTTGCTCTGTGGAGTCCGGACTTTCCTCAGCCCCCGTACGGGAACCGCGGTCACCCGGCCAGCTCGTCCAACGGCAAGTGTACGGGCTCGTGGCCGGCCTGTTCCCCGTACGGCGCCGCGGTGCTCGATCAGGCTCAGGTCGCCTCGGGGACTTCGTCGAACCGGTCTGTACGGGGAATCGTCCTGATGTTGCGGCTCAGGGCGACGAGCACCCCTGCCAACGCGAGTACCGCAACGTAGGACAGGATGGCCCAGGTCCGGCCGAGGTGCTCCAGCAGGAAGCCAGCGGCGCCCGTGGCCAGCGGCATCATGGCCATCGACACGAAGCTTGAGGCTGATCCAGAGCGGCCCTGCATCGCGTCGGGGGTGAGGTGCATCATGAAAGCGCCCATGCCAGCGTTGATGGTCGGCATGGTCAGCACGCAGGCGCACAGGATTCCGCCGACCCACCAGGGCGACGAGCTCAGCGGCATCAGCGACAGCATCGCGACATCGAGCCACACCACGGCGACGGCGGCCCAGCCCACCGACACTCGCTTCAGGACGACGCTCGCGACCAGCGCCCCCACGATGCCCGCCGCACCGGCAGCCGACTCGACCGCACCGAGTGCCTGGGGCGGCACGCCGTCACGCTGGAGGCCAAGGATCGCCACGGTGATGATGCCGTTCGCAGCCAGGTTGAGCAGCATGCCGACGCCGACCATGTCCCGTACAGGCGCCGTCCGCCAGACCCAGCGCAACCCCTCCTGAACGTCTCTCACCAGGTTGCTGGGAGGTTCATCGGGAGATCGCTCAGGGGCGGGCAGATGCTTGCCAATGAACTGGTAGCCGAGCGCGGCCAGCAGCATCAGCGCACTGTTGACGACGAACGGGAGCGTACGGCTGACCGCGAACAGTGCGCCCGCCACCGCTGGCCCCACCAACGCGCCCACGCCCATGCGCGCCTGGGCGACTGTCGCGGCCTGGCCGAGCTGCGCTGGCGGTACGAGCGCCTTCATGGCCGCTCGTCCCGCGGGCCAGATGAACGCGGCAATCAGCCCGTCGGCGACGCCCACGACGAGCAGGTGCGGGAAGGTGACCTGCCACAGCAGACCGGCCAGGGGAATGGTCGACATGACGACCGTCAGTAGGAGCGCGGTCACGATGAGGGTCTTCTTGCGGTCCCAACGGTCCACGTACGCCCCGGCTGGCAAACCCATCAGCAGCTGGCCCAGCCCGAACCCGGCACTCACGATGCCAGCCTGAGCTGCCGACCCGGTCACGTCGTATGCCAGCAGGAGGAGCGCAAGGCCCGTCATCCCGGACCCGATCGCCTCGATCACCTGACCGGTCGTCAGCACCACGTAGTCGCGGTTCCGGCGCAATGGCGGGAGCGAGGGAGATGCCGCCTCTGTAGCGTCGTCAGCGGCAGTCACGTCAGCATCGTGCCGTATGCGCCGTCTGGTTGGCGAACGGCTGTCCCGGCTGCCTCCGGCGCGTCAGAACCGGTCACCGAGGAGCGTCGCCACGGCGTCGATCAGCCTGAGCCGCAGCGGAGCCGACGCTTCGCTGATCGCGCGCTGCTGCCGGACGTGTTCCGCCTTGCCCTCGTTCGTCTCGATCTCGATGTTGGGGTAGCCGAGCGACGAGGTGTCGTACGGGGAGCTGCGCATGTCGAGCACGCGGGCCGTTCGGGCAAGGGCGAAGCAGTCCAGCAGCAGGTCGGATGGGATGCCGGGGGAGAGCTTGAAGGCCCATCGGTACAGGTCCATCGCGCCGCCGTGGAGGCAGCCGGGCTGCTCGTTCATCGCCTGGGTCTCGCGGGTGGGCTGAAGCGTGTTGCGTGGCGCGGCGGTGGGGGTGAAGAACCGGAAGGCATCGAAGTGGGTGCAGCGAATCTCGTGCGCCTCGACGACGGCGTCGGTTCCGGCGGCTCCGAGCCGAAGTGGCAGCGACTGGTGCCGTACGGCCCCGGCGTCCTGTCGGTAGACCATCGCCCACTCGTGCAGGCCGAAGCAGCCGAACACCGCCGGGCGCGAGTGCGTGCGCACGAGCAGGTCGTGCACGAACCGTACGGCCTTGCCGCGGCGGTTCCTGAAGTCAGCCAGGTCCAGTGAGGTGACGCCGCCATCGGTTCGGTACGACGGCCAGCTGGCATGCTCTGAGGCATCACGGAGCCCGACTCCGGGCCCGGGATGCCAGCGCAACAGGTGTCCTGGGCGGAAGGCGTAGTAGTCGAACAGGAAGTCCTCGACGGGATGCTTCTGACCGGCGACCCGCCTACTGACGTGCTCCCCGATCATCGACTGAGCCCGCTCGCGGTGGGTAACCGCAAGCGGCCACCACTCGTGCTGCCCGAGCACGGGGGACACCCGAGCCGTCGCTTGTGGGCTGGCCAACGCGCCGCCCCGAGGGGCGCTCATGGCAGAGTCAGGATCTCCGCGCCGGTGTCGGTCACGACGATCGAGTGCTCCCACTGGGCGACCCGGGAGAAGTCGTTGGTGACGACGGTCCAGTCGTCGTCCCAGACATGGCTGTGGTAGTCACCCAGGCTCAACATCGGCTCAATCGTGAACGTCATGCCCTTCTCAATGACCGTATCGAGGCGGGGCTCGTCGTAGTGCAGCACCACCAGACCCGAGTGGAACGTCGAGTGCACGCCGTGACCGGTGTAGTCGCGGACGACCCCGTACCCGAACCTCGCCGCGTACGCCTCGATCACGCGACCGATCACGCTGAACGGTCGGCCGGGGCGTACCTGCTTGATGGCGCGGTCGAGGGACTCTTTCGTCCGCTCCGAGAGCAGGCGTGACGACTCCGGCACGTCGCCGCAGAAGAACGTGCCGCAGTTGTCACCGTGCACCCCGTTCTTGAACGCAGTCACGTCGATCTTGACCAGGTCACCGTCCTCGAGCGGCCGCGCGTCGGGGATCCCGTGGCAGATCACCTCGTTGACGGAGGTGCAGATCGCCTTCGGGAAGCCGCGGTACTGCAGTGCCGACGGGTAGGCGCCGTGGTCGCACATGAACTCGTGGGCCACCGCATCGAGATGGTCCGTTGTCACGCCGGGAGCAATCTCGGCTGCGGCGACCAGCATGGCCTGGGCAGCGATCCGTCCGGACTCGCGCATCTTCTCGATCGTTTCCGGGGTCTGCACGTGCGAGCCCGTGTACTTCTTCGGGCCGGGACGGCCGACGTATTCGGGGCGCTCGATCTCAGCAGGCACTGGTCGCAGAGGCGAAACTGGGTAGGGTTTGATACGGCTCACCCGCGTGAGTCTAGAACCCACCTCGAAGGGAGTGGTCATGGCTGACGGGCAGTGGTACTGGTGCCTCACGCACAAGACCGTGGAGCCGTACGGGGCATGCAAGGCCGCCGACCGGCTCGGTCCCTACGCGACGCAGGAGGAGGCGCTGGCCGCCCTCGACACCGTGGCGAAGCGGAACGAGCAGTGGGACGACGACCCTCGCTTCGACGACGACGAGGATGGCGACGGCAACCCCCGTACGCGCGAGGAGAAGACCTTCCCGTTCTGAGCCACCTTCGCCTGTTGCCTTCACGGAGTAGTCGGGGTTGCGGGCGGCCAACCCTGGTTGCCGGGGTGATCCGCGGGACCAGTGGCAGATCCGGATGGGTACAGACCAGATCCCCGAGATCCGGTCGCCCCGACGAGTCGACCCGTGGCAGAACCCCGTACGACAACCACCCCCACCCCACCGCAGACACTGACGCGTAGAGGCGCACGGTCGGACCAGGTGGATCTGGCCGCCTCAGGCCACCAGTTTCAGCTGGGCCGGGAGCTTCTCGACGGCGGCGAGCACCTCGGGCTGGTCGTTCCGTACCGTGACCGCGAGGGCTGACATCCAGTCGGGCCGACCGTCGTCGACGACGACCACGACAAGCCGCTCGCCGGTGACGCCCAGCTGCTTGGCCGGGTTCAGGGTGACGTCCACCACCACGAGCCAGGCGGGCCGACCGCCGACGGTGAGCGCCGTGTCTGTGACCGTCGTCGACCCGGTCACGTCTGCCTTTCGTACGGTCTCCTGGGTCATGCAGACTGCCGAACGACGCGCAGCCTCCTGCGGACTGACATAGAAGCCGCTCCGGCGCAGCTCGCCCATCGTGACGCCGCTCTGTCGGGGGTTGCCGCTGCGCCAGGTGACGAACCAGGTCTGGGCATCCTCGAGCGCGCTCAGCACGGGGATACCGGCTGTGGCCTTGTCGTACGGAATCGCCGCCTTGGGCAGGACCAGTCGCCCGCCATAGGCGTTGTTGTCGTCGGGATGCGGGTTGCGGAAGGTCGCACCCACGGGGCACTCCGACGGCGGACGGGACGGTTCGACGGGGAGACTGACGGGCGCGCCCGGCCCGGGCGAGGGGATGTAGCCGACCCGGGGTGCTCGCCACTGCACGAAGCTCAGCGCCAGCCCGACCAGGACCATCGCGGCGACCGCGACCAGCCAGGGCGTCGACGACCGTAGGGTGGCTGGCGGCCGTGGAGCCGGGCCGCCGGGGTCCGCCGGAGGCAGCCTGGGGGGCGTAGGTCCGCCTGCTGACGCTGCCGTCCAGGCCTTCCCGTCGAACCACCGCCACCGGGTCTCCTCGCCCGCTGATGCGGGATCGGGATACCAACCGGGCGTCGACACGCCGCCATCGTAACCAGCCCGAAACACAGGCACGGCAGACTGTGCGGCATGGACAAGCAGACAGAGTTCGTCCTGCGCGCGATGGAGGAGCGGGACGTTCGGTTCGTCCGACTCTGGTTCACCGACGTGCTGGGGTTCCTGAAGTCAGTGGCGATCTCCCCGGCGGAGGTCGAGGGCGCCTTCGCCGAGGGTGTCGGGTTCGACGGTTCGGCGATCGAGGGCTTCGCCCGGCGCTACGAGTCGGACATGATCGCGCACCCCGACCCGTCGACCTTCCAGATCCTGCCGTGGCGCGACCAGCAGCAGCCGACCGCCCGGATGTTCTGCGACATCCGGCTCCCCGATGGCTCGCCCTCGTACGCCGACCCTCGCTACGTGCTGAAGCGAGCGCTCCGCAAGGCCGCTGACCGGGGCTTCACGTTCTACACGCACCCCGAGATCGAGTTCTTCCTCTTCCACCCGCAGACCGACTTCAGGCAGCCGCCGAAGCCGCTCGACATGGGCGGGTACTTTGACCACACCACGCTCGGCCAGGGCAGCGACTTCCGCCGCAAGGTGATCACGATGCTCGAGCAGATGGGCATCTCGGTGGAGTTCTCCCACCACGAGGGTGCGCCTGGGCAGCATGAGATCGACCTGCGCTATGCCGACGCCCTCTCGATGGCCGACAACATCATGACCTTCCGCGTCGTGGTGAAGGAGGTCGCTGTCGCCGAGGGAATCCATGCCTCCTTCATGCCCAAGCCACTGGCTGACTGGCCGGGCTCGGGCATGCACACCCACGTGTCGCTGTTCGAGGGCGATCGCAACGCGTTCTTCGACGCCTCGGCCGAATACCACCTCTCCGACACCGCCCGGCAGTTCGTCGCGGGCGTGCTGAAGCATGCGGCTGAGATCACCGCAGTGACGAACCAGTGGGTGAACTCCTACAAGCGGTTCGCCGGTGGCGGTGAGGCGCCGTCGTACATCACCTGGGGCCGCAACAACCGGTCCGCCCTGATCCGGGTGCCGGCCTTCAAGGCGACCAAGGGTGCCTCGGCGCGCGTGGAGCTGCGGTCGCTCGATCCGGGCTGCAACCCCTACCTGGCGTTCGCTCTGATCCTCAACGCTGGCTTGGCGGGTATCGAGAACTCCTACGAGCTGCCGCCAGGTGCCGAGGACGACGTCTGGAGCCTGACCGATCGCGAGCGAGCGTCACTCGGCATGAGCCCGCTGCCGCGCAACCTCGACGAGGCAGTGCGGATCATGGAGCGCTCCGAGCTCGCCGCCGAAACCCTCGGGGAACACGTCTTCGACTACTTCCTGCGCAACAAGAAGGCCGAGTTCGACGAGTACCGTCGCGAGGTCACGCCGTGGGAGCTCGGGAAGCTGCTGCCGACGCTGTAGAAGTCACTCGAACAGAGACGCCAGGTCCGCGTGGACGCCACTGCGCCGGAGTCGGTGCGACGCGACGGCCTCAGCCCACCTGAGCGATCCGGTGGCGAGCCGGAGCAGGGTTTCGGGGTCGGTCTCAACCACGTTCGGGGGAGTGCCTCTGGTGTGAGTGGAGCCGGTGTCGCCCTCCGCTGCGAGCTGCACGGCTGCGTACGGCGGGACCCGCAGTTCCACCGTACGACCACCCCTGATCTCTCCGTAGTGCTCACACAGCGCCCGTACGGCAAGGGCGACGTCCCGCTTGTCGACCGGTCGGTCCGCGTCCAGGGCCCTCGTGACGAGGCGGGCCAGACCGACGTGGTCGTCGCTCACTGTTACTGACGGATCGGCCGGCTGCAGCCTCGCGACGGCTTCCGCGACCTGTGTACGGCGGTTCGCGCCCGACCGGGCCATCACCCGACCGCCGAGACCGACCAGAGGGATCGACCGGGACCCACGAACCAGACCGCTTGGCGAAGGAGTGGAACGCCGCAGGTCACCTCGTCCATCCGGACGCTGCCCGCCTGGATCTGGCCACCGCCCGCGCCGTGAGAGACACGCTCGCTCGCCGCGGGCGACCCGAGTCCCGGCGGGACGGTGCTGGTCGCGCCGCCGGTGTCGACCAGGAACCGCACGGGTGTGCCGTCGACATAGCCATCGGCGTACACCTCGACCGACGCAGGGTGGTCAGGATCCTCGACGAGGTGGAGCTCCAGGTGCGGCATGCGACCTCCGTTCGGTCCCGACCCTAGCCCGGAAAGTTCGGCATTACTGTGGTCAGATGAGCCAGCGAGCTACGTCGCAGGTGCCGTACTGTTTCGGCGCCGCCGGCGCGACGGGACTGCCTGGACCCGTGCTGGTTGAGCTGCTGGGCAGTCTCGGTGTCAGCGCTGCAGCGGCGCGATCCAGCCTGCATCGGCTGGTTGGCTGGGGTCTGCTGGGCGTGACTCGTGTCGGCCGGGTGGCCATCTACCGGCTCGCGGGGCAGCTCGCAGCAGGCTTTCACCAGGTCCAGAATCCCCGTCCAGCCGAGCCGTGGAGCGGCTGGTTCCACGTGCTCGTCTACGACATTCCCGAGACGCGACGCCGTGAGCGAGACCAGCTGCGACAGGCGGCGTACGGGCACGGCTACCGTCAGCTCCGACCGGGCGTGCTGATCAGCCCAACGGACAGGTCGACAGGCTTTCTGCTCGCCTTCCCACATGTGATTGCAGGACGGCTGGAGGTGCCGGTCGCCGAGGCCAGGACGATTGTCGAGCGGTGTTGGGACACCTCCGAGCTGGCCCAACGACGCGCTGCGATCGCGGGGAGGTTGGCTGCGCTCGCTGATCAGCCGACGCCCGAACCCCGTGAGGCATTCGCGCTGTTGTACGAGGAGATGACTCCCGCGGTGGCACTTCTGATCGGGGACTCGATGCTTCCGGCGGACCTGACCACGCAGCAGCCCACGGCCGACCTGAGCAGCGGGCTGGCAAGGCTGAACGAAGCGCTCGGTCCAGCAGCCGCCCAGCACGCGGGTTCGATCGTCCGTGGCTCCGGCCTGGGCCATCTGGTCGAGACGCAGCCCCGCTGAGCAACCGCGAGGCTCAGCCGCCGATGCTGACGCCGTTCCTGATCACGAAGTGAAGGATCAGCACCGCCACGTAGCCGACGATGCCTGCGATGGGCCAGGGCCGAAGATTGCCCATGGGGGTCCGGTCAGGGGCGGTGACCTTGGGGAACATCATCGACATCGGTGCGAAGGTGCCGATGGCGAGCATGGCCATCACCATGACGATCATCACCTCGGGACCGATGGGCATGGTCTGGATGAAGAACGACGACACGGTCTGGGCGACGAGGAACGGGATCGCCAGCAGCCATGGCCAGATCGTCGCGGCGAGGCGTGCCGGACGGTCGGCGCCGGTGATGCGGTCGAGGTGAGGCGCGAAGAGCCGAGCTGTGCCGAACATCCCCGCGACGCCGACCGCGCAGATCAGGAGCTGCACCCACATCGGCAGTTCGAGCGCTGCGGCTGTGACGGCCGTATCGCCCACTCCCATCGGCGTGATGATCAGGTACGTGACACCTTCAAGGATGGAGGTGAACCCCACCCAGAGCCACAGCAGATGAGCGAAACCGCCGCGCCGCTCACGTGGACGCCAGGCGGCCATGACGCCGCCGATCACGATGGAGCCCAGCACCGCCGAGAAGCTGGTCGCCGCCGTGACAAGGGGAGGGAGCTCAGCAGGGTGGTGGGTGACGCCGTACGCGTACATCGTCGAGCGGTAGCCGAGGGCAGCGCCGGTCAGCCAGTGCACCATCTCGTGGAGCAGGATCGTGATGGCGGCCCCGAGGAGGTACGCGAGCAGGCTGTTCAGGATGAGTGCACGACGATCGGGGGTGTTGGTGTTCGTCATGGCAGCAACCTTCACACAGCAAAGGGCTCATTCAGTGCGTTCTGGCCACGATTCGTCAAGAAGTCGCCACGGAAATTGCGCCATGGAAGGGCTCATGGCTGATTGACCAGCAGGCCCGCGGCCACCAGCGAATCGAGGAGCTGGGATAATGCCGCAGCATCCGGCGGTGGACCGAACCGGCGCGTGAGGAGGCGGTCAATGTCAGTCGCAGACGCCCCCGTGGCAGCTCGCCAGGCGGCCGTCGCCACCGGGCCGAGGTGATGGAGTTCGCCCGCCCGAAGCAGCACGACCTCGCCTCCCGCCACGACTGCATCGGTCCAGGGGGCGCGGTGGTAGCCCGACGTCGACGGGATCGCTTGGTCGACTGCGACGGCACGGTACGGAGAACGCCGCCGAGGCTGCAGCAGGAGTTCAGCCACCATGGTGCGAAGGTCGCCCGAGTCCTGATACGAGGCACGGGCCATCGGTACGCCACCGAGGCGGCTGGCCAGTGCGGCAATCGGGCGACTGTGGCGCGTCGTTCCGATCTGCTGTTGGGTCACCTGCCACAACAGGGAGGCCGGCGTCGGCGCCACCGCGTGCGGGCGAGGTCCGCCGGTCAGCCGGTCCAGGACCAGGACGCCCGCCAGAGTCAGCGGTCGCTGGGGGTGGCGACGGAGCCCCGCAGCATCCGGTCCCACCACGTCTTTGACCGGGTCATCCTGACCCCGGACAACACACAGCGGCTTGGGCAAGGGGGTCACCCGCTGCCGCGCGCCAACGACGAGCAGTTCGTCCGTGACATACCCGTACGACTCCTGGCACAAGCTGATCGCGGCCGTCGTCTTCCCCACACCCGACCCGGCAACCAGGCCGACCACCCGCCCCCGGTCGTCGGACACCGCGGCTGCGTGCAGCAGGACCGTGTTACTGGGCGCGTGATCCACCACCTCGTCCACCAGCCGGGCGACCAGCGAGTAGCGGAGCTCCGTGGTGAGCGCATATCTCGAGTCGGCCGCGAGGAGCGTACGAGAAGGCCCTGGTGGCCGTCGAAGCGTGTGGCAGCGGCTCCAGTCCTCACCGACCTGGGCGTGCGCTGCCGCCGTCATAGTCGCGACATCGACCGTCAGCCCGGGTAGGTGCAACGGTTGGACGAACGGTGCGGGAGGCCGCTGGTGGAGGTCAGTCTCCACCGGGGGTAGCGCCGGCTGACCCGAGCGCCTGCGTCGACGCAGCCGAGGCGGCGACCGACTCTGTGCCCTGGGCCGTCCGGGCAGGAGGGGCCGGGCACCCGCCCTGGACAGAGCAGTTGTTGAAGTTGACCGGGTCCCCGGTGCCGGTCGACCCGACCGATCGCCAGATCTTCAGTCCAGGCACGCTCGTCGTCGTCACGATCGTCCAACCGTTGCCCGTCCCGTTGAGGTTGGGTCCCGGGTAGGCCGGAGCGGTGCTCGATGTCGAACTGTGGCGGTACAGCGTCACGTTGATCGTGTTGTCGGTCCAGGCGCCGCTGGTGGGGTTCGTGGTGGAGTTGTTGTACGGCCGACTGTCGCTGGTGCGGTAAGTGAGGGTGAACCGCTGGCAGCCGCCAGACTCACCGACGGGGGCAAGCTTGAACGGCGGGCGCCAGCCCTGGTTGGGGCCGTTTTCATCGTCCTGGATGCCGTTCACCTTGATCTGGAAGTCCGAGACATCGTCGGTCTCCCGCCACGAGTACCAGGCTGAGTCACCGGTGCAGTTGCAGATTTCCAGGTACTGCGGCCCGTACACGTAGCCGTAGTTGCACCAGATGGTGGTGCCGCCGGTCGGGGTCTGCGAGTTGCTGGAGCAGATCGCCCGCATGCGGCTGGTAGCGAACGGGCCCACATTGACCCCCGCGTTGACGGTGCACTGGCTCGGACCCGCCGTTGCGGCGGGTGCGGTGGCGATGATGACGGGTACGGACCAAGCTGCGCCTGCGACGAGCGTGCGGCGGCCAAGGGTCGGTTTGGTGATGTGGTCGGTGGTCATGGAGATACAGGTCCCTTCAGAGCTCCGGGCCCCCCAAGGACCCGAATGCGCGAGAGGCCGCCTCCCCCCATGAGGCACTCACAGGAGTAGTAGAGCAGGTAAACTACCGTGGCGCACCTTGCTGTCCGTCGTCGTCAGAACTGGGCAAGGTTTGTCCGTACGCTGGCCCGATGGGTGACCGGATCGCGACCTGGCAGGGCGAGCTTGCTCGGAGAGGCTTCGTCGACTCGGCGCGGGCCGTCAGGCTGGTGGATGTCTTGTCCGACTTCCACGAGGACGGCACGCCGGGGCTGGTCGACCTGTGTTCCGCCTCGATCGATCCAGACGTCGCGCTGTCGACCCTCGTCGACCTGCTTCGTACGGACCCACCGCGCGTACACATGCTCGTCGAGCAGCCCGAGGTCGCGCGGCGGGTGGTCACCCTGCTTGGCGGCTCAGCCGAGCTGGGCCGCCACCTTGCCGCCGATCCTGCCGACATGGCGCTGCTGACGACGCAGCCGCGCCGCGACCCGGCATCCGAGATCCTGGCCAGGATCCTCCATTCGGTAGCTGCCACGGAGGACGCCCCCGTGGCAACCGCCGCCGGAGCTGCCGACGAGCTACGACTGGCCAACCGACGTGAGCTGTACCGCATCGCTGTTCGCGATCTGACCAGCCCAGATGCCCTGGCGTTGCTGCCCGACATCGCCGCTGAGCTGGCGGACCTCGCGGATGCTGTCATGCAGGGAGCGCTGGCGATCGCCAGAGCTGCAGTCCCCGGTAACGACCGTGTGCGCTTCGCCATCCTGGGGCTGGGCAAGGCCGGTGCCCAGGAACTCAACTACATCTCCGACGTCGACGTGCTCTATGTGGCCGAGCCAGCGCTCGATGCCGACGGTGAGCCGCGCTGCACACCGGAGGAAGTTGTCGCGATCGGCACCCGGCTTGCCGCCGCGGTCACCCGGGCCTGCTCCGACCACACCCGAGCTGGGACGATCTGGCAGGTCGACGCGGCACTGCGCCCGGAGGGCAAGGCGGGACCCCTGGTCCGGACGCTGTCGTCGATGAGGGCGTACTACGCCAAGTGGGCCAAGACGTGGGAGTTCCAGGCCATGCTCAAGGCGCGCCCGATGGCGGGCGACCTGGCATTGGGGCAGGAGTTCTGCGACCTGGTCACACCGTACGTCTGGGCAGCGGGGGAGCGGGACGGGTTCCTCGCCGAGACCCAGGCGATGCGGCGGAGGGTCATCTCGCTGATCCCCGCCAAGGAGGCCGAGCGCGAGATCAAGCTGGGTGCGGGGGGTCTGCGCGACACGGAGTTCACGGTCCAGCTCCTGCAACTTGTCCACGGCCGGGCCGACGAGCGACTCCGGCTCAGGGCGACCCTGCCTGCCTTGCAGGAACTGATCGACCACGGTTACGTCGGGCGGTCCGACGGGGCGACGATGACTGCTGCCTACCGCTTCCAACGACTCCTTGAGCATCGGGTCCAGCTGTTCCGCATGCGCCGTACGCATCTCCTGCCTGATGACGAAGCTGGGCTGCGTCGGCTCGCCCGGGCGGTCGGACTGTCGAGTACCGCTGAGGTTGTCGACCGGTGGCGCGCCAGCGCTCGTACGGTGCAACGGCTCCACACCAGGCTGTTCTACTCACCGCTGCTGGATGCAGTGGCGAGGATCCCCTCCGAGGCGATGCGGCTCACCACCGATGCCGCCCGGACGAGGCTGGCGGCTCTCGGCTACGCAGACCCGGCAGCGGCACTGCGCCACATCGAGGCGCTCTCCACCGGTATGTCACGGCATGCCGAGATCCAGCGTCAGCTCCTGCCGGCGATGCTCGGCTGGTTCGCGGAGGGCCCCAACCCCGACCATGGACTGCTGGCCTTCCGCCAGGTCTCAGAGACGCTCGGGTCGACTCCCTGGTATCTGCGGGCTCTCCGCGACGAGGGTTTGATGGCCGAGCGGATGGCGGTGATCCTGTCGAGCAGCCGCTACGCGGTGGACCTGATGCGACGTTCGCCACAGTCGGTGCAGCTGCTCGCCGATGATGCTGACCTCACCCCACGCACGCGTGACGAGCTGAAGGAGTCCATGGCGTCGGCATTGGCGCGGAACTCCGAGCCGGAGCGTGCCCTCGAGTCGGTCCAGGCAATGCGGCGGCACGAGCTGCTGCGGGTGGCGATGGGCGATGTCCTGGGGCGAACTGACCCTGAGGTCGTCGGTCGGGCGCTGACGGATATCGCCCACGCTACGGTGGAGTCGACCCTGGAGCTGGCCCGCCGCGAGGTCGAGGGGGCCCCGGGCCTTGCCGTCGTGGCCATGGGTCGGTGGGGTGGGGCCGAGCTGTCGTACGGCTCCGACGCCGACGCCATGTTCGTGATGGCCGACACCGATGACTCCGATGAGACCGCGGCCGCCACGCGCCTGGCCACCCGGGTCCGGGCGATGCTGCGGCAGCAGGACAAGGAAACCGCCCTCGAGCTGGACCCAGACCTTCGTCCAGAGGGCAAGGGCGGGCCGCTCGTCCGCACGCTCTCGTCGTACCGCACCTACTACGAGCGCTGGTCGTCAACCTGGGAGGCGCAGGCATTGCTGCGCGCCGACCTCGGCGCTGGCGACGATCGGGTGGGTCGCGCGTTCCTGGCCCTCGTCGCTCCCGTCCGATACCCGACCGATGGCTTGGCGCTGAGCCAGGTCATCGAGATCCGCCGCCTCAAGGCGCGGATGGAGAGTGAGCGGATGCCGCGGGGCGTCGATCCGAGCCGGCATGTGAAGCTGGGGCCGGGCGGCCTATCGGACGTCGAGTGGACAGTGCAGCTCCTCCAGCTGCAGCACGCCCATCGGGTGCCGGAGCTGAGAACCACGCGGACGCTCGAGGCGCTGCGCGCACTGCGCAACGAGGGCCTGGTGGATGACCACGACGGTGCAGCGCTGGAGGCTGCCTGGCTGCTGGCCGGTCGGATCCGCAACATGGCCATGCTCGTCCGAGGGCGGGCGTCGGACGTGATCCCCACCGATGCGCGCGAGATGGCCCAGGTGGCCGAGTTGCTGGGGTACGGCCGCGGCGGAGCCTCGCACCTGTACGACGAGTGGCGGCGGCTGGCCAGGCGGGCCAAGCACGTGACTGATCGGCTCTTCTTCGGCCTCACGAGTACCTGACAGCCTGCCCTCCCATACAGAAGCGGCGGCCCCTCCGGGACCGCCGCTTGGCTGACTTCAGTGCGCGCTGAGGCTTACTTGGCCTTCTTCTCGAACAGGTCGAGCTTGCCGAAGTGCTCTGCGAGAAGGTAGTAGACCGTCACGCGGTTCTTGCGGTGGGCACCCTCGAGCTTCTCGCCCACAGCGGCGAGACCCTTGTCGATTGCGTCCGAGTCGGTGAGTCCTAGCTTCTTGGTGCAGAAGCCAGCCTTCACACGGGCGAGCTCCTCGGGATCACTGAACGACACCAGCGACGAGTCCGCCTTCTGCAGGGCGATCCCGCAGTGACGAACGATCCCGGCGATGTGGTCGTCGGACGCGTTGGGTGCGTACTTCTTGACGTCGGCGGCCCAGTCGGCCATGTCTGGTGCTCCTTTCAAGTGACGCCGGCTCTGGCGTCCTTTGTGCGCAGCCTACGCTGTCAGCCCACGCATGGGGCGCTTCTCGCACACCGCGTCGGGAGTGTCGTGACACGTGGCTTCGACGTCACAGCGACAGGGATGACAGCACTCCACCCGCGATGATCGGCGTCCCGTCCGGTACGGCTCTGGCGCCCATGTCCCTCAGCTTCAGGTACAGCAGTTCCGGTGGTGGGTTGTGATGCCCGAGGTGCACGGCGACCACGTCAGTGGTGCCGGTGGCCGAGCCCCACTCCCGCAACTGGGCGACCGCCTCGGCGAAGGTCCGCAGGCTGTGGTGCTTGCCCTCGGTCAGGTCGTCCCGCTCCCCGAAGGTCTGCTCCATGCAGACCAGGTCGAGCCTGGTTCCGGCGAGCATCTCCTTCACGCCACGCGCCCACGGGCCGGTGTCGGTCGCCCAGAGCATGGTCGCGTCAGGGCCGGCGATCGCGTAGAGGCAGGCCTCGCCGAGTGCCTCATGGGCGGCCGGCAGTGCTCGTACGCGGTACTTACCGAGCGAGACGTCCCGGCCGGCCGTGATCGGAACCA
>Ga0116179_1000336_pt1 | contig 36928 bp, 31 predicted proteins | sample AD_UKC071_MetaG_FD_89751 | JGI IMG/M metagenome (GOLD analysis project Ga0116179, IMG submission 89751) | Active sludge microbial communities of municipal wastewater-treating anaerobic digesters from USA - AD_UKC071_MetaG | ecosystem: Engineered > Bioreactor > Anaerobic > Digestate | place: USA...
CAGCAGCAGCGACACGGTCGCGAGGGCCGTGATCAGCACGATGTGCCCGAACTCGACCAGCTGCGCCTTGGCATGGTGCCGGAACAGGAAGCGGTGCAGGCTCACCGGGGCGAGCGCCAGGACCGCGCTCATCCCCGAGAGCACCACCAGCACCAGGTACATCGCGCGCTGGCCCTCGCTCAGCTCGGGGAAGCCGCTCTGAAAGGCGATCGCGAGCAGGAACCCGGTGAGAATCTGCGTGCCGGTCTGCAGCACGCGCAGCTCCTGGAGCAGCTCGCCCCAATTGCGGTCGTATCGCTCGTCCGGCGTCTCGGCGCGGCCGCCGCTGCCCGGCCACGCCGATGCCCGTCCGGACTCGTCAGCCATGCCAGTCATCCTCGCCGCGCGCGGCATCCCCCGCAATGGGGCCCGTCTCGCGGGTGCCGCGGCCGACCGCTCGCCGCCGATTCGCCACCTGCGCGTTCTGGTGGTAGTGTTGTCTCTTGTGACGCGGGGTGGAGCAGCTCGGTAGCTCGCTGGGCTCATAACCCAGAGGTCGTAGGTTCAAATCCTGCCCCCGCAACAAAGAAAAGGCCCCTGATCTGGTGTTTTACATCAGATCAGGGGCCTTTGCCTTACCCTCCGAGATCGAAGCTAAGCTCCAAACTAAGCGCAACCTTCCCCGCCGGGAAGCCATGGGCAAGACTGCCCGAGCGCAGAAAAATGCCCTCCCGCGGCAGCAGCGGGAGGGCATCTTCGACTCGAACGACTAGGAGCCGATCCTTCGGTCCAGGTGTCCCAGATGGCGTTGCCCAGCGCGGCCCTCATCGTGTACTTGGAGCGACCCGTCCAGCATGACGTCGCTGCGGCAACGGCTGACATCGCCTTGTCCGCCGATGCGAAAGTCTTCGTCTCGCCCACCTTCTTGCCCGCAGCGTCCAGCTTGGTGAGCTGGTACGTCTCCTCGGCCTTGGCAGGGAGGTAGTAGTTGTCGAACGCGGCGCGATCCTCTGCACTGAGGGCCTCGTACGCCTTCTCTGGGTCCGCCGACGAGTTCAGCTTGCTGAACACCTCGGCGGCGCTGCTGGGCTGGAACATTGTGGTCGTGCTGGCGCTCTCTGCCGCGGCCGGCTACGCATCCTGGCACCTCTTGGAGACGCACGCGATCGCCTTGGGCGGCCGGATCTCGGCGCAGCTGCAGGGCCGGCACCCTGTTCGCCGAGCGATCGACGTGCCACGATGACCGCATGAGCATCGCGACCTCGGCTGACGGCACCGCGCTCTCGTTCACCGCAACCGGCGACGGGCGCACCGTCGTGATCGTGAACGGCGCGCTCTCGACGGCGGCCGACGCGGCGCCGCTGGCCGAGGCACTCGTCGCGGCCGGGCTGCGCGCCGTCACCTGGGATCGCCGCGCGCGCGGCGCGAGCGGCGATCGCGCCGGCTCCACGCCGGACGACGAGATCGCCGACCTCGGGGCCGTCATCGCCGCGGCCGGCGGCGCCGACGCCGTGCTGGGCCACTCCTCGGGTGCGGTGCTCGCGCTGGCTGCGGCATCCCGCGGCGTGCCGACCGGCGCGCTGTTCCTGTCAGAGCCGCCGATCGACTTCGACGGCACCGGATTCGGCCCGGAGCTCGCCGAGCGGTTGCAGGGGCTCGTCGACGCCGGCCAGCCGGTCGAGGCCATCGCGAGCTTCCAGCTCGACGCCATCGGCATCCCCGCCGCCATGGTCGCGGCGGCGCGCGAGCAGGGACAGCTTGCCGCGCTCGCCCCGCTCGCGCAGTCGACGGTGTACGACACCCTCCTCACCCTGCGGATGCGGCGGCCGTCGGCCGAGATGCTCGACGTGCCGGTGCCGGTCACCGTGCTGCGCGGGGCCCAGACGTTCCCGTTTCTCATCGACTCCTCGGATCGCCTGGCCGGCGCGCTCCCGGGTGCGCGGCTCGTCATCGTGCCCGAGTCGGTCATGCACCGCCCCGACCCGACGGCGACGGCGCGCGTGGTCGCGGCGGGCCTCCAGGCTCGCTGAGTATCGTGAGAGCGGGATGCCGCGACACCCGCGGCATCCTTGCCCGCAGCTTCACACCCAGCCCGAGGAGCACCGAATGTCGACCGTCGCCGAACTGACCGCCGAGCTTGCGGCGCTCGAGAATCCCAAGGCGCGCGCGATCAACGAGCGTCACGGCGATGACCACGGCGTCAACCTCGCGGCGCTGCGCGCGATCGCGAAGCGCCTGAAGACACAGCACGAGCTTGCGGTCGAGCTGTGGGCCACCGGCGACACGGCGACGCGACTGCTCGCGCTGCTGGTGTGCCGGCCCAAGGAATTCAGCGCCGACGAGCTCGACGCCATGCTGCGCGAGGCGCGCGCACCCAAGGTGATCGACTGGCTCGTGAACTATGTCGTGAAGAAGGGGCCGCACGCCGAGGCGCTGCGGCTGCGCTGGAGCGCCGACGCCGAGCCCACGGTCGCCGCGGCCGGATGGGCGCTCACGGCCGACCGGGTCGTGAAGCGCCCAGACGGTCTCGACCTGGACGGCCTGCTCGACACCATCGAGGGCGAGATGCAGCAGGCCCCCGATCGACTCCAGTGGGAGATGAACACGACCCTCGCACAGATCGGCATCACCCAGCCCGGACTGCGCGCGCGGGCGCTGCACATCGGCGAGAAGCTCGGCGTGCTCAAGGACTATCCCACTCCCCCGAACTGCACCTCGCCGTACGCGCCGATCTGGATAGGCGAGATCGTGCGGCGGCAGGAGGCGAAGCAGAAGTAGGCCGGGCGGCGCAACCGCAGCCATGCAGCCGCACCCGGCGGCCGCACCAGGCGGGCAGCCCCACCGCGAACGCGCGAGGCGCGGGACACACACCGTGGCTCCCGCGCCTCTCGCGTTGTCGCGCCTCGGCTACTCGCCGTTCAGCGCCAGCAGCTTCTCGACCGCCTTCGTGAGTCGGGCGTCCGCCTCGCCGAAGGCGGCGAAGTCGCCGGCCTTCAGTGCGGCGTCACGGTCGGCCATCGCCACGCGCGCCTCCTCGAGGGCGACCGACATCGCGTCGCCCGAGACGGGCGGGCCGGGCGAGGGCTGGGGCGCCGGCGTCTCGCCGGGCTCGGTGGGCGGCGCGACCGGGCTGACCCCGCCGTCGCCGGCGCTCGCCCCGGAGTCGCCGCCGAACAGCGAGTCGAGCGCCTCGTCGAGCGTGTCTTCGAAGGCGATCTTCTCGCCGAATGCGACCAGCACCTTGCGCAGCGCCGGGAACGAGGTCTCGCCCGAGGACTGCACGAACACGGGCTGCACGTAGAGCAGGCCGCCGCCGACCGGCAGGGTCAGCAGGTTGCCGTTGAGCACCTGCGTCTGGCCCTGCTTCAGCAGGTTGATCTGCGACGAGACATTCTGGTCAGAGTTGAACGTGTTCTGCACCTGACCGGGACCGGGCACGGTGGGGTCGGCGTCCAGCGCCAGCATGCGCAGCTTGCCGTAGTCCTCGCTCTTCACGCCGGCAGTGCTGCCTGCGTTGGAGTCGACGGCCAGGTAGCCGGTCAGCACGTTTCGCGTTTCGGTGCCGCTCGCGGCAGGGATGAACGAGCTGAACATCGAGAACGTCGGCGTCTCCTGGCCCGGCATCTGCATGGTCAGGTAGTACGGCGGCTGCAGCTCGGTCTTGATCTGCGGGTCCGGCGGCGTCACCCAGCGGTTGTCGCTCTGGTAGAACGACTGCGCGTCGGTGACGTGGTACTCGCCGAGGATCGAGCGCTGCACCTTGAACAGGTCGGTCGGGTAGCGCACGTGGCTCATGAGGTCTGCCGACATCTCGCTGATCGGCTCGAGCGTGGTCGGATAGACCTTCTGCCAGGCCTCGAGCACCGGGTCGTTCTCATCCCACGCGTACAGCGTGACCGAGCCGTCGTACGCGTCGACGGTGGCCTTCACCGAGTTGCGGATGTAGTTGATGTTGTCGACCGCGATGCGGGGGGTGACGTTCGTCGAGTCGGCGATCGCGCGCTGGAGGCTGACGGTGTTCGAGTACGGGTACGACGCCGAGGTGGTGTATCCGTCGACGATCCACACGATGCGGCCGTCGACGACGCTCGGGTACGGGTCGTTGTCGAGCGTGAGGTAGGGCGCCGCCTTCTGCACGCGCAGCTTCGGGTCGCGGTCGTAGAGAATCTGCGACTCGTCGTTGACGTACTCGGAGAGCAGGATGTCGGTCGACTGGAACTTCAGCGAATACAGCAGCCGCGGGAACATGCTGCCGATGCGCGGGCCGCCGTCGCCGTCGAAGGTGGTCTTCGTCTCGCTCGACCCCTCCTCGCCGCGCGGGTAGTCCATCTCGAGCGGCGTCGAGCCCTCGGGCGCGCCGACGATGGAGTACAGCGGCGAGTTCTCGCCGAAGTACACACGCGGCTCGAACTTGCCAGTGTCGCTCAGCGTGCCGCTCGTGGGGATGTTGCCCTCGAGGTACAGCGGGTAGCCGTCGCTCGAGCGCTGGTTGCCGTATGCGGCCACGAGGCCGTAGCCGTGCGTGTAGACGACGGCGGTGTTCTGCCAGGTGGCCGAGCTCAGGCCGCGCTGGTTCAGCTCGCGGACCGAGACGAGGGTGTCCTGCACCTCGCCGTCGAGCTCGTAGCGATCGACGTCGAGGGTGTCTGCGAACGCGTAGTACGGGCGCACCTGCTGCTGCTGGCGCACCGTGGGCGGGATGATCGCCGGGTCCATGATGCGGATGTTGGCGGTGGTCTCGGCGTCGTTGCGCAGGGTGCCCGCGTTGGTGTCGACGACCGGCGTGAACGGCTCCTTCGTCATCTCGGCCACGCCGTATGCCTCGCGCGTCGCGTCGATGTTGCGCTGGATGTACTGCTGCTCGTAGGCGAACTCGTTCGGGCGCACCTGGAAGGTCTGCACGATGTAGGGGTAGCCGACGCCGACCACGACCGCCGAGATGACGAGCAGCGCCGTGCCGATGAGCGGGAAGCGCCAGCGGCCGATGACGGCGGTGACGAAGAACAGGATGGCGACGATCGCGGCGATGGCGGCGAGGATCGCCTGGCCCGGAATCACGGCGTTCGCGCCGGTGTACGTGGCGCCGGTCATGCTCTCGCCGGTCTGCACCAGGGTCAGGTAGCGGTCGAGCCACAGGCTCACCGCCTGCACGACGAGGTAGAGGCCGGCGATGATCGCGAGCTGGATCCGGGCCGACTTCGAGATGCGCAGCTCGCGCTGACCGGCGCGCACTGCGCCGTAGAGGTATGCGACGACCGCCGTCACCAGCAGGCAGACGATCAGCACCGCCGAGGCGAAGCCGAGTGCCGAGCTGTAGAACGGCAGGGCGAACATGTAGAACCCGGTGTCGAGCCCGAACTGGGGGTCGACCACGTCGGTCGAGACGCCGTTGAACCACAGCCACGTCGTCTCCCACGTCGAGGAGGCCGCGAAGCCGGCGAAGAAGCCGAAGAACACCGGGATGCCCCACATCGCGAGGCGACGCAGCGGCTCGATCGCCTCCTGGTAGCGGCCCAGCTGCGAGCTGAGGCGCGCGTAGACGGGCCGCGTGCGGTAGGCCAGCTGGATCGACAGCCACACCGGCAGCGCCATCGCGACGAACCCGACCAGGAACATCACGATGCGCGCGATCCACTGCGTGAGCAGCACCTCCTCGAACCCGAGCTGGTCGAACCAGAGGAAGTCGGTGAGCAGGTTGGCCGCGAAGAAGAACGCAACGAGGAGCGCCGCGAGAATCCCGAGCGAGATGGCCAGAACCTTTCGGGTGCGAGATTCAGGCTGCGGCCGGGGCGGTGTCGTCGTCGTGGTCACTCGACCATCTTAGGCGGGCGCTGTCTGTGGATAGCCTCAGCGTTCGGCCGCGCGCCCGCGCGCTCTGCTCAGCGTGCGAGCACGGTCTCGCAGCTCGCGAGCGCGTCGATGTCGCCCTCGCCGCGCAGCGCCGCCAGCGCCTCGAGCGAGGCGTCGAGATTGTCGACGGCGATCACCCGCAGGCCATCGGGCACGTGGCCGACCACCTCGGCGCAGTTCGTGACCGGCGCGAGGAAGAACTCGGCGCCCGCGTCGCGCGCGCCGAACAGCTTCTGTCGGATGCCGCCGATCGGCCCGATCGTGCCGTCGGCGCGGATCGTTCCCGTGCCCGCGACCTGCTCGCCCCCGTTGAGCTCGCCCGGGGTCAGCATGTCGATGATGCCGAGCGCGAACATCTGACCGGCGCTCGGTCCGCCGACGTTGTCGAGCTGAATGGTGACGTCGATCGGGAAGTCGTAGTCGTGCGTGATCCCCACGCCCAGGCGCCAGCTGCCCTCCGGCGAGGCCGCGTCGACGACCCAGGTCGGGGTCACCTCGACCTCGTGCTGCACGCCGCCGCGATCGACGACGAGGCGCAGCGGCGCGCCCGCACCCTCCTGGATGCGCTCGCGCAGGCGATCGTTGGAGTCGATCGCCTCGCCGTCGACCTCGCGGATCACGTCATCCACCTCGAGACGACCGGCCGAGGGTGAGGCATCCGCGATGCTCACCACGCGCACCTGCGTGCCGATGTCGTAGCCGAGGGCCAGCAGCGCCGCGGCGATGCCCTCCTGCTGCGAGTTGATCATGTCGACCGCGTTGGCCTCCTCGCGCTCCTCGAGCGTCTGCTCGGGCGGGAACACGGCGTCCACCGGCACGATCGCCCGCGACGGGTCGAACCACGAGAGCACCAGCTCGAACCAGTTCGGCATGTGCTCGCGGTTGCCGCGCACCTGCACCGTGGTCAGGTCGAGCGTGCCCGCCGTGGGGAAGGTCTCGGCGCCGGCCACCGTGATCAGGGGAAGCTCCCCGCCGTCTTTGGTGGGCACCGTGCCGAGCGTGTCGTACACCGGGCCGGGCTGCTGGATGACGGAGCCCGACGGCAGGAACGACATGGCCAGCAGCGCCAGCAGCGCGATGACGATCGCGGTGCTGCCGAGTCGCATGCCCCGCCGGCGCCGCGCTGGGGGCCGCGCCGGGCCCGGGTTCGGAAACAGTGGGGCGTCGCTGCCGTTGTCGAGAAGCGCCACGACGCCGCCTTTCAGTTCATCGAATCGGTGTGTCGGCCCGCCCTGCGCGGTCGCCGTTCGCAATCGGCTTAAGGCGCGGGACCGTCTGGCAGCAATCCTGCAGGCCGCTGCCATTAGCGTAGAGGGCACGAGCGGCAAGACCCTGGGAGGCGGCTGACGTGAACGACGACGACAAGAGTCCTGAGGAACGAATCCAGGAGCTCCTGCGGCAGCTCTTGAGTGGGGATGCCGGCGCCCTGGCCGGCCTCCAGGGCATCCCTGGCATCGACCCGGAGCAGCTCGCGGCGCTCTCGGGCATGAACATCGACCCCGCGATGCTGGGCGAGCTCATGCAGCAGCTGCAGCGTGCCTTCTCCTCGAGCGGCGAGGGCTTCTCATGGGAGCTCACCAAGACGCAGGCGCTGCGCATCGCCTCCGAGGGCGGGCTGAGCGTGAGCGACGAGCAGCGCGCCGAGCTCGACGCCGCGCTCAACGTCGCGGGGCTCTGGCTCGGCGAGGCCACGACCATCTCGGAGCTCGCGAGCGACCCGATCGTCGCGAGCCGCGCCGAGTGGGTCGAGGCGACGCTGCCCGTGTGGGCGGAGGTCGCCGAGCCGGTCGCGACGAGCATCGCCGACGCGCTCACCGCCTCGCTCCAGGAGCAGCTGCCCGAAGAGATGCAGGGCATGGCGCAGGGCGCCGGGCGCATGATGCGCGGCCTCGGCGGCTCGCTCTTCGCGACGCAGCTCGGCTTCGTCGTCGGCCAGCTCTCGCGCGAGGTCGTCTCGGGCGGCGATGTCGGCATCCCGCTGATGCCGACCGGGACCGCGGCGGTGCTCCCCCAGAACCTCGCCGACTTCGGCGCCGGGCTCGAGATCCCGGTCGACCAGATCGCCCTGTTCATCGCGGCGCGCGAGCTCGCCCACGCGCGCCTCTTCCGGCACGCGAAGTGGCTCCGGCTGCACGTGATCTCGTCGATCACCGAGTTCGCTCGCGGCATCCAGATCGACACCGACGCCCTCGAGGACCTCGCCAGCCGCTTCGATCCCTCGCAGCCCGAGGAGCTGCGCGCCGCGCTCGAGAGCGGCGCCCTGCTGCCCAGCCGCACCGAGGCGCAGGAGGCGACGCTCGCGCGCCTCGAGAGCATGCTCGCGACGATCGAGGGCTGGGTCGACGTGGTGACCGCCGACGCGACCGCGCGCCTGCCGAAGTCGGACGCGATCGCCGAGGTCGTGCGCCGGCGCCGCGCCGCGGGCGGACCGGCCGAGCAGGCCTTCTCGTCGCTCGTCGGCCTCCAGCTGCGCCCCCGGCGCCTGCGTGAGGCCGCGGCGATGTGGCGCGCGATCACGGACGCCGTGGGCGTCGAGGCGCGCGACACGCTCTGGGACTACCCGGACCTGATGCCGAGCTCGGAAGACATCGACGACCCGAGCCGCATCATCGCGAGCCTGGAGGCGCGGCTTCGTGGCGACGCGCCCGTCGCCGATGAGATCGACGACGCGATCGCGCGCCTCCTGGCGGGCGAGGATGAGCGCCCGCGCGAGGGCGACGGCGGCGTCGAGGAGCCCGGCGCTGGTGCGGACGACACCGGCGACGGTGGCCCCGACGGGCCCCACCCCGAGCCGACCGTGTAGCGCGCGGCGGGCGCGCCCACTCGTCGTCCACAGGCGCACGCGCGCCTCCGCCCGGGGGCACTGGCTGTGGATAGCCGACCGCGCCCGACCGGCGGGCCGCAGACTCGCTGCATGACGATCATCCTCCGCCTCGATCCCGCGTTGCCCGCGCTCTGGCGTTCGGCCGATGCCCTGCAGCTCGGGGTGCACGCGGCGGCGGTGCTTTCCCCGGTCGAGCCATGGCAGCTGCGGCTGCTCCACGAGCTCGCCGCGGGCATGCCCGAATCCGCGCTGATGGTGTGGGCCGGCATCCTCGGCGTCGACCCGGCGCGCGTTCGCGAGCTGCTCGCGCGCCTCGCCCCCGCGCTGCTGCGCATCGACCCTGACCAGTCGCGCCCTCCCGCGCGCATCGTGCTGCACTCGGCTCGGCCGACCGAAGACGCGCGCCTGCTGGCGGCGCTGCGCGGCGTGTGCGTCGACGCCGGGATCGAGGTGGTCGAGCTCCCCGCCAGGGCGCGAGCCGCGGCATCCGCCGCGCCCGCGCCCGACCCGACGACGTTCGACGCCGAGCTGGCGGTCACGGTCGCGCATCACCTCGTCGACCCGCGCATCAGCGCGGGCCTGCTGTCGGCCGACGTCGCGCAGCTGCCCGTGGTCGTGACGACGAGCGGGGTGCGTGTGGGGCCGCTCATCGTGCCCGGCCGCACCGGATGCCTGCACTGCGCCGAGCTGCACCGGGCGGAGCTCGACCCGGCGTGGCCGGTCCTCGCGACCCAGCTGCTCGAGCGCACGGCTCCCGAGCCGAGCGCGCTGGTGGCGATCGAGGCGGCGACGCTCGTCGCCCGGTTCGTGCACGACGCCACCGGGCCGCGGGGCGATGCCCGGGCGTGGGGGCGTTCGGTCAGCGTCCGCGCGCAGGACGCTCGGCGCGAATGGCGGAGCCATCGCCCGCATCCGTCGTGCGGATGCCGATCTCTCGAAGAAAGCGGGAGCCCTCACGAGGCCCGCGCCCGCCAAAGCGCGAGAACGACAGCGAGAGCGTTGCGCGTGCCCGCGTGATGCCCACGTAGGCCAGCCGGCGCTCCTCGTCGATCTGCGCGGGCGCGCCGGCGTACGAGATCGGCAGCTGTCCCTCGGTGAGCCCGACCATGTGCACGTGGGCCCACTCGAGGCCCTTGGCGGCGTGCAGCGTGGAGAGCGTGACCGTGTGGCGGGTGGGCTCGTGGTGGTCGCGCTGCCGCGCCTGCAGCTCGTCGGTGAACGCCCGGAGGGTGGTGCCCGCGGGGGCGTCCTGCGCGAGGCGCAGCAGCGCGGCACGCGCCTCCCACGAGTCGCGGAGCGCGCCCCCGGCGGCGGGCGGCTCGTCGCTCATGCCCAGCGAGCGCAGCACGTCTCGCACATCGCGCACGAGGTCGCCCTGCGAGGGCGCGACGGCGGCGCCGCGCAGCGCCATGACCGCCTGGCGCACCTCCGGAATGTCGAAGAACCGCTTGCCGCCGAGCACCGTGCTCGGCACCCCGAGCGCCGCGAGCGCCGCGTCGAGCTCGAGCGACTGCGCGTGCGCGCGGTAGAGCACAGCGATGTCTTGCGGACGCACCCCGGCACGAATCTGCTGCTGGATGCGCCCCGCCACCCCCGCGGCCTCGGCAGCGTCGCTCGGGTAGGCCATGACGACGGTCTCGGGCTGCGCGCCGGCGCCCGCCCCGGCTTCAGGGGTCTCGGGCGCCGCGGGCGTGAGCTCCAGCGCGCCGGCGCGGCCGCGCATCAGCGCGTTCGCGGTGGCGAGCACCGCCGCCGTGGAGCGATAGTTGCGCTCCAGGCGCACCAGCCTGGTGTTCGGGTGGGTCGCGGCGAAGTCGAGCAGGTAGCGCGAATCGGCGCCGGCGAAGCTGTAGATCGTCTGGCTCGCATCGCCCACGACGCACAGATCGCCGCGTCCTCCGAGCCACAGCTCGAGCAGTCGCTCCTGCAGCGGCGAGACATCCTGAAACTCGTCGACCGTGAAGTGGCGATACTGCTCGTGCACCGCGGCGGCGACGCGCGGCTCGGCCTCGATCATCCCCGCGCAGGCGAGCAGCACGTCCTCGAAATCGAGCGAGCGACGCTCATCCTTGAGCTTCTCGTAGGCGCGCTGCAGATCGAGCAGCGTCGCCATCGGGAGCCTGGCGACCGGCGGGCGACCGGCATCCGCGTACGCGTCGATGCTGCGCATGGTGGTCTTGCGCCATTCGATCTCGGCGGCGACGTCGCGCAGCGCGGCGGTGTCGAGGCGCACCCCCACCTCGTCGGCGGCGTGCGCGAGCAGACGCACCTTGTTGTCGACGACGAGCGGCGCGGAGTCGCCTGCCACGATCGGCCAGAAGTAGTTCAGCTGCGAGAGCGCGGAGGCATGAAAGGTTCGCGCGGCGACGCCGTCGATCCCGAGTGCCCGGAGGCGCGCACGAAGCTCGCCTGCCGCCTTCGTGGTGAACGTGACCGCCATGACCCGGCTCGGGGTGTAGGCGCCGGTATCGACGCCGTAGGCGATGCGATGCGTGATCACGCGCGTCTTGCCGGTGCCGGCGCCGGCCAGCACGCACACCGGGCCGCGCAGCGCCGTCGCGGCCTCGCGCTGCTGCGGGTCGAGACCCGCGAGCGCGCGCTCGCGGGATGCCGTCACAGGCGCGAGCCGCCCGAGTGCCACTGGTCGATGAGGGCGCGGGCGACCGACGCCGACGCCGGGATCCGCACGTCGCCGCGCCCCGCCATCGCATCGTTCAGGTCTTCGCGGCTGAACCAGCGCACGCTGAGGATCTCGGTGCCGTCGGCGCGCGCCGCGTCGGCGCTCGCCGCCCGGGCGAAGAACCCGACCATGAGCGATTGCGGGTAGGGCCACGCCTGCGATGCCGCGTACTCGATGTCGACGACCGTGATGCCGGCTTCCTCGAAGGTCTCGCGCACGACGGCGCCCTCGAGCGACTCCCCCGCCTCGACGAACCCGGCGAACAGCGAGTACGTGCTCTTCGGCCACAGCGCGTTGTTCCCGAGCAGGATGCGGTCCTGATCGTCCGTGATGGCGACGATCACGGCGGGATCGGTGCGGGGGAAGTGCTGGCGCCCACAGCCGGTGCACTCGCGCGACCACCCCGCCTGCCGCAGCTCGGCCACCGCGCCGCACGCCGGGCAGAATCCGCCGAGCCGATGCCAGCGCGCGAGCGCGACGCCGGTGACGCCGAGATCGGCGTGCTCGGGCGAGAGCTCGCCGCCGACGAGCCGCATCTCGCCCCATCCGCCGGGGCCGGCGAACTCGGCTTGGTCGCGGACCGCCGCGAGCAGCACGTGGGTGCCCGAGGCATCCCGGCCCAGGTAGCCCGTGAACGCCGCCTCGTCGAGCCCGGTCTCGGCCACGGTCGCCAGGTGCAGCGCGGGCGTGGCCGCGGCGGCGAGCGGGATGCTCGCGTTGTTGACCACGAGCACGCGTGTGGCCGGATCGGCGACCAGCCGCGAGATGAGCTCGGGCTCTTCCCGAAGCTCGGCCGCGCGGTCACCCACGACGCGCGACAGCGGCGCACGGGAAGTGGTCTGGTCGGGGCGCTGCTGTGTGGTCATCGACAACCTCTCTCGCGGGCGTGGCGACGAAGGACAGCTGTGCCGCCGACCTACCCTAGAGGGCATGACTCGCTCACCGTTCACTCTAGCCGCGTCGGTGACGAAGGCACTGCCCGGCGCGATGGTCATCGGCGCGGGACGCCTGTCGCACGGTGCGAACGGCCGCTACGACTCGGCCGTCGTGCTGCTGCAGGATGGCACCAAGGTCGTCGTCCGCGCCGCGCCGGTCGGAGGCGACGCCGAGGCCGAGCGCGAGCTGGCCGCCGAGACCATGGCGCTGCGCGCGCTGACCGCGGGCGCGCGCTCGCGGCTCGGCTTCCGCGCCCCGAGCGTGCTCGGCCAGGCGGGGCTCGGCGATGCCCGGGCGCTCGTCGTCGATTTTCTGCCCGGCTACCAGGTGGACGCGCAGCACATCCCTGCCGGCGACGGCATCGCCCCATCGATCGGCCGTGCCATCGCCGCCGTCCACGCCCTGCCGACCTCGGTGGTGCGCGACGGCGGGCTGACGGTCCGCACCAGCGCGCAGTCGCGCGCCGACGTCACGACCCTGCTCGATCGCGCCATCGCGACGCGGCGCCTGCCGGCCGCGCTCGCGAGCCGGTGGCGCGCCGCCGTCGACGACGACGCGCTGTGGGCGTTCAAGCCGGTCGTGGTGCTCGGACACGTCGACGCGTCGTCGTTTCTGATCGAGGACCACGAGAGCGGCCCCGGCGTGTCGGGCGTGCTCGGCTGGCACGGCCTCGCGGTCGGCGACCCCGCACTCGATCTGCACTGGATCGCGTCGGCCCCCGAGGCATCCACCGACATCTACGCGGGATATGCCGCGGGCGCCTATCGCACCCCAGACGCGAACCTGCACGCGCGGGCACGCCTGCTCGCCGAGCTCGAGTTCGCGAAGTGGCTCGTGCACGGGCACGAGCTGCACCGCGCCGACATCGTCGACGACGCCGTCGCACTGCTCGATGGGCTGGTCGCGGCGGTCCTCGAGCATCAGCAGGCCCCGCTCACCGCGGCGCGCGAAGACCTCGACGTCGCGGCCGTGGAAGACCTGCTCAGCAACGTGCCGATCCCGGTCGCGAGCGACGCCGAGACGTCGTTCCAGACCGACGCCTACCACCCCGACATGCTCTCGCTGTTCGAGGCGAACGAGCTGCGGCGCGCAGAGGCGGGCATGGCCGGCGGCGAGCCCGACCCGACCGCGGGCGGCGACGCGGATGCGGGTGCGGGGGCGGATGCCGATTCCGGCGGCGGTGCCGACCCCGACGCCGCTTCGGGCGCGGAAACGGCGGTGGCGATCGATGCCGCTGCGCTTCCGGCCGCCGATCCGGCTCAGGGCGATGACTCGCCTCACGTCGCCGACGCGGCTCCGGCGGCCATTCCTGGTGCCGCGCACCTGGACGAGGTCTCGACTGCGCCGATCGACATCGCCGCCGTGCACGCGGCCGCCGCGCACCGTGCCGCCCCGGCCACCGGCGCGGCTGCGCGCCCGGGTGCCGACGGCGAAGCGGAAGACCAGGCGGCGATCGACGACGCCAAGCGCGCGACGCGGGCGGCATTCCGGCGCTGGGCGCGCACGCCCGAGTAGCGCGTCAGAACTCGCTGGCCGCCGCCATCGCGCGCCGCCACTGCGTCACCAGCTCGGCCTCGGAGACGACGTCCGTGCTGCGCAGAATCCGATCGTCGGCCACGTAATAGAGCACGACGTCGATCTGCTCCAACGGCACCCCGCGCGCCTTGTGGTAGGCGAGCCGATACAGGGCGAGCTGCAGCATCCGATCATCGATCTCGCGCTGCGAGGTCGGGGCGACGCCGGTCTTCCAGTCGACGATCTCGATGCGACCGCCGCGATCCTCGCGTCGGTAGGCGGCATCGATCTTGCAGATCACGATGTGCCCGGTCGAATCGCCGATGTCTGCGCCGAGCACGAAGTTGATCTCGGTCTCGACCTCGAGCGGCTGCAGGGGCGCCCACTCCGACGCCCCGAAGGTCGCACGCAGCCGACCGAGGTCGTCGGCATCGGCGTGCGCCAACGCGCCCCCGTCGCGCGTCGCCTGCTCCTCGTCGCTGTCCCACAGGGTCGCATCGAGCGACGCGGCCGAGCCGACCAGGCCCGAACGCCGCTCGACCCACGCGTGGAAGAGCGTGCCCAGCCGGGTCTGGCGGTACGGTCGCTCGGGCATGGGCCGCGCGATCTCGGCCATCACCGCGGCCGGATCGGTGACGAAGTCTTTGAAGCGCGATGCGGGCACCCGCGCCGGCGGTGCGGCGACGGCCCCCTTCCGAGCATCGCGCTCGGCCAGCAGCAGAGCGATGTCGGCTCGCAGCGGTGTCGCCACCGCCCCGGGCTGCGCCGCCGCATCGATCCGCGCACCGACGAGTGCCGCCGCGCCGAGCACGGCGTCCTCCCGCCCCTCCAGCGGATTGCCCGGCCACGTCATGGTGCGTGGCGCGGTCGCCTCGGGGCGCTCGGGCTCGACGTCGGGCGCAGGAAGCACCATCTCGGGCACCGCACCACGCAGCGCCTCCAGGTAGCGGCTGGGCACCCGCGGCCGCTTCTGCCCGCCCCAGCTCGAGCCACTGAGCAGGAGCGCGGTCTTGGGGCGCGTCACCGCGACGTAGGCGAGCCTGCGCTCCTCCGCGTAAGCGCGCTCCTTGTTCGCCTCCTCGAACGCGACGAGCGCGTCTCGCATGGCCTGCTGCGTCTGCGCCGTCCGCCACGGCAGCACCGGGAGCACGGCGCTGTCGCCACGCTGCTCGTAGGGCAGCTCGCCGAACGAGACCCAGCCGCTCCCGCTCGGCTTGCTCGGAAATTCATCCTCGACCAGGCGCACGACCGCCACGGCGTCCCACTCGAGGCCCTTGGCCGCGTGAATCGTCAGCAGCTGCACCGTGCCCTCGTCGGGTTCCTCCGAGCGCTCGCGCTGCAGCTCGTCGCTCGCTGCGACGTGATCGAGCCAGGCGAGCACGCTCGAGAGCGTGCCGTCCTCGTCCGCCGCGAGGAAGGCCGAGATCTCGTCGACGAAGGCGCGCAGCTGCGCGGTGGCGGCACCGGCTCGCACCCCGCCGGCCGCGTTCGCGCCGAGCTCGATGTCGAGCAGCAGCTCGCGTTCGATCTGCCCGATCAGCTCAGCGATCGGCAAGGCTGCGGCCCGTCGCAGGCGCGCGAACGTGTCGCCTGCCTCGGCCAGCCGCACGCGGGCCTCGGGGCTCAGCTCGGCGAGCCACCCGTGATCGGCCGGCTTGCCTGCCACGAAGTCAAGGGCGTCGATCAGGCTGAACGCCTCGTCGCCGCCGGTGGAGGCCCGGAGCCTGGCCTGCAGCTGCTCGTCCGGCATCTGCAGGGTGGGCCCGGTCGCGGCGAGGCGTCGCGCGATGTCGCGAAGCGCACGCACGTCGCGCAGGCCGATGCGCCAGCGCGGGCCGACGAGCAGCCGGATCAGGGCCGAGCCGGCGTCGGGGTCGTGCATCACGCGCAAGGCGCACACCACGTCGACGATCTCGGGCAGCGTGAGCAGGCCGCCGAGGCCGAGCACCCGGTGCGGCACACCCGCGACGCGGAGCGCCTCAGCGAACCGGGCCATCGTCCGCTTGGTGCGGAACAGGATCGCGGCGGTCCTCGCCGACTCGCCGCCCGCGGATGCGGCCGCGTCGCCCGCGAGCCCCAGCCGCCGGCGCATCCACTCGGCCACGTGCGCGGCCTCCTGCTCGGCGTCGCCCAGAAACTCGACCTCCACGCTGCCGCGGCCCGCGCCGGGGCGCGGGCGCAGCTCCGGCAGCGGCACGCTCGTCGCGGCGTTCAGCGGGGCGAGGATCGTGTTCGCAACTTCGAGGACGCGCTCATCGTTGCGCCAGCTGGTGCTCAGCGAAAGCGTCAGGGCCTGCCGCGGCACGGCGCCGGCATCGACATCGGCGCCGGCATCATCAGCATCGACGCCGTCGGCTCCCCCGCAGCCGGACGCGAAGTCGCGGTGGAAGCCCTCCAGGTTGGAGGCGCTCGCGCCCCGCCAGCCGTAGATCGCCTGGTGGGGGTCGCCCACCGCCATCACACCGGTGCCTCCGAACAACGTGCTGAGCAGCCGCGTCTGCACGACGGACGTGTCTTGGTACTCGTCGAGCAGCACGGCCCGGAAGCGCTCGCGGGTCGCGGCGCGCACGCGCGGGAACCGCTCGACAACGCGGACGGCGTCGGCGACCTGATCGGCGAAGTCGATCACGCCGCGTCGGCGCTTCTCGTCGTCGTATCGGCGCGCGAGATCGGTCAGCACGTGCAGCGGCGCGACCGTGCCGGCGGCCTTGAGCACGGGGGCGAGGGTCGCCCGCCCGCGCTCGCTGGGCAGCTCGCGGATGCGCTGGAACTCCTCCGCGAGCCGGGCCACGTCATCGAGATCGGCGAGGTTGTCTGCCGCGGCCCGGGCGATGCGCAGCACTGCCGCGATGATCGTGGTCGGGCTGCGGTCGAGCTCGGCGAGCCGCTCGTCTTTCGAGCCCAGCACGACGCGGCGTGCGATCTGCCAGGCCGCCGCCTCCGAGAGCACCACCGAGTCGGGGTCGCGGCCCAGCAGCACCGCGTTCTCGCGCGCGATCTGATCGGCGAACGAGTTGTAGGTCGAGACCGTCGGGCGATCCAGCAGATCCAGGCTGTGGCCGGCGCTCGCCGAGCGGAAGTCTGTGATGCGCTGCATGATGCGACGCGAGAGCTCACCGGCCGCCTTGCGCGTGAAGGTCAGCCCGAGCACCTGCTGCGGCTCGACCACCTCGTTCGCAAGGAGCCACACGACCCGGTTCGCCATGGTCTCGGTCTTGCCGCTGCCCGCGCCGGCGACGACGAGCACGGGATCAAGCCCCGCCTCGATGATCTGCACCTGCTCCGGGCTCGGGCTCGGCAGACCGACGAATGCCGCCAGCTCGGCCGCAGGCCACGCGCGCGGAGACTGGGGTGCCGCGTCGCGGCGGGCCTCTTGCACCTCGCTCATCGCGCGCTCACCGCCTTCACGGTGTGGATCATGCACACGCCGAAGGTGTGCGGGTCGGTGCAGTGCTCCTCCACGCGCGCGATGAACTCGCTGCGCGCCATCCCCCGCGCGAGCTCGCCGAACAGCGCGGTGAACTCCGCGGCCCGCTGCTCGTCGAGCGCCGGCTGTGCGGGCGTGACCACCGACATGGTCGCCGGGTTGGCCTGATGAACCAGCAGCAACTGTGCGCCTCCAAGCTGTGTCTGCTCCGTGCCGTCGATGGCCTCGCTCAGATAGGCGAGCTGATACGCCGCGAGCTGCAGATTCTCGGCGACGCCCGCGTCGTTGCGGCTCTCGCTCTTGCCCGTCTTGAGGTCGACGATGACGACCGTGCCGTCGGCAAGCCGCTCGACACGATCGATCACCCCCCGCACATAGGCGTAGCCGGCCCGCGACGCGGCGTCATCGTCCGCCCGGTGGGCGCCGGCCGCCGCCCCCTCGTGCGACACGAGCGGGATCCTGAACTCGAAGCGCTGCTCCCCGCCGATGAGCGTCCCGCCGGCGGCGGCGAAGCCCCGCAGGTAGCCGTGCAGGCGCTGCACCATGCGCTGCGCGTTCGCCTTCGTGCTTCGCGAGAGCCAATCCGCCTCGAAGTCGAGCTCGTCCCACCGCTCGGCGACGGCTGCCCAGAGGGTCTGCGCGTCCCACGGCGCATCGGCGCCCGGGGCTTCGGGCGCGTCAGCCCTGCCCACCGTCATCAGCTCCATCGCCGAGTGGATCAGCGTGCCGACGCCGGTCGACGCATTGCGCTTCTCGCCGCCCAGCTCGCGCACCGCCCAGTCGACCTCGCAGGTGCGGAAGGCGTCGAGGCGCGACGGCGAGACCGTCACGTGCTCGGTGTGCAGATCGCGAAGGGGCGCCGTGTCGGTGGGCGCGAGCACGCCGTACCAGCTGCGCGGCTCGGCGCCGGCGACCCCCTCGGCGGCCAGCCGCGCGAGCTGCCCGGCCGCGTCTCGGGCGGCGGCGCACTCCCGGGTGCCCGCGGTCAGCGAGCGGCGCAGCTGGGCCACCACGCCGCGCAGGGTGAGCGGATGCTCCGCCGCGTCGTCCCGGCGAGCCTCGACGCCGCCGGGGCCACCCGTGAACAGGTCGAGGAAGACGCTCGGCGAGGCGTCCTCCCCGTCGACGGCCGTGACGATCAGCCGCGCGCCGGCGCGCGAGATGGCGCGCGTGAGGAGGCGCAGCTCGTCGTGCATCACCGCTCGGCGATCGCCGGAGGTCATGCCGGCGGCATCGTCCGCGCCCGCGTCACGCAGCGCCTCGGCGAGCGCGTCGGTCTCGAACAGCGCACCGCGGGCCTTGAGATTCGGCCACACGCCGTCCTGCAGGCCCGCGACGACGACCGTGTCGAACTCGGTCCCGAGCGCGGTGGCCGGCGTCATGACGGTCACCCGGTCGACGACCGCCGTGGGGGCGAGCGTGTCGTCGGGCACATCGGAGTCGAGCACTCGCGTGATGAACGCGGCCGGCGGGTCGACCGACTGGCGCTCGACGTGCAGCTTCGCCGCGGCGAACAGCGCGACGAGCGCGTCGAGCCGCGCGCCCGCCTCCTCGCCGCTTGCGCCGCCGGCCCTGGCCTGTCGCTGCCAGGCCGCGGCGACCCTGCTCGCCGACCAGGCCGCCCAGAGCAGCTCGTGCACGGTGCCGCCGGCCTCCGCCAGCCGGCGCACCTCCCGCAGCCCGTCCGCGAGCCGCGACGCCCGTCGGGCTTCGGGGGTGTCGATTCCGAGCAGCCCCGCCGGCTCGGCGAGCGCGGCGCACAGCAGCTCGGCGGCCGGGCGCTCGCCCCCGGCCGCGAGCTCCTCGCGCCGGAGCGACGCGCGCAGGCGCCGCAGCGTGATCGGGTCCATGCCGCCGAGCGGGCCGAGCAGCAGCGCGGTGAGCGTCTCGGCCGATGGCGGCTCGTCGGCGAGCGCGGCCCGAAGGTAGTGCAGGATGCCGCTGACCGCGTCGTCCTCGCGCAGCAGCCGGGCAACCCCGCGTGTGCCCGTGGGCACCTCGCGCCCGGCGAGCGCCTGCTCGAGCGCGGCGACCTGCCGCGTGTCGTGCGCGATCACGGCCATCTCCCGCCAGGGAACCCCGTCGAGCAGGTGCCGCTCGCGCAGGCGCCGGGCGATCACGTCGGCCTCGCGCGTGCTCGTCGACACCGTGTGCACCTCCACCGCGCCGGGCACGCCGATCCGCGCGGGGGCCGCCAGCCGGTGTCGGAAGCTGCCGCTGACGCCGATCCGCTCGGACACGCTCCGCACGACGCCGCGCAGCTCGCGGTCGCCCCGATGCGCGAGGTCGAGCACGAGCCGTTCGCCGCCCACGGCGCGGCCCAGGCGATCGAGGTGCTCCGGCGAGGCGCCCCGGTAGGCGCCGGCGCTCATGTCGGGGTCGCCGAACGCCAGCACCGCGACGCCCCGGCGGCCGAGGGCCGTGAGCAGCTGCACTCCCGCGAGCGTGAGCTCCTGCGCATCGTCCACGAGCAGCACGCGCAGCCGACCGACCGCACCGAGCACCGACGCCTCGCCGGCGGCGGCCCCGCGCACGATCGCCGCGGCCTCGCGAAGGAGCTCGCTCGAGTCGTAGTGCCCCGCACGCAGCTGGTCGCGCACGCGGTCGTACTCCTGGATGAACTGGCCGGCCGCCCGCCAGACCGGGACGTCGCGTGCGACCCCGAGCGCCCCGAGCCGCTTGCCGCCGAGCCCGAGCTCGCGGCACTGCGCCATGAACCCTCGCAGCTCGCCGCGGAATGCCGGCACCTGCCGCGCCGCGGGCGGCACCGCCTCCGCCCAGGGATCTGCCGCCCCCTCGGCGACGTCGAGCTGCTGCCCCTCGAGCAGATCGGCGATGATGCCGTCCTGCTCGCCGGCCGTGAGCAGCTGCGGCGGCTGGTCGCCGCGCTGCACGTCGCGCCCCCGCACGAGCTGGAACGCCAGCGAGCCGAGCGAGCGAGCCAGCGCGCCGTTGCTCGCCGCGGCGACCCGCACCGCCAGTCGATCGCGCAGCGCGGTCGCGGTCGCACGAGACGGCGTGACCACCAGCACCTCGTCGGGGGTCAGCGCGTTCGCCTCGAGCAGCCGCGCGACGCGCTCCACGAGCGTGGTCGTCTTGCCCGTGCCGGGAGCACCGAACACCACGCCGCCCGCCGCGACAGGCAGATCGACGACCGCCTGCTGCGAGTCGTCGAGGGCGATCTCGAGCTGCCGCACGGGCGCATCACGCTGGGTCATCGTCACGTGTCTCACGCTATCCGCTGCCTGCGACATCGCCCGGCGGCATCGCCGCGGCGGCGACCACCGGTGCTCGCCATCAACGCCCGCCACCGGTGTTCGCCACCAGCGTGCAGCGGGCGGGCGTTCTGCGGGCGTCACACCGGAGGGGTGTCGTAGGCTGGCCTCGTGCCGCCGCAGATGGCGCACGAGAGCGAAAGGGACCGTCCGTGGAGATCCGAATCGGCATTGTCAACACCCCGCGCGAGCTGAACTTCGAGACGCCCGACACCGCCGAAGCCGTCCAGGCCACGGTCGTCAAGGCGCTGGAGGCGGGCACCACGCACATGACGTTCACCGACTCGAAGGGCAACACCGTGATCGTCCCGACCGCGTCGCTCGCGTACATCGAGCTCGGCGCCGAAGAGTCGCGCCGCATCGGCTTCGTCGTCTGAGATGCTTATCCTCCTGCCGCTCGTGATCGCGGTCGCCACCGGAATCGGCATGCACTACGGCTCGCCGAATCGGCACAGCCGCGGCGTCGCGCTCGTGCCCGCGATCGCGACGGCGATCGCGGCGATCGTCTGGGCGGCGATGACGTGGATGGGCTTCGCGGAGGACAACCCCTGGATCTGGCTCGCCTCGATCGTCGCGCCCATCGTGATCACCTACCCGACGACGCTGTGGCTCGCTCGAACGCGCGCGGCTCACGACGCGGCCGAGGCCGCCCGCCTCGGCGTCGCCTGAGCGCACGCCGGCGCGACCCGGCGGCACGCGGCCCGGCGGCAGTCGGCCCGCGCCTCGCGGCTCGGGTCGCTACGCCGAGAGCCCCATCGCGTCCATCCGACGCGTATGCCCGGTCATCAGGTCGGTGAACACGGGTTCGACCAGCGCCTCGTCGTCACGATCAAGCGCGCCGGCAGAGCTCAGCGCCGCGCGTGCGACCAGGAGCGTGTCGCCGACGAGGCGACGCCCCCACACCGACAGCAGCGAGCACCACTCCGGGTCGGCGGCGATCTTGGCGCCGAGGATCTCGACGATCGCGTCGCGATCGTCATCGGTCTTCAGGATGCGCGCGACGCGCTGCCCGGTGACGCCGTAGCTGTGCGCGAGCGCGCGGTAGAAGTCGTCCAGCATCCCCGCCGTGATATGCACGGTGAGCATCGTCTCCTCGACGCGGCGGCCGTGCGTCGCACGGCGGAACGCGTCGAGCTGCTCGCGAAACGGCAGCATCATCGCGGTCGGGTCGTCGCCCCGCTCGCGGATGACCGCCACGAGGTCGCGGTGCTTGATGTAGGCGGCACCGGCGGCGCGCGAGAGCGATTCCTTGTGCTCGAGCGCGGGGGTGAGCGAGATGAGCTGGCTCAGCGTCTCGAAGTAGCCGAGCTGCAGATAGGCGGCCTGGCCGAGGAAGACCTCGATGCTTGGGGCGAGCTGCGCAAACTCGATCCTGGTGGTGTCGGATGCCGCATCACGAGAGCGCAGCGAGAGCACGCGCGCGACCTGCGGGCGCTGCCAGAACCACTTCACCATGGTGCACAGCCTAGACCGCGCGGTTCGAGGGAATCGCCCGCGCCCCGCACGCCCCGGAGGCGGGTTCCGGTATCCTTGAGCGAACCCCCGGCGTTGGATCGGGGGTCCCGCGCCTGTGACTGGATCGATGTGGCGTGGATCTCACCTACATCGGCGGCCATCGCCGCCAGACAGGCAATCTCACTGTGACGACGTTCGCTGAACTCGGTATTGACCAGGACATCGTCGACTCTCTCGCCTCCAAGGGCATCGAGTCGGCGTTCCCCATCCAGGAGCAGACCATCCCCCTCGGCCTGCCCGGCCAGGACATCATCGGCCAGGCCAAGACCGGCACCGGCAAGACCTTCGGCTTCGGCATCCCCGTGGTGCAGCGCCTCGGCGCGAACCCCGAGCCCGGCGTCAAGGCGCTCATCGTGGTGCCCACCCGCGAGCTGTGCGTGCAGGTGTTCGAAGACCTCGAGCTGCTCACCAAGGGCCGCGCGACGAGCGTGGTCGCGATCTACGGCGGCAAGGCGTACGAGGGCCAGATCGAGCAGCTCAAGGCCGGCGCGCAGATCGTCGTCGGCACCCCGGGCCGCCTGATCGACCTCGCGGGCCAGCGCCTGCTCGACCTCTCGAACGCGACCGAGGTCGTCCTCGACGAGGCCGACAAGATGCTCGATCTCGGCTTCCTCCCCGACATCGAGAAGATCTTCCAGCGGGTGCCCGCGATCCGCCACACGCAGCTGTTCTCGGCGACGATGCCGGGCCCCATCGTCGCGATGGCCCGCCGCTTCATGACCAATCCGATCCACATCCGCGCGAACGACCCCGACGAGGGCCTCACGCAGGCGAACATCGAGCACCTGGTCTACCGCGCGCACTCGCTCGACAAGGACGAGGTCGTCGCGCGCATCCTCCAGGCCGAGGGCCGTGGCAAGACCGTCATCTTCACCCGCACCAAGCGCGCCGCCGCGCGCCTGGTCGACGAGCTGAACGACCGCGGATTCAACGCCGCAGCCGTGCACGGCGACCTGAACCAGGACCAGCGCGAGCGCGCCATGGCCGCGTTCAAGGCCGGCAAGAAAGACGTGCTGATCGCCACCGACGTGGCCGCCCGCGGCATCGACGTCGACGATGTCACGCACGTGATCAACCACACCATCCCCGAGGACGAGAAGGCCTACCTGCACCGCGTCGGCCGCACCGGCCGCGCCGGCCGCACCGGCACCGCGGTCACGTTCGTCGACTGGGATGACCTGCACAAGTGGGCGCTGATCAACCGCGCCCTCGAGTTCGGCCAGCCCGAGCCCGTCGAGACGTACTCGTCGAGCCCGCACCTCTACACCGACCTGAAGATCCCGGCCGGAACCAAGGGACGCATCGCGACCGCGCCGAAGGCCGCAGCATCCACGGCGGAGCCGCGCGGCGAGCGCGCACCGAAGGCCGAGGGCGAGGGCGCTGGCCGCACCCGTCAGCGCCGCCGTACCCGCAGCGGCGCGAGCGCCGGCACCGGCGCCGAGGGGTCGGTGGATGCCGCGGCCGCAGCATCCGCCGAGGCACCCGCCGCCCGCACCGAGGGCGGCGGCGCCCACGACGGCCGCGGCGCCGAGCACCACGACGGCAAGCCCGGCCCGCGCCGGCGCCGCCGTCGCGGGCCGCGCACCGGTGGTGCCGGCGCGCCCCAGGCCTGACCCTCGGATCAGCATTTGTGGCCCGATTCGCGCGAGTGAGCGCGAGTCGGGCCCTTTTTCGCGCCATAATCAGGAAGACGGTGCCCGGTTCTGTGCCCGTTGCATCGGGATCCCCCCGGTGTTCTTCCATTGAAGGAGCTCTCACATGCTGCGCATGGCTGTCGAATACCAGGGATTCTGGGGATCGTTCTTTGACATCATCTGGTGGTTCATCTCGGCGTTCGTCTTCGTCGCCTACCTCTTCCTGCTGTTCGCGTGCATGTCAGACATCTTCCGCGACCACAAGCTCAACGGCTGGTTCAAGGCGATCTGGCTGATCTTCCTGATCTTCGTGCCGTTCCTCACGGCACTCGTGTACCTCATCGCCCGCGGCCGCGGCATGTCGCGTCGCAGCGCCGAGGCTGCGCAGGCGATGCAGGACGCGCAGGAGCAGTACATCCAGAGCGTCGCCGGCACGAGCCCGTCCGACGAGATCGCCAAGGCGAAGGCCCTGCACGAGGCCGGCACCATCACCGACAGCGAGTTCGAGGCGCTCAAGGCGCAGGCGCTGCAGGGCGCGAAGCACACCGCGTAGCCGCGATCCGCTCAGCGCGACGGATGCGCCCTCGGTCTCCTACGGGAGGACGGGGGCGCTTCCGGTTCCGGCGGCGATGATCCGGGCGAGCATCGCGTCGCTGGTGGTGTGCTCGCCGGGGCGGTTGGGCTTGCCGCTGCCGTGATAGTCGCTCGAGCCGGTGACGATGAGGTCGTGCTCCTCGGCGAGGCGGCGCAGCGCGCGGGCGCCCTCGTCGGTGTTCTCGCGGTGGCCGAGCTCGAAGCCGCCGAGCCCGAGGCGGATGAGCTCGTGCAGCAGCCCGGGCGGCAGCATCCGCCCCCGACCGGCGGGGTGCGCGATGACCGCCACTCCCCCGGCCTCGACGATGAGCGAGACCGCGGTGGCGGGGTCGGGCGCGTAGTGCGAGACGAAGTAGCCGCGACGCGGATGCAGGATCTCTTCAAACGCCGCCGAGCGATCGGCGGCGTATCCGCGCGCGACGAGGGCGTCGGCGATGTGGGGCCGGCCGACGGTCGCGCCGTCGGACGTCTGCGCCAGCACGTCGTCCCAGGTGAAGTCGTAGTCGCGGCCGATGTTGCGCACCATCGTCTCGGCGCGACCCACGCGAGAGTCGCGGATCCGCTCGGTCGCGCGGCGCAGGCCGGCGTGCTCGGGGTCGAACAGGTAGCCGAGCACGTGCACGCTTCGCCCCTCGTGCGAGGCGCTGAGCTCGATGCCGGGCACGAACGTCATGCCGTGCGTGCGTGCCGCGTGCGCGGCCTCGGCCCAGCCGCTCGTCGTGTCGTGGTCGGTGAGCGACATCGTTCGCATGCCCGCGCGCCGCGCGGCGGCGACGACCTCCGCGGGCGCCTCGGTGCCGTCCGAGTGCGAGGAGTGCATGTGCAGATCCGCGGTGCCGTCGGGCGCGCCGGATCCGCCGCCGCGCGTCACGTCGCGCGGTGGCTCGACCTGCCCGTGCTGGGGCCCGTCGCCCGCCTGTTGCGTATCCATGTGCTTCGACTGTATCCCCTCGCCCGCGCGCCGCCGGCCGGAACGTCGGAACGCGCGAAACGCGGGCGCGATCCGAGCCGCTTTCCAGGGATTCTCAGGCGGCTCGCCTAATGTCGAAGTCGTGTTTCGACTGCTGGGGGCCCTCATCACGGTGCTCTTCGCCATCGCTGTGGCGGTCACGACATGGCCGCAGTTCTTCCGCCTCGAGCACACCTTCCCGTTCGCCCAGATCGTCGCGCTGCGCGGCCCCCTGGTCGCCCTGCTGCTCGTCGCGACGCTGATCTTCCTCCTGCTCTCGCTCGCGCGCCCGCTTCGCGCGTTCGCGCTGGCGATGGCCGCCGTCGCGCTCATCGGCGGCGCGGCCGGCGGCGCGATCATGTTCTCGCGCGGCATCGGCTCCGGCACGCTCCCGCCCCAGACCGAGACCTCGCTGCGGGTGATGACCTGGAACACGGCCGGCGAGTCGACGCCGCCCGGTACCATCGCGAGCGCCGCGGTGGCGATGGACGCCGACATCCTCTCGCTGCCCGAGACCAACGCGCACGCGGGCGAGGCGATCGCCATCGCGATGCGCGACATGGGCCGCCCGATGTGGGTGCTGCACGTGAACCTGGCGCCCGAGGTCAAGCTCGGCCCGGACGCATGGACCACCACGATCCTGATCTCGCCGGAGCTCGGCGACTACTCGGTGATCCAGTCGTCGACCGACGGCTCGAGCAACACGACGATCGTGCCGAGCGCCGTGGCCATGCCCGTGGACGGCGACGGCCCGATCATCGTGGCGGTGCATGCTGTCGCGCCGCGCGAGAGCTACATGGAGACGTGGCGCGACGACCTGCGCTGGCTGGGCGACCAGTGCGCCGACGCCAGCGTGATCATGGCCGGCGACTTCAACGCGACGGTCGATCACATGGCCTCGTTCGGCGTCGGCGACGGCCAGCTCGGCCGCTGCCGGGACGCCGCCGGCGACACCGGCAACGGCGCCGTCGGCACCTGGTCGACGCGCTTCCCCGCGCTGCTGGGCGCGCCGATCGACCACGTGATGTACTCGACCGACTGGCAGCCGACCGGCTCGGTCGTGCTGCGCTCGTTCGATCAGAGCGGCAGCGATCATCGTCCGCTCGTGGTGCAGCTCGAACCCGCGGCCGCGCTCGAATCCGGCGCGGGCGACGGCCGGTGATGGCAGACTTGAGGGCATGAACGCCTCCGAGTCAGACGCCACCCAGGTCACCGTCACGAACCGCCGGGCCCCGTTCCCGGCCGGCTTCATGCGCACGATCTCCGAGGGCTGGGCCGAGCGCCCCGAGCTCGTGCCGCCCCGGCGCGAGCAGGCCGACTACGCGGCCGCGCGCCGCGCCGCCGTCTCGGCCGCGTTCCCGGGCAAGCGCCTGGTCGTCCCCGCCGGCGACGCGATGGTCCGCAGCAACGACACCGACTACCCGTTCCGCGCGCATTCCGCCTTCTCGCACCTGACGGGCTGGGCCTCCGACGCAGAGCCGGGCTCCATGCTGGTGTTCGAGCCGAGCGAGCAGGGGCACGAGATCACGCTGTACTTCCGCGAGCGCGCCGACCGGCACACCTCTGAGTTCTACTCCGATGCCTCCATCGGCGAGTTCTGGATCGGCCCGCGGCCCGCGCTGGCCGGCGTCGCGGCCGAGCTCGGCGTGGCCACCGCCCACATCGACGGGTTCCGCGCCGATGCCGAAGACCTGGTCGTCGGCGCCGATGCCGAGCTCACCCAGTTCGTGTCAGAGCTGCGCTTCGTGAAAGACGCGTACGAGATCGCCCAGATGCGCCTGGCGGTGGATGTCACGGCCCGTGGCTTCGACGACATCATCGCCGAGCTGCCGAGCGCCATCGCGCACCGCCGCGGCGAGCGCGTCGTCGAGGGCGTGTTCCACGCGCGCGCCCGCGCCGACGGCAACGAGGTCGGCTACTCGACGATCGCCGCCTCCGGGCCGCACGCGTGCTACCTGCACTGGACCCGCAACGATGGCGTCGTCGCCCCGGGTGATCTGATCCTCATCGACGCCGGCGTCGAGGTCGACAGCCTCTACACGGCCGACATCACGCGCACGCTCCCGGTGAGCGGCACGTTCACCCCGATGCAGCGCCGGATCTACGACACCGTGCTGGAGGCCGCCGACGCGGCGTTCGCGGTCGCGAAGCCGGGGGTGCGGTTCCGCGCCGTGCACGAGGCCGCGATGGAGGTCATCGCCGCGCGCACCGCCGAGTGGGGCCTGCTGCCCGTGACGGCGCAGGAGGCGCTGGACGCCGACAGCGGCGGCCAGCACCGCCGCTACATGGTGCACGGCACCAGCCACCACCTCGGCATCGACGTGCACGACTGCGCGCAGGCGCGGCGCGAGATGTACTACGACGGCGAGATCCAGCCCGGCATGATCTTCACCATCGAGCCTGGGCTGTACTTCCAGGTCGACGACCTGACCGTGCCCGAGGAGTACCGCGGCATCGGCGTGCGCATCGAAGACGACATCCTGATGACCGACGACGGCCCGGTCAACCTCTCGGCCGCGATCCCGCGCAGCGCGGACGAGGTCGAGGCCTGGGTGCAGCGCCGCGAGCGCCCGGCCCTGGGCGCCTAGCGACCTCGAAACCGATCGCTCCGGAGCCCCTAGCGCCCGGCGTCCGCCTCGGCGCGCGGCAGGCGCTCGCCGTAGCGCGGCGGCTCCTGCCCGGCAGGCGCGGCCGGCGACTGCGGGGCGGCCTCGCCGGATCCGGGCTCGGGCGTGGGCGTCGGTGCGACACGGCCCGGCTCCCGGGCAGGTGCGGGGGTCGTGGGGGCGGCGGGCCGAGTGGCGTCCGCCGGGCGGGCACCGGGCGCGGCGGATGCCTCGGTTTCGGCCGCGCCGGAGCTCGAGGCCGCGGCGCTCGCGGCGCCCCCGGCCCCGGTGTGCTGGTGCTGGAGCACCTGCCGAGCCTTGTGCAGGCTCGCCGCCGCGACCGTGACGTCGAACGTCTCGGCGACCACCTGCACGACCGACGCGTAGTCGCGGCGACGGCGCACGAACGAGTAGCTGATCAGGCTCATGAGCATGCCGAATGCGATGCCGACGAACAGCACGCCCGCGAACAGCTGCATGGGCGCGTCGGGCATGCTCAGCACGATGATCGCCGCGAAGAGGATGCCCAGCAGGGCACCGTTGAGCGCGCCGGTGCGCGCGGCGGAGCCCCAGCCGAGCCGGCCGGTCACGCGCTCGATCGAGCGCAGCCCCGTGCCGACGATCGCGATGTCGCGCGCGGGCACCTCGCCGGCCACCAACGCGCTCACGGTCTTCTGCGCGCGGGTGTAGTCCGAAAAGCTGGCAACGGTCTCGCCGACCGGCGCGTTCGCCAGCGGGCTGCGCACCCGCGAGCTTCCCATCATGCTCATGGCCACATTCTTCCACGGCGGCACTGCACGGAGGCTGTGCGCTCCCCCGGGCGCACCTCGGTGTGCCGCCCGACGCGCGTGGGTGCCGCACGCCGGCGGCGACGGCTGGGCGACTACCCTAGAACCGTGAGCACGCAGAGGATCTTCGTCGCGCGCCTGATGGGGTGCACCGTCTTCGACCCTGCCGGTGACCGCGTCGGCAAGGTGCGCGACGTGATCGTCGTGTACCGCAAGAGCCATCCCCCGCGCGTGGTCGGGCTGGTGCTCGAGATCCCCGGCCGTCGCCAGGTGTTCATCTCGATCGGCCGGGTGACGAGCATCACCAACGGTCAGGTCATCACGACCGGGCTGATCAACGTGCGCCGCTTTCAGCAGCGCGGCGAGGAGGTACGCGTGCTCGCCGAGCTGCTCGGTCGCACCGTGCACTTCGTGGACGGCTCGGGCACGGCGGTGATCGAGGACGTCGCGATCGAGAACGATCGTCTCGGGGAATGGGCCGTCAGCCAGCTGTTCCTGCGCAGGCCCAAGACCGGAGCATCCCGATTCTCGAAGGGCCCGACCACGTTCGCCGCGTGGGGCGAGGTCTACGAGCAGCACGCGCCCGGGCAGGCGCAGTCCGCCGAGCACCTGATCGCGAGCTTCTCCGAGCTCAAGCCCGCCGACCTCGCCAACACGCTGCTCGACCTCCCCGAGGTGCGCATGCTCGAGGTCGCCGACGAGCTCTCCGACGACCGTCTCGCCGACGCGCTCGAGGAGATGCCCGAGGAAGACCAGGTGCACATCCTCGAGCAGCTCGACGACGACCGCGCCGCCGACATCCTCGACGCGATGGAGCCCGACGACGCGGCCGACCTGCTCGGCCAGCTCCCCGAGGGCCGCCTCGAGCAGCTGCTCGACCTCATGGACCCGCACGAGGCCGAAGACGTGCGCATGCTCCTGCGCTACCACCCCGACACGGCGGGCGGCCTGATGACGACCGAGCCGATCGTGCTCTCTGCCGACTCGACCGTCGCCGAGGCGCTCGCGATGATCCGCCGCCACGAGCTGCATCCCGCGCTCGCCGCGGCGGTGTTCATCACGCTGCCGCCCTACGAGACGCCCACGGGACGCCTCCTCGGGCTCGTCCACTTCCAGCGCATGCTGCGGTATCCCCCGCACGAGCGCCTCGGCGCGATCATCGACGAGAGCGTGGATGCCGTGCCCGCGACCGCCACGGCGGCGGAGGTCGCGCGCATGCTCGCGAGCTACAACCTCGTGTCGGTGCCGGTGGTCGACACCGCGAACCGGCTCGTCGGCGCCGTGACGGTCGACGACGTGCTCGACTTCCTGCTGCCCGAAGACTGGCGCTCGCACGACGACCACTCCGGGAATCCGCCCGTCGATGCGGGCGCGGCGCGCGACGCCGGCCGCGCCCCTGTCCGCGCGATGGGCCGAGCCCCGGGCGGGCACGCGTGATGGCGCGCGCGCCTCGGCAGCCCACGTTCGACGCGCCGCGGAGCCTGCGCACGGGCGTGCTCCTCGGCGGCCGGGGCCCGCACCAGTCGCGCGACCGGTTCGGCCGGTTCACCGAGTGGGTCGCCCGCAAGATGGGCACCCCCGCGTTCCTGCTCGCGCTCAGCGCGTTCTGCGCCGCGTGGATCCTGTGGAACACCCTCGCCCCGATCGAGGCTCGGTTCGACTCGGCGGCCAACGGCTTCACGGCTCTCACGCTGATGCTCTCGCTGCAGGCCTCATACGCCGCGCCGCTCATCCTGCTCGCGCAGAACCGCCAGGATGACCGCGACCGGGTGCAGATCGAGCAGGACCGTCAGCGCGCCGAGCGCAACCTGGCCGACACCGAGTACCTCGCCCGAGAGATCGTGGCCCTGCGCATGGCGCTCGACGGCGTCGCGACGCGCGACGTGCTCCGCCAGGAGCTGCGCGCCCTGCTCGAGGGCCTCGACGAGCGCGACGCGCTGCGCGCCGACACCCCGGCCCAGCCCGAGAACCGAGGAGGCACCGCATGACCCTCGCGAACGCCGACGACATCCGCCGCGCCCTCGCCACCGTGATCGACCCCGAGATCCGCCGGCCGATCACCGAGCTCGACATGGTCGGCGACGTGGCCGTCGACGCCGACGGCCACGCGCACGTCGACATCCGCCTCACCATCGTCGGCTGCCCCGCCGCCGACGCGATCGAGGCGGGGGTGGATGCCGCGGTCCGCGCCGTGCCCGGCGTCACCGCCGCGACGATCGAGGTCGGCGTGATGTCGCCTGAGCAGCGCCGCGCGCTCACGGAGCGCCTGCGCGGCGGCCGCGCGGCGCGCGTCATGCCCTTCGGCCCCGACTCGCTCACCCGCGTGCTGGCGGTGACCAGCGGCAAGGGCGGCGTGGGCAAGTCGACCCTCACGGCGAACCTCGCGGTCGCGCTCGCCGAGCGCGGCGTGCGCGTCGGAGTGATCGACGCCGATGTGCACGGCTTCTCGATCCCCGGCCTGCTCGGGCTGGTGCGCGACGGCCGCCCGCCCTCGCCCACCCGCGTCGGCGACCTCATCCTGCCGCCCGTCGCCTACGGCGTGAAGGTCATCTCGATCGGGATGTTCCTGCGCGAGGGCGACTCGGGCGCCGTCGTGTGGCGCGGCCCGATGCTGCACCGCACCCTCAGCCAGTTCTTGAACGAGGTGTTCTTCGGCGACCTCGACATCCTCCTGATCGACATGCCGCCGGGCACCGGCGACATGGCGATCTCGGTGGGCCAGACCCTGCCCCACGCCGAGGTGCTGGTCGTGACGACCCCGCAGGCCGCGGCCGCCGAGGTGGCCGTGCGCAGCGGCGTCGCCGCCCGCCAGACCGGGCAGCGCGTGATCGGCGTGGTCGAGAACATGGGCCCGCTCAGCCTGCCCGACGGCACGGTGCTCTCGCTGTTCGGCGAGGGCGGGGGCGTCGCGGTCGCAGCCGCGCTCGGCACCGAGGAGGCGCCGGTGCCGCTGCTCGGCTCCGTGCCCCTGAGCACGGGCCTGCGCGAGGGCGGCGACGACGGCGTGCCGGTGGTGCTCGCCCGGCCCGACGATCCAGCCGCCCAGGCGATCGCCGCGCTGGCCGACGCGCTGCTGACCAGCGGGCCGTCGCGGGTGGGCAGGAAGCTCCCGCTCAGCACGCGCTGAGCGGCCGCGGCACGCGCCGAGCGGCCGCGGCACGCGCCGAGCGGCTAGGTGGCCTCGGAGTCGAACGGCGGCGGGTTCGCCGCCGAGAAGGCGACACGGGGGGCCGGGGCATCCCGAACGGCCAGACCAGCGGCCGCGGCGATGCTCGCGCCCGCGGCGCCGACGGACGCGCCGGCCGGGCTCGGCCTGGAGGCCACGCCGGGATCGTCGTCGAGCAGTGCCTCGCGCACGATGCGGCGCGGGTCGTACTGCCGCGGGTCGAGCTTGCGCCAGTCGACGTCATCGAACTCGGGACCGATCTCGTCGCGCATGCGCACCCGGGCGCCCTTGAGCAGATCGCGCCCCTTGTTCAGCAGCTGCGCGAAGCTCGCCGCGTACTGCGGGAGCTTGTCGGGCCCGATGATGAGTGCGGCGATCACTGCGATCAGAATGATCTTCTCGAAGCTCAGGCCAAACGACATGGCATGAAGCTTAGCCGCCGCTCCTGAGCGCGGGCGCCACGCAGCGGGTCGGCGGCGCGACGGTCGAACACCGGCACGCCTGCACGCCGAATCGCCCGCGCCCGCTAACCTTGGGCACGGAGGATCCCATGGTCTCGGAGCACGCCGCAATTTGGAAGTTCGCGCAGGAGTCGGTCGTTGAACCGGAGCACATCGCGCGTGCGCGCCAGCACGCCCTCGAACTCGGCGCCGATCCCATCGCCGCCTCCGTCGGCTCGCAGATCGCGGTGCTCGCCGCCGCCGCCGGCGCCCGCGGCATCGTCGAGATCGGCACCGGCGCCGGCGTCTCGGGCCTCTGGCTGCTGCACGGCGCCCCGAACGCGGTGCTCACCACGATCGACAGCGAGCCCGAGCACCTCGCCCTGGCCCGACAGGCGTTCCACGACGCCCGCATCCCGGCCGCCCGCACCCGCTTCATCACCGGCCGCGCCGCCAGCGTGCTGCCGCGCATGAACGAGGCCTCGTACGACCTCGTGCTCATCGATGCCGATCCCGAGAACGTGATCGAGTACGTCGAGCACGGCCTGCGCCTCGCCCGGGCCGGCGGCACCGTGCTCGTCCCCCGCGCCCTGCACGACGGCCGCGTCGCCGATCCTGTGCAGCGCGACGACGTCACTCGCGCCCTGCGCTCGCTCATCCAAGAGACCCAGCAGTCGCCCGCCGTCATCGCCGCCCTCTCGATCGTCGGCGACGGCCTGCTGCAGCTGACCAAGGTCACGGCGTAGGCCGGGCGCCTCGGCCCCGTCGCACTGCGCTGCGGCGGCTCTGAACGACTGAGGGGCTGATTGCCGCTTGCGCGGCAATCAGCCCCTCGTGCTTGAAGTCACAGGCTAAGCAGGGTTGAGCGCCCCCGCAAGCACGTCGTGAAGTTCCTTGGCTTCGGCGTCGTTCACAGAAACGACAAGGCGACCGCCTCCCTCGAGCGGAACCCGCACGATGATGAGTCGACCTTCCTTCACGGCCTCCATTGGTCCGTCGCCGGTCCTCGGCTTCATGGCTGCCATTTATGGCTCCCTTTCGTCGCGAATGATAGGTCCATTATCCCTGGTCTTGCGCCACGGAGCGAACCGAGCCCAGGTCACGCCGGAGATTCCGGGCGCCCGCCGACCCGCAAGGGCGCGGCTCATGCGCCCATCAGCCACGAGCGCAGCCCGCGTTCGACGTCGTCGATCTGCGCCACGGGCACGCGCTCCTCGTCGTGATGGGCGAGGTGGGGGTCGCCGGGCCCGTAGTTCACCGCGGGGATCCCCATCGCCGAGAACCGCGCGACATCCGTCCAGCCGTACTTCGGCTGCGGCACGCCGCCCACGGCCTCGACGAAGCGCCGGGCGATCGGCGCGTCCAGCCCGGGGCGTGCGCCCGCCGCCGCATCGATGACCTCGACCTCGAACCCCTCGAACACCTCGCGCACGTGGGCGGCCGCCTCCTCGAGCGTGCGGCTCGGCGCGAAGCGGTAGTTGACCTCGACCTCGCAGAGGTCGGGAATGACATTGCTGGCGACGCCGCCGCTGATGCGCACGGCGTTCAGCCCCTCGCGATACACGAGCCCCTCGACCTCGATCTGGCTGGGCGTATAGCGCGCGAGCCGCTCCAGCACGGGCGCGAGCCGGTGGATGGCGTTCTCGCCGATCCACGCGCGCGCGGAGTGCGAGCGCACCCCGTGCGTGCGCACCATCACGCGCAGGTAGCCGTTGCAGCCTCCCTCGACGGTGCCGTTCGAGGGCTCGCCGAGGATCGCGAAGTCGCCGGCGAACAGCTCCGGGCGCGTGCGCGCGAGCCGCGTGAGGCCGTTGCGCTCGGCGTCGACCTCCTCGTTGTCGTACCAGATCCAGGTGATGTCGACCGCCGGCTCGCGCAGCTCGGCCGCGAGCTTGAGCTGCACCGCCGTGCCCGCCTTCATGTCGACGGTGCCGCGGCCCCACAGGTAGGCCTCGCCGTCGATCTCGACGTCGCGCGTGGGCACGTTGCCGTTGATCGGCACCGTGTCGATGTGTCCGGCGATGACCACCCGCTGCGTTCGACCGAGGCTCGTGCGCGCCACGATCGTGTTGCCCTCGCGGTGCAGCTCGAGATGGGGTGCCCCCGCCAGCGCCGCGACGATCGCGTCGGCGAGCGCCTCCTCCTCGCCGGACACGCTCGGCACGTCGCAGATCCAGCGCGTGATGTCGAGGGCGGAGGCAGACAGATCCAGGGGCTGGGACATGCTGCCGATCCTAGCGAGCGGGCGCCGCCGCATCGGGATCGGGTCGTGATTCGCTAACGTGGAATCATGACCGCGCACACCCAGGCCTGGGGCTCAGGACTTGCCACCACCACCGCGGCCGGCGTCGAGCTCGACACCTGGTTCTCGCACGTCGCGCTCGGCGCGCTGCCCGCGGGCCGCGATCCGTGGATCCTTCCTGCCGAGCTCGATGAGCTCGCGGGCCCCGACCCGCGCCGCGCGGTCACCCTCGAGGGCGTGATCGTCGAGATCGAGCTCGGCGAGGCGCCCAGCAGCACCCCCGACGCGTACCTGCGCCTGCACCTGCTCTCGCACCGCCTGGTGCGTCCGGGCGAGATCAACCTCGACGGCATCTTCGCCCACCTTCCCTCGGTGGTGTGGACGAACGCCGGGCCGATGCATCCCGACGACTTCACCCGGCTGCGCCCGCACCTGGTCCGCGCGGGCATCCACGCGCACAGCGTCGACCGCTTCCCCCGCCTCATCGACTACGTGACGCCCCCGGGCGTGCGCATCGCCGACGCCTCGCGGGTGCGGCTGGGCGCCTATCTCTCGCCCGGCACCACGGTCATGCACGAGGGATTCGTGAACTACAACGCCGGCACGCTCGGCCACAGCATGGTCGAGGGTCGCATCTCGCAGGGCGTCGTCGTCGGCGATGGCACCGACATCGGCGGCGGCGCCTCCATCATGGGCACCCTCGCGGGTGGCGGCACGCACCGCGTCACGATCGGGGCGCGCGTGCTGCTCGGGGCGAACTCGGGCGTGGGCATCTCGATCGGCGACGACAGCGTCGTCGAGGCCGGGCTCTACGTCACCGCCGGCACCAAGATCGTGCTCCCCGAGGAGCCGCGCAGCGCCGACGGCGCCCCGCGGGTGGTCAAGGCCACCGAGCTCTCGGGGGTGCCGGGCCTGCTGTTTCGCCGAAACTCGCTCTCGGGCGCGGTCGAGGCGATCACCCGCACCGGCGCGGGCGTGACGCTCAACAAGATGCTGCACACCTAGGCCGCCCCCGGGGCCACGACCTGCGACAGCCAAGCCATCCACCGCGAAGGAGTCCCATGAGCACCCAGAAGCGCATGCCCAAGGAGCTGTACAAGCGCGAGCTCAAGGCCCTGCAGGCGCAGCTTGTCGACATGCAGGCGTGGGTGCAGGCATCCGGCGCCCGCATCGTGGTGATCTTCGAGGGTCGGGATGCCGCGGGCAAGGGATCGACCATCAAGCGCGTCGCCGAGTACCTCAACCCCCGCGTCTCGCGGGTCGTGGCACTGCCCACGCCGAGCGCGCGCGACAAGACGCGCTGGTACTTCCAGCGCTACGTGCCGCACCTGCCCGCCGGCGGCGAGATCGTGCTCATGGACCGCTCCTGGTACAACCGGGCGGGCGTCGAGCACGTGATGGGCTACTCGTCGAATGCCGAGTACCAGCGCTTCCTCCGGCAGGCGCCGATCTTCGAGCGGATGCTCGTCGAAGACGGCATCATCCTGCTCAAGTACTGGTTCTCGGTGTCGGACATCGAGCAGGAGCGCCGCTTCCACGACCGCCTGAACGACCCGATGCGACGCTGGAAGCTGAGCCCGAACGACGTGCAGGCGATCACGAAGTGGGAGGACTACTCCCGCGCGAAGGACACCATGTTCGTGCACACCGACATTCCCGAGGCGCGGTGGTGGGAGGTCGACAGCGACGACAAGCGCCGCTCGCGCATCAACATGATGGCGCACATGCTCTCGCAGATCCCGTACGAGATCGTCGAGCGCGAGCAGATCGTGATTCCGCCCCGCCCGGAAGCGCGCGGCTACGAGCGCCCGCCGCGCGAGGCCAGCACCCGGGTGCCCGACTTCGTCGGCGAGCTGCTGCGCGCGCAGGCGGCGAATGCTCCAGGCGCGCTGGGCGGCACCGACGCCGACACCGGTGGCCGCTCGAAGGCGAAGACCAAGGCGAAGGCGAAGGCGAAAGCGAAGGCCAAGGCCAAGGCAGACCAGACTCGCGCGGCCGACGGCCCGGCCTCTTGAGCGCCCCCGCGGCGCAGCTCGACGCCGTCTCGGTCTCGATCGATGGGCAGGCGCTGCTCGCGCCGACGTCGCTGCGCGTCGAGCGCGGCCACGCCGTCGCGGTCCGTGGGCGCAACGGCTCCGGCAAGACCACGCTGCTTCGGGTGCTCGCGGGCGCGCAGCGCGCCAGCACGGGCAGCGCGCGGGTGTTCGGCGAGCCCGTCGACGTCCGCTCGACGGCCTTGCGCCGCCGCCTCGCTGCGCTGCTCGGACCGCCCCCGATCGCCCGCGAGCTCACCGTCCGTGAGCAGCTGCGCTTCATCGGCGCCAGCTGGGGCACCCCGCACGTGGATGCCGCGGCCGATGGACTCCTCGAGGCGCTGGGCATCGCCCACCTCGGCCGGCGCTTCGGCCACGAGCTCTCGTCCGGCCAGCTGCAGCTGTTCACGCTGGCCCTGACCCTCGCCCGCCCCGCGGAGCTGCTCGTGCTCGACGAGCCCGAACAGCGCCTCGA
>Ga0116179_1000347_pt1 | contig 36141 bp, 25 predicted proteins | sample AD_UKC071_MetaG_FD_89751 | JGI IMG/M metagenome (GOLD analysis project Ga0116179, IMG submission 89751) | Active sludge microbial communities of municipal wastewater-treating anaerobic digesters from USA - AD_UKC071_MetaG | ecosystem: Engineered > Bioreactor > Anaerobic > Digestate | place: USA...
ACCGAGAATCCCAATCTGGCCACCGGCGCGGTCGAGGTGCTGGTACGCCAGCTGGACATCCTCAATCGGTCCGAGCCATTGCCGTTCCAACTGGACGAGCCGGACATCTCCGAGGAAGTGCGGCTGCGCTATCGCTATCTCGACCTGCGGCGGCCGGAGATGCAGGAGCGGCTGCGGCTGCGCACCCAGGTGATCAGCGTGCTGCGCCGTTTCCTGGAGCGGCATGGGTTCATGGACATCGAAACCCCGATGCTGACCAAGGCCACGCCGGAAGGCGCGCGCGACTATCTGGTGCCTAGCCGCACCCATCCCGGCAGCTTCTTCGCCCTGCCGCAGTCGCCGCAGCTGTTCAAGCAGCTGCTGATGATGGCCGGCCTGGACCGCTACTATCAGGTGGTGCGCTGCTTCCGCGATGAAGATCTGCGCGCCGACCGCCAGCCGGAATTCACCCAGCTCGATATCGAAACCTCCTTCATGGACGAGCAGGCCATCACCGATCTGATGGAAGAGATGATCCGGCAGATGTTCAAATCGGTGTTGAACGTGGACCTGCCGCATCCGTTTCCGCGCATGCCGTACGAAACCGCCATGCAGCGTTATGGCTCGGACAAGCCGGATCTGCGGATTCCGCTGGAGTTGACCGAGCTGTCCGATCTGATGCAAGGGGTCGAGTTCAAGGTCTTCTCCGGACCAGCCAACGATCCGAATGGGCGGGTAGCGGCCTTGCGAGTGCCGAATGGTGGCAAGCTCAGCCGGCGCGAGATCGATCTGTATTCCGATTTCGTCGGGCGCTACGGGGCCAAGGGTCTGGCCTATATCAAGGTGAACGACGTCAGTCAGGGCCGGGAAGGTCTGCAAGCGCCAATCGTGAAATTCCTGCCCGACGAGATCCTGGCCAAGATCCTGACTCGTACCGGTGCCGAGAATGGCGATCTGATTTTCTTCGGCGCCGATTCGACCAAGGTGGTCAACGATGCGCTGGGGGCCTTGCGGATCAAGGTCGGCCACGACCTCGACCTGCTGCGTGGCGAATGGGCGCCGTTGTGGGTCGTCAACTTCCCGATGTTCGAGTGGGACGAGCAGGAACAGCGCTGGAATGCCTTGCATCATCCCTTCACCGCGCCACGCACCGACGATCCAGCCGAGGTGCGCGCCAATCCGGGCCGTTGTCTGTCGCGGGCCTACGATATGGTGCTGAACGGCACCGAGATCGGTGGCGGCTCAGTGCGTATTCACCGCCAGGAGATGCAGAGCACCGTGTTCGATCTGCTCGGCATCACCCCCGAGGAAGCCCGCGCCAAGTTCGGCTTCTTGCTGGATGCGCTGAAGTTCGGCTGTCCGCCCCATGGCGGCTTGGCCTTTGGCCTGGATCGCCTGGTGATGCTGATGGCGGGGGCCAATTCCATCCGCGAGGTGATGGCCTTCCCCAAGACCCAGAGCGCCGCCTGTCTGTTGACCCAGGCTCCGGCCCCAGTCACCGAAGCGCAATTGCGCGATCTCAACATCCGCCTGCGCCGCGCGCCCTGAGGGCCGAGGCGCTTGGAGAATTCGCCTTCCCCTATGCTTCGTCTCCCAGCGGAAGGGGAGGCGAAGCCGCTGTCCTACAAGCGGCCGGAGTCGGTGTTGGTGGTGGTGTACACGGTAGCCGACGAGGTTCTGCTGTTGCACCGTTGCCAGCCGCCCGATTTCTGGCAATCGGTGACCGGCAGCATGGCTTGGGACGAAGCCGATCCGCTGGTGACGGCGCGGCGGGAACTGCGCGAGGAAACCGGACTGGGCGATGCCGTGGAAGTCGTCGCCTGCGGGGTGGTCAACCGCTTTCCGATCCTGCCACCGTGGCGGGCGCGCTATGCCCCCGATGTGGTCGAGAATATCGAACACGTGTTCCGGGTTCTGCTGCCGGAGCGTTGGCCGGTGATGCTGAGTCCGGCCGAGCATGACGCCTATGTCTGGCTGCCCCGAGCCGAGGCGGCCCGCCAAGCCGCATCCTATACCAACCGGGACGCGATCCTGCGCTTGCCATGATGGCCGGGTATCCCGGCTGCGGATGATCTTCGAGGCAGACGCTCAAGCTTTGTCTGGATCCGATGGCGTGTCCGGTTTGGATGCGTTCGGATCGGGCGTGGCGAGCTGGCGATTCATCAGCGCCTCATAGATCGGCGTGTCGTTCAAAGCGTTCGCCACCCCGTAGGCGATCAGGCTCGCGATCATCAGCGGCAGCAACAGATGGAAGCCGTCGGTCATTTCCAGGACGATGACGACGCCGGTCAGCGGTGCGCGCACGATTGCCGTGAAGCAAGCGCCCATCCCTACGATCGCGGCAGCCAATTGCTGTTGTCCCAGGGCGCTGAATGGTAGCCACGGTTGCAGCAAGGCGACGGTGGCGACGCCAATGAGCGCGCCAAATAGCAGCAACGGCGCGAAAATCCCGCCGGCCGCGCCAGTGCCGTAGCTGATCATGGTGAGGACGAACTGCAGCCCGAGAAACTGCAGGGCGATCTGCCAGCTGATATCCATTCCCAACAGATGTTCGATCAGGGACGCGCCTCCTCCCAGCACGTCTGGGACGAACCACCCGACCAGCCCCACCAGAGCGCCAACCACAAAACCGCCAGCGCCCAATGGCCAGCGACGCATGCCGCTCATCCAGCGCTGCGTGAAGAGCAGGGTGCGATTGAACAGTACGCCCAGCAAACCGGCCAGGATTCCGATCAGTCCGGCCCACGGCAGTTCGTACAGAGGCTGGATGATCGGCATGGGGACATGGAAGGCCGATAGCTGGCCAAAGGTGGTGCGCGTGACCACATCGGCGGTGACTGCGGCGATGAAGACGGCGAACAGCAGCGGCGGGGAGATGAAGCCGTAAAGCTCCTCGAAGACGAACAGCATGCCCGCCAGTGGGGCATTGAACGCCGCGGCCAATCCGGCCCCGGCCCCAGCCGAGGTGATGATGCGCCGATCTTCGGGATGGGTGCGAGTGACGTCGTTTAAGAATTGACCGATAGCGCCACCCATCTGCACCGTGGGGCCTTCTCGGCCCAGCGTCAGACCGCCGCCAATGGCCAGAACGCCTCCGATAAACTTGACGATCAGCAGTCGCAATGGCCGCATGGTGCGGCCGTGATGCAGTACAGTCTTGATTTGGGGAATGCCACTGCCGGAGGCGTCGGGAGCCAGCGCCTGCACCAGCCAAACCCCCGTGCCGATGCTCAGGGCGCAGCCGCCCATCGTCGCCAGCCAACCCCATTGGCCCAGATCATGGGCATAGAGCAAGCCTCGCTGCCGCCAATGCTCGGCGACGACCAGCGCCAGCTGGAAAGCGACCGCTATCGCGCCCGCCAGAAATCCTACCGGGACAGCTCGAAGTAACAGTCGGCGACGCTGTCCTCGCCGCCGAACCTGCCGTTCGGTGGGGGTATCGTTTGGCGCTGTTGTGCCAGTCATGTCGATCGGTTAAGGGAAACGATATTCGGAAACATTATCCCGATCTGTGACAGGATCTGCAATCGGTTATGCTGAATCGCCGACTGGCCTGTCCTGATTCAGGTGCGCCCAATAACTAATAAATGACATGATTCATTTATTTTAGTCTTAAAAATGACCAGGCAATTGCAATGTGGGTTTGTATTTTTTTACACTTTACTTGTACACATTATTCGTATTATCTATGTGTGTTAATAATTTTTATATAGGTACGGCATTCTAATTGAGTGTGTGAAAATAGTATTAATTTATTTGTGTATAGATAAATAATATATAAATTATGATTTATTTTAATTGATATGGTTTGTAGGTTTTGGCAACGGCTTTACTTTTTATGATTGTAATACTATGAATTAAGTTGGATGCAGATCAAAATTTGCAGATGTGAAGCCCAATATGAAACATTACTATTTATATTGGATGTAATGAGTAATGAAAATTGTCAATAAATCTCTGTACTACGCATGTATCTTTTTCGGTTTGAGTGTTGGAATCGCCTGCGCAGCTGGCTTTTATCTACACCAAGCTAACCAATCCGAAAAACAGGAACGTTTCAAAGTGCTGGCGAGACGGGTTGCTGGCCAAGTGGCTACCCGCTTGCAGACCTATGAATATGGGTTGCGCGGGGCGCGAGGCGCGGTGATCGCCGGCGGTAGGGAGAACATCCGCCGGGATCAGTTCCACCAGTACAGCCTGTCGCGGGATATCACGCACGAATTTCCTGGATCGCGCGGCTATGGGTTCATCCGTCGTGTCGCGCCGGAGCAAAAAGCTGCATTTCTACAGATGGCGCAGCGTGACCAGCCGGGGTTCACGATCAAGCAATTGAGGACTCACGACGGCGAGCTCTTCGTGATTCAGTTCATCGAACCGGAATCGGCCAATTGGCAGGCGATCGGGCTCGACATCGCCTCGGAGGCCAACCGCCGGTTGGCTGCCTTGGCCGCGGTTTACCGTGACGCTGCAACTCTAACGGAGCCGATTACTCTGGTCCAAGCCGCTGACAAGACCGTGCGCGGTTTCCTCTTGCTGTTGCCGGTCTACCGGGGAGAGACGTGGTCGGCGTTGCCCGAGGAGCGTTGGGCGTCCGTCGTGGGTTGGGCCTACACGCCGCTGGTGATCGACGAGGTCATGGCCGATTTCGACTTTCACGGCGGCGAGTTTACCTTGTCGCTCTACGATGCTGATCAAGTCGAGGGCAGCGCCGATCCCAAGGATCCCATACTGTTTTATGCCTCCGCCGGTAGTGAAGCGCCGGCAACCGATGGCTTGGTGATGAAGACAACCCTGCCGATCTATGGCCGTAACTGGTTGGCCGAAGTCAAGGCGACTCCTCGTTTCGTGGCTGGGCTCAACCTGCTGGACCCACGCTATGTCACCGCCGTCATGGTCGCGCTCGGCTTACTGGCGACCGGTTTGTTCTATGCCTATTTGCTGAGTCGTCAGCGCAAACAGCAGTCCATCCTTGAACAAGCGCGTCTGGCGGCAGTGATCGAAAGTTCCAACGATGCCATCATCGGCGAATCCCTCGACGGTATCGTGACCAGCTGGAACAAGGCGGCCGAACGCTTGTTTGGCTATCCTGCCAGTGTTGCAATCGGACACAAAGTGGCCGATCTGATCGTGCCGTCTGCCTTGATCGAAGAGGCTGTCGGTATTCTCGTACGTATCGCCAGGGGAGAGGTGGTGCCGCATTTCACGACGACGCGGCATCGCCAGGATGGTCGCGAGCTTGATGTTTCGGTCACAGCCTCGCCGATCCGGGCCGCCGGTGAGCAAGTGGTCGGCGTCGCCAAGATCGTGCGCGACATCACCGAACAGAAGCGAAGTGAGGAGCGTTTCCGTCTGGCGGTGGAAGCATCGCCCAACGCCATGTTGATCGTCGATGGCAACCGGATGATTACCATGGCCAATTGCAAGGCCGAGGAGCTGTTTGGCTACACCCGGGATGAACTGGTCAACCAGACTATCGATCGCCTAGTGCCAATAAAGCATCGTGCTGCGCACCATGACCGCATTCGCAATTTTCTCGCTGCGCCCAGCGCCCGCGCCATGGGCAAAGGGCGCGATCTGTACGGTTTGCGCAAGGATGGTTCCGAAGTGCCCATCGAGATCGGCCTCAACCCGATCGAGACGCCCGATGGCAATTTCACGCTGGCTTCCATCGTTGACATCACCGAGCGCAAGCAGCTGGAATCGAAATTGAAATCGGCATTTCAGTGTATGAGGATGGCGGTCGATGCCGCGGGTCTTGGCATTTGGGAATGGCATCCAAACCAGCAGCGGCTGGTGTGGGACGAGCGCATGTTTAAGTTCTATGATGCGCCCGCCACGCTCCGGGAAAGCAGTCTGTATCACGCATTCTGGGAATCGCGCCTGCATCCGGATGATCGGGAGCGCGCGGTGCAGGAGCTGCATCGGAGTCTCGCGAACGGCAGCATTTACAATTCCACGTTTCGTGTCATTCATGGCAATGGCTCGGTGCATTTCATCCAGGCCGCTGCTCATATCGAGCGCGATGACGAAGGTCATCTGTGCCAAATCGTGGGTTTCAACCGCGACATCACCGAACAGAAGGTCACGGAAGCCCGCATTCTGGAATTGAACGCCACGCTCGAAACGCAGGTGGCGCAGCGGACGGCAGCGGTGGCGCTGGCCGAGCAGGCCAATCAGGCGAAATCCGACTTTCTGGCCAACATGAGCCATGAAATTCGCACGCCGATGAACGCCATTCTGGGGCTGGCCTATCTGTTGGAAAAGCAGCCAATCACCTCGGTCGCGCGCGGGATGGTGCATAAGATCCACGCAGCCGGGCGCAACCTGCTGGCGATCATCAACGATATTCTCGATTTCTCCAAGATCGAAGCGCAGCGGCTGGAAATCGAGCAAGTGCCTTTCCGGCTGCCCGACGTGCTCGATAACTTGGCCAGCATCATGTCGTCGGCAGTGGGTGAAAAATCCATTGAAGTGGTGGTGGGGCCTGCGCCGCCTGGAGCGGAATTCCTGAAAGGCGATCCGTTGCGGCTTGGCCAGATCCTGATCAATCTGGCCGGCAACGCCATCAAATTCACCGAGATGGGCGAGGTCGTCGTCAACATCACCCGCGTCGACATCGAGTTGCCGAGGAATCGTGTCGTTCTCCGCTTTTCCGTGCGCGATACTGGAATTGGCATTCCATATGACAAGCAGCAAACGATCTTTCACGCGTTTATGCAAGTCGATACCTCGACGACGCGCAGCTTTGGCGGCACCGGCCTGGGTCTGTCCATCAGTCGCCGCCTGGTCGAGTTGATGGGTGGCCAGTTGCGGGTCGACAGCGAGCCGGGCAAGGGCAGCGAATTCACTTTCGATATCCCGTTCGAGACCACCGATCTGGCCGATAGCTCCATGCCCCAGATGACCCATCAGCGCATTCTGATCGCCGACGATCATACGATCGCGCTCTCCATGCTGGTGGACACCGCCATCAGCCTCGGTTGGAGCGTCGATGCCGTCGAATCGGGACAGGATGCCGTCGATTACATCATGCACGTCGCCGACAAGCACTATGACGTACTGTTGTTGGATTGGCGCATGCCCGACATGGATGGCTTGACCACGGCCGCGGCGATCCGGGCCGAATATGCCGGTGTGACGGCCCCCATCATCATCATGGTGACCGCCCACGATCGCATCACGTTGCAAGAGCAGCCTGGCAGTGCGCTGGTGGACATGGTCCTGACCAAGCCGGTCACCAGCTCCTGCCTGTACAACGCCGTGATCGAGGCTAAGAAACGCCGAGGAGAATTGAACTACAAGGAAAGCACGCACCATGCTGCATCTCAGCGGCTGATCGATTTCAAGGTATTGGTAGTCGACGACAGCGAAATCAATCGTGAAGTGGCCTATCAGATTCTCGACTCCGAAGGCGCGGAAGTGGAATTGGCGGTCGATGGCGGGGCCGCCTTGACGGTGTTGAACAGTCGTCCGGATTTTTTCGATGTGGTGCTCATGGACGTGCAAATGCCGGTGCTGGACGGTTATGCGACCACCCGGCAGATTCGCGCCACGCCGGCGTTGGCCCATCTGCCCGTCATCGCCCTGACAGCAGGCGCCTTCAAGGCACAGCACAACGCCGCCCTGGATGCGGGTATGAACGACTTCGTCGCCAAGCCGTTCGAGGTCGATCAGTTGATCGCAGTCCTGCAGCGATTCAAATCCACCAACGGAACGGGCAGTGCATCCGAAAAAACAGCCGAGCCTCCTTCGCCGATGGATTTGAAGTCGGCGGCGGCCTATCCGAGCGTTCCGCTGATCGATTTTGGCCGCGGGCAGCGCACTTGGCGCAACAATGCCGCCTATGACAAGGCGCTGGGTCTGTTCCGCCGCAGTCACGGCGAGGATGGGCAGCACCTTCAGATCGCGGCGACAGGTGAGGATTGGCAGCAGGTCCGAGCGATCGCGCACAAATTGCGCGGCACGGCGGGATCGTTGGCGTTGTTGCGCGTGGCGGAGCAAGCGGGAGCGATCGAACAAATCGTGCACGATGCAGAAGATGTCTGGCCCTTTCTGCCGCCACTACAGGAAACGCTGATGCAAACGCTGGCGGCGATCGAGCAATATCTGAGCGTCAGCATCAATATGAGCACGCCTGCGCCGCCTGCGCCTGCGCCTGCCGAACCGGATAGCACTGTTTGCGATCTGAAGGAGCAGATCGAACAGTTGTTGAAGGCTCTGGATAGCGACGATCTGAACCAGATCGAAGCGGTGTTGCCCGGATTGTCGGGACAATTACCTGAAGAACAAATACAACGCTTGCAGGCGGCGATCGACGCATTCGATTTCCGCGGGGCCGAAACTTTGGCGAAGCAATTTGCGCTTGGCATAGCCCGAAAGGAGTAGTAGATGATCACCATTCTCTGTGTCGATGATGAGCCCGGCAATCTTTGTCTGATGCGCACCATTCTGCGCGACGACTACAAGTTGGTGTTCGCTACCGGCGGAATGGACGCCTTGCGCGCCGTCGATAAACATCATCCGGCCCTGATCCTGCTCGATGTGGAAATGCCGGACCTGGATGGCTACGAGGTGGCGCGGCGCATCAAGGCGATGGAGAAGGGGCGGGATATTCCCATCATCTTCGTGACCGGGCGCGATAGCCTGCTGGACGAGGAAACGGGGTTCGAAGCCGGTGGTGTGGATTACATCGCCAAGCCCTTGTTTCCCCGCATTCTGATGGCGCGGGTGCGGACTCATTTGTCGCTGGTGCGGGTCGCCGCTTTGGAAGAGAGCCAGCGCGCCGCCATCCATATGCTGGGAGAAGCCGGACATTACAACGATACCGACACGGGGACACACATCTGGCGCATGGCCGCCTATGCACGGCTGTTGGCCAGGGCCATCGGTTGGGGGCCGGAGGCTACCAAGTTGTTGGAATTGGCCGCGCCCATGCACGACACTGGCAAGATCGGCATTCCCGACGCCATCCTGAAAAAACCCGGCCCGTTGAATGCGGACGAGTGGGTCATCATGAAAACCCATTCCCGCATCGGCTACGAGATTCTCAGCAAGAGCGATGCGCCGCTGTTTCAGTTGGCGGCTCAGATTGCATTGCGACACCACGAAAAGTGGAACGGCAGTGGGTATCCGGATGGCGTGGCCGGGGCCGATATCCCCGAGGCGGCTCGCATCGTTGCGGTCGTGGATGTGTTCGATGCCTTGTCGATGCGGCGCCCTTACAAGGAAGCCTGGCCGCTGGACCGCGTGCTGGCGACCTTGGAGGAGGCGTCTGGACATCATCTCGAGGCCCGACTGGTGGACACTTTCAAGCGCATCATGCCCGATGTGCTGAATACCAAAGCCCATTGGGATGCGGTGGAGGCAAAGATGTATCCGTCGTTGGAGCAGTCTCGCCCTGCGGAGGCAAAGAGCTGAAAAGCAGCGACCGAATCGGAAAATCGTCGGGTCGATAGATCGCTCGATTACCCGATCCGGCTGGCCAGACCGCCTGGTTGGTACGGTATGCCAGTGGTTCGATACGCATCCAATAAGGCATGAGCGGGCGTGCGCTGTGCCGCCAGCAGCGCTTCCAGCGGTGCCAGCGCGGCGACTGCGGTTGGATTGCCAGCGCGCAGCAGCGCAGCGCGGGCTTTGGTCAGCGCTTCGGTCGCGCCGGCCCGGATCGCGTCGTCGGCGAAACCGGTCTGCGCGGCGCGCCGGTACGAATCCACGTCGGTTCGTTCGCTGCGTTCAGGCAAATCTTCAGCCAGGCAGACGCCTTCGAGCAGATGACAACAGGCCCTGAGCACCTCCAGCGTGGGATGGGCGTCGAATGCCTTGAATTCGATCCGTCCGACTTCGGCCGGTAAGCGGGCCGGGCGGATCAGGCAGGAGCAGGATGCCGTGGTCGATTCCGCATCCAGAAACAGTTTGACTGCCGGACGCAGGCCCGCGCGTTCATAGCTGCGCTTGGAATAGCCGGTCCAGACTTGCCCATCGTAGAACGGACTGCTGAAACTGAAGGGAATGAGGTAAGGCGCATAATGGTTGAGCTTGCGCGCGACATCCAGGTTTTGTTCCAGCGTCCAGCCGGGCTGGGATAGATTGATGTCCGGTCCGTAGCTGAGAGTGGTGATGTGCGCCGCATCGTCCGCGTAATCGGGATCGGTGGCGCGCAGATGCTGTTCCCAGGTGTTGAGCGGCGGATCGAAGTCGTAACGGGGGCATGCGGGGTTGAAGCTGACGATGGCCAGCGCTAGGTCGCGCCGAGCCAGTACAGTGCTCAGTTGTCGCTCGATATCCAGCAGTGATTGGATGGCCTGTTCCACGTCGGGCGCGGGCGGAGTGCGGATCTCCACGCCCTTGACCGCCATGCCGCAAAACCGTCCGTCCTCGGCGAAACGCTCGTCGCCTTCCAGATACCAATAGCCGTTGCGAATACCCAGATCGCCGGTCGCCAGATGGGCATCGTTGCGGCCCGGCTTGTCTTCCAGCAGGGCCTGAATCTCGGGAAAGGACAGATTACGAAAATCGCGAATCCGGCCCGGTGTCGGGCCGGGGCGGTCCACCAACAGATACTCAAATTCGATACCACAACGCATGCCCCGGATTCTACAACCAATCCATGAAATTTTGAGGACATTCCGGGGCGGATTTCAGGGAGGATGGTTCGGGGACGTTGGAAGCCGCCGGCTCCGGGTGCTCGCAAGGCGCATCCGCGGGCCGACGGCTTGCAGGGTCCGTCGATGATGAACGCAGGGCAGGGAGTTCCCGACCCTGCATGGTCTTTCAATACCGCGCGTCGGACGGTTTGCCGCCTTTAGGCCAGTCGTTGGCCTTGTCCGGGAAATCCGGACGTGGCTGATGCGAGAAGTACTCGGCGACATCGACTGCATCTTGATCAGACAGGCCGCCCTGGCCTAGCGGGAAGTGCTCGCGCATCGCAATCGGCATATTGCGCTTGACGAACGCCGCCGCCGTATAAGTGCGTGCCATGCCCGCGCCGATGTTGAACGACTGATCGCCCCACAGCGGCGGATAGACGAAGTTCTCGCCGTTTTTCAGCCCTTCGCCGTCCTGGCCGTGACAGATCGCGCATTGCGCCGCATAGACTTCCTTACCATGCTCGATGTTCGGCTTGATATTCCGGTCGATCTTGCCCACGCCACGGCCTTCGACCTTGTCTTCCGGCCGGGTATTGCCCTTCATCCAGTCGAAGAACGCGATCATCGCCTGCATTTCGGGCGCATCCACCACCAACGGTTTGCCGTTCATCGAGCGGCGGAAGCAACCATTGATACGGTCGGCGAGGGTGATTTCCCGGCCGGCCCGCGGCGCATAACTCGGGAAAAATGCCGACACCCCGACGAATGGCGAGCCATCCGCCACCGTGCCCACGTTTAGATGGCAACTGGTGCAGTTCAGCACATCGCCCACATTCTTGGGTAGCATCTTGTAGGTATCCAGATGCAGGCGCATCCCATACACCACCTGTTCGGCATTGCTGGCCTTGAGCATGCCGGCGAGGCGTGGCGTGATGAACGTACCGGCGGCTTCGCGATCTTCGGCGTTCAGATCCTGACGCGCTGCCTTGACTTGCGCAGCCGTGATCACTCCTGCCTGATTGCCCCAGCTCTTACGAGTAAAGCTGAGAATCTCGGCGATTTCCTCGTCGGACAGTTTGGCAAACCCCGGCATGGTCAAGACTCGCTCGTGGGTCTGGGTTTGCGCGGTCTTCCAACCGGTCAACATGATATGGATCAATGAGGATGGATCGGCCGACGCGACCGATGGCGTACCCTGCAGCGACGGGAAAACACCTGGCACGCCCGTGCCATCCTGCCGATGGCAATCGACACAGAATTGCACATAGCCCAAGCCGCCGCGCGAGGTGAACAGATCCGCCGGTTTGGCATCGATGGGTTGGGTATTCACCACGATGGCCTTTTCGTCCTTGCCGGGGGGGAGTGATTTCAGATAGCCCACCATCGCGGTCAGATCGGCATCGGTGAAGTATTGCGTGCTGTTATGAATGACATCGGTCATGTTGCCGGAGACGAAGGTGGTACTGTTGCGACCGGTTTTCAGCAGCATGACCGATTCTTCGGTCGACCACGGCAGATGGCGCAAACTCAGCGCCCGCCAGTACTCGACCGTCTCGCCTGCCAGGAAGTATTGACCGTCGGGACCGCTGGCGCTCATCGCCTTTTCCTGGAACATCAGGCCGCGCGGGGTATGGCAGGCCCCGCAATGTCCCAAACCCTCGACCAGATACGCACCCCGATTCCATGCGGCGTTCTGTTTTTGATCGGCGGCGAAGGGCGCATCCTGCAGGAACAGCCAGTTCCAGAAGGTCAAACCCCAGCGCTGATTGAAGGGGAACGACATTTCCGAGGGTAGATTGGGTGCTTTGGCGGCCAGAACGTCTTTCATCAAATAGGCATAAAGCGCTTGCATATCCTCGTCGCCGATCTTGGCGTAAGAGGGGTAAGGCATGGCCGGATAGAGATTGCGTCCATCGGCGGCGATGCCACGGCGCATGGCGCGGTCGAATTGGGCAAAGCTGTAGTGGCCGATGCCGTTGTCGGGATCTGGGGTGATATTGGTCGAATACAGAGCGCCAAACGGCGTGCTCAACTTCAATCCACCGGCGAAGGGAACGCCCTTTTCGGCGGTATGACAGGCCACGCAATCACCCAGTCGTGCGATATATTCCCCTTTCTTCAAGGTATCGGCATCGAAGGACAAGGTTGGGTGACTGGTTGTGAGCACGGCCTGTTGGTGGGAGATGACCAGATACAAGCCGAGCACAGCCAGAAGGCCCACGCCTCCTGCTATCGCCAACCTGGTGATGATTTTTTTTGAACGCGACATTTGCTTTTCGCCCATGTTTGCCGGATATAACCCGGCACGAGGGATGACGGAAAACTCCAGAGGCCAGGACGGTAATACCTTATTAAAAGTGCTGACACTATAGCGATATGGTCGGAAATTGCGCAAGCGCGGAGGTCGGATCGGTGGAAAGTCCTGCCATACTGGCGCGCCGGAACCGGTCGAAGGGTCGGCGGTCTACGTCGTCATTCGCGACAGGCTGGTGATGATGAGCGCCGTTTTTGGGATCGGTCCATCACAACGGCCATTATTACCCAGGGAAAAATCAATATCTTATGGATTCGCTTGACGGACAGTATCCTAAACCTGCGGTCGGCGCGCGTTTGACGCGTTACGCAGGACCTCTCATCGGCCTGATCTTATTCATCGCGGCGCTTTGGGTGTTGCACCAAGTGCTGGCGACCTACCATGTCCACGATATCGTGCACGCCTTGGAGCGCTTGCCGAATTCGCGGTTGCTGATGGCCTTGCTGTGCACGGTGCTCAGCTATCTGATCGTGACCGGCTACGATTGGCTGGCCTTGCGCTACATTCGGCGGCCGCTGCCCTGGCCTAAGATCGGCTTTGCCGCCCTGATCAGTTATGCCATCAGCAATTCGGTCGGGCTGTCGGTCCTGACCTCGGGTTCCTTGCGCTATCGGCTGTATTCAAGCTGGGGTCTGACCACGGTGGATATCGCCCGGATCGTGCTGTTCACCACCCTGACCCTGTGGCTGGGGATCCTGACCATGGGGGGCGCGGTGCTGGCGTGGCATCCGCTGGATGAGCGCGCGCTGCCTCATTGGGTGGTGGCGAACGGTCACCTGCTGGGGATGGCGATGCTGAGCGTGCCGGCTATCTATGTGCTGTTGGGGATGCTGCGCCGCCAGCCGATCAAGCTGGGCGCATGGGAATTGCCGATGGTGCGGCCGCGTCTGGCGCTGTCCCAACTGGCGGTAGGCGCTCTCGACTGGGCCATGGCCGCCGCGGTGCTGTACGTTTTGCTGCCGCCGTCGGCCAAGGTCGACTTCAGCCAGATTCTCGGCGCTTTCCTGGTGGCCCAGATTGCCGGTCTGATCAGCCATGTCCCCGGTGGCTTGGGGGTGTTCGAATCGGTGATGCTGCTGCTGCTGAAAAGTCACATGTCGGTGGCCCATCTGCTCGGCGTATTGCTGGCTTACCGGGTGATCTACTACATCATTCCCTTGGCACTGGCCGCGCTCACCCTGGGCCTGTACGAATTGCGCCATCAGAAGGAGCGGATTCTGTGGTTGCCGCGCCTGGTCGGGCCATGGGCCCCCGCGCTGTTGCCGCAGGTATTCGCCCTGTTGGCGCTGGTCAGCGGCGCGCTCCTGCTGTTCTCGGCAGCGACTCCGGAGGTGGGGACGCGACTGACCTGGCTGGAGCATCTGATTCCGCTATCGGTGTTGGAGGCGTCCCATTTCGTCAGCAGCCTGTTGGGGATCAGTCTGTTGCTGCTGGCGCGAGGTCTGCAACGCCGGCTCGATGCCGCGTGGTTGCTGGCGGTGCTGTTGTTGGGAGCGGGTATCGTGGCCTCCTTGTTAAAAGGGGTGGATTACGAGGAGGCGATCTTGCTGGCGGTGCTGCTGGCCAGTTTGCTGCCGTCGCGTCGCCATTTCTATCGCCGCGCCTCGCTGTTTGGCGAATTGTTTTCACCGGGTTGGAGCATCACCATCGGGGTGGTGCTGGCCTGTAGCATCTGGCTGCTGTTTTTCTCCTACCAGCACGTGAGCTATTCGCATTCGCTGTGGTGGGAGTTCAGCTTTACCGGCCAGGGCAACGCGCCACGTTCGCTGCGGGCGCTGGTGGGTGCGTTGGGCGTCGTGCTGTTCATCGCGATCGCGCGGTTGCTACGGCCCATGCGGGTCGAGTTGAGCCTGCCCAACGCGGATGATTTGCGCACGGTGCAGGCTGTCGCCGCCGCTTTCCCGCATCATTACGCCCATCTGGCCGTGTTGGGCGATAAAGCGTTGCTGTTCAACGACCGGCGCGACGCCTTCCTGATGTACGGGGTCGAAGGCCGCAGCTGGGTGACGATGGGCGACCCGGTCGCCGCCCGTGAGGAAGATCGCCGGGAACTGGCCTGGGAATTCCGGGCTCGCTGCGAACGTTATGGCGGCTGGCCGGTGTTCTATCAGATTCGCCCGGATCATCTCGGTCTGTATGTGGAACTGGGCTTGACCCTGCTGAAGATCGGCGAGGAGGCGCGGGTGCGGTTGGCGGAATTTACCCTGGAGGGCAAGTCGCGCAAGACCATGCGCAATACCGTCAATCGACTGGAGCGGGATGGCTATGGCTTTGCGGTGGTCGGCGCCGCGGAGGTCGCGCCGCTGTTGCCGCGGTTGCGGACGGTTTCCGACGCTTGGCTGGCGAACAAGAATGGGCGGGAGAAGCGCTTCTCGCTCGGTTTTTTCGACCCGGATTATTTGCAGACCGGACCGATCGCCGTGGTCCAGCATGATGGGAAGGTGATAGCGTTCGCCAATCTCTGGCTGAGCGGGCAGGAAGAATTGTCGATCGACCTGATGCGCTACCTGCCCGACAGTCCCAACGGATTGATGGATTTTCTGTTCATCCAGATCATGCTGTGGGGCCGCGACCAGGGCTATCAGTGGTTCAATCTCGGCATGGCGCCTCTGGCCGGCTTGCAGAACCGCAGTTTCGCTCCGCTATGGAATCGCTTCGGAGCGATGGTCTATGGCGGCGGCGAAACGTTCTACAATTTCCGCGGCCTGCACCAATACAAGGACAAGTTCAATCCACACTGGGAAGCCCGCTATCTGGCGACCCCCAATGGTTTGGTGTTGCCGCGGGTGCTGGCGGATTTGACCGCCCTGATTGCCGGTGGCATGACCGGGGTCATCGGTAAATGAAGAATGCGAGAGGTGCGAGAGGAAGCGATGCGCGAATCTTCCCGAATACTGTATCTGCTGGTCGTGTTGTTGGCAGCGCCCGCCGCTTGGGCTGAAGTGGTCGAAGAGACGGTGGAGACGCCTGATTTCGGCGTCTTGCATGTACAACGCACGACCGAGGAGCCCAAGGGCATCGTATTGTTCGCCTCCGGCAGCGCCGGCTGGAATGACGATCTGAAGGCGGTGGCGAAGGCGGTGGCCGACAACGATTACGTGGTGGCCGGCATCGATCTGAACGCCTATCTGGCTCAGCTGGAGCGCAAGGAAGCGGCCTGTGTCGACGTGTCCGCCGATTTCGAGCAGTTGAACCGCCTGCTGGAAGGCCGCTATCCGCCAGCGACGCACTTGCCGCCGATCGCGCTCGGGTATGGCGGCGGGGCGGCGCTGATCTATGCCGCTTTGGCCCAAGCGCCGGCCGATCGGATTCATGCCGGCGTCGGGCTGGATTTCTGCCCGGAATTACCGCTGCAAAAACCGTTGTGTCCCGGTATGGCCAAGCTGGAGAGCGCGGCGCTGCCCGATCAGCATGGCGTCGCGTTGAAGCCGGTCGCTCGCCTGCCGACTACCTGGTTCGTGTTTCAAAACCAACCCGCCTGCAATGCCGCCGCCGCGGCGCAATTCGTCAAAGCGGTCTCGCTCGCTCGCCTAACCGATATCCCTGGCCACGATGGCGTCAAGGGCGGACTGCCGCAGATCACCGCGCTGTTCCAGTGGCTGGATCCCAGCATTGTCAAGCAGGTCCAGCCCGATGCCAGCGTCAGCGGTGTGCCGCTGACCGAGGTGCCAGCCAGTGGCGGACCCGAGCGGCTGCAACTAGCGGTGATGTTTTCCGGCGACGGCGGCTGGGCTTTGCTCGACCGGGCGGTGACCGCCGAGCTGGCGAAGAACGGGCTGCCGGTGATCGGTTGGGATTCTCTCAGCTATTTCTGGAAGGCGCGCCAACCGGACGGAGTGGCGCTCGATCTGGAGCGGGTGTTGCGCCACTATCTGGAGGCATGGAAGAAGGAACGTATCGTGCTAATTGGGTTTTCCTTCGGCGCGGACGTGCTGCCGGCGACGGTGAGTCGGCTGCCGCCGGATTTGCGCGACCGGATCGATCTGATCGCCTTGCTGGGACTGTCGGAACACGCATCGTTCGAGTTTCACATCAACGACTGGATCAGTGATGCGGCCCATCCCAACGATTTGCCGGTGCGACCGGAGCTGGACCAGTTGAGCGCCATCAAACGACTTTGTATTTACGGCGTGGAGGATGACAGCAGCATCTGTTCGCAGCTTGGCGATAGCGGGGTGATCACGGTCCGCTTGCCGGGCAATCATCATTTCGACGAGGACTATGCGGGAGTGGCCAAGCACATTCTCGACCAGCTGCCATCTGCGGTTCCCACGGCTCCTGCAGCTCCTGCAACTTCCACGACCCAGGTGAAAAACTAACCATGGCCGTTTACGCCATCGGCGATATTCAAGGTTGTTACGACCCCTTGCGGCGTTTGCTCGACCTGCTGCGCTTCGATCCGACCGCCGATACCCTGTGGCTGGTCGGCGATTTGGTCAATCGCGGCCCGCAGTCGGTGGAGGTGTTGCGACTGGTGCGCGATTTAGGTGATCGGGCCGTAGCGGTGCTGGGCAATCACGATCTGACCCTGCTGGCGGTAGCTGCTGGTCAGGTCAAGCCCAAACGTAAGGATACCTTTCATTCGGTGCTCGACGCGCCGGATGGCACCGAGCTGCTGGACTGGCTGCGCCATTGTCCCTTGCTGCATCACGACGCCGAACTGGGATTCACTCTGGTCCACGCCGGTTTGCCGCCGCAGTGGGATTTGGTTCAGGCGCAAGCGTGTGCGGCGGAAGTGGCGGCCACGCTGCGCGGCCCGCGCTGCGCGGAATTCCTGGGAAGCATGTTCGGCGGCGAGCCGCGCCGCTGGCAGGAAGATCTGACCGGCAACGACCGCCTGCGGTTTACCATCAATGCGTTGACTCGCATGCGCTTTTGTACGGCGGACGGCACGTTGTCCTTTTCCGAAAAGGGACCACCTGGCAGTCAGAAACCGGGTCTGTTGCCCTGGTTCTCGGTGCCGCGTCGGCGCAGCGCCGATCTTCGAATCGTGTTCGGCCATTGGGCGGCGCTGGGTTATTACCGTGCACCGGGCCTCTATGCCCTCGACAGCGGTTGCGTGTGGGGCAACCGTCTGACGGCCATCCGGCTGGACGAGGCCAATGCGCCGGCCTGGAGCGTGGCGGCTGTCAGCTTGCCGCCGCTGCCAGCATGATGGCTACTCTCACGATCATCGCCGCGCTGGCCGGTAACCGGGTGATCGGGCGCGACAATCAGCTGCCCTGGCGGTTACCGGCCGATTTACGCTTTTTCAAGCAGACCACCATGGGCAAGCCGTTGCTGATGGGGCGACGAACCTGGGAATCGATCGGTCGGCCGTTGCCGGGACGGCGCATGATCGTGCTGAGTCGCGATCCGGCCTATCAGGCGCCCGGCTGTACGATGGCCCACTCGCTGGAGGAGGCGCTGAGCGTAGTCGGCGCGGATGCCGAAGCGATGGTCATCGGCGGGGCGGCGCTGTACGCGCAAACCCTGCCGCTGGCTCAGCGGATGTATTTGACCCAGGTAGCGACGGATATGCCTGGCGATGCCTGGTTTCCGGTATGGGATGAGCGGGAGTGGCAGTTGGTTTGGGAGGAGGCGCATTTGACCGATGCCGCCCATGCCTGGCCCTACCGGTTTCAGCGCTGGGAGCGGATGCCCTAGAGGGCGATCGCATAGCGATCCGATCGGCCCGCCGGAGTTTGGAGGTGCCGCTGTTCAGCGACAGTCGCCGATCGAACCCGGCGGACAACGCTGCCGGTCGGCCCAGATCGTGCTATCCAGTTTGGCGTCGGTAAAGCGGGCACCGTCGATGCGGGCATCGGCCAGGGTGGCTTCGCTCAGATCCGCGCCGGTTAGGTTCGCCCCGAGCAGATTGGCCCCATCCAATTTGGCGCCATGGAGATTGGCTCCGCTCAGATCGGCGTTTTCCAGCACGGCCCGGCTGAATATCCCGGCGCTGGCCATCGCGTTCGGCAAACGGGCGTCGCTCAGGTCAGCCTGGGTGAGGTTGGCCTTGCTCAGGTTCGCGCCGCTCAGGTTCGCGCCGCTGAGGCTGGCCTGATATAGGCGGGCGCTGCTCAGATCGACGCCGCTCAAGTCAGCCTGGTTCAGCGCTGCCCGATCCAGCCGCGCGCCGGCCAGATTGGCGCCGGCGAAATGGGTCTGTTCCGCCTTGGCCGAAACTAGCCGCGCGCCGGCCAGATTGGCACCAGCGAAGTGAGCGCCGGTCAGGGTCGCATCGCCCAGATCGGCCCCGCCGAGCCGTGCGCTAGTCAGCGTGGCGTTGGTGAAATCCACTTGCGTCAGCACCGCCTCGCGCAGGTCGGCCCCGCTCAAATCCACGCCCTGCTTGTCGCAGCGCAGCCAGTTGACGCGCCGCGCCGGCGGGTCGTCGCAGGCGCTCCAGCCGACGCCCGGCCAGCACGACAGGGCCAGCAGGCACAACGCGGGCACCCGGCCAGCGAACCGATGACCCGCGCTCATGCCGCCCTCATGCCGCCTGCTCGGTGATGGTCGTCGGCTCCATGGCGGCCTGCTCCACGGCGAAGACCAATGCCACGACCTGCTCGAACCGTTCGACGAAGTGCAGGGTCAAACCCTCCCTGATGTGCTCGGGCAGCTCGGCGGCATCGCCGCGACACCCTTCCGGCAGGATGATCTCATGGATGCCGACCCGACGCGCAGCGATCACTTTCTCGCGAATGCCACCTACTGGCAGGACTTTCCCGGTCAGGGTCAACTCTCCGGTCATGGCCAGAAGACGAGTCGGTTGTTGACCGCGCGCCAGCGACAGCAGGGCCGTGGCCATGGTGATGCCCGCGCTGGGGCCATCCTTGGGCGTAGCGCCCTCCGGTACGTGCAGATGCACGAACGCCTCGTCGAAGAAGCGGGGATCGGCCTGATAGTCCTCCAGATGCGAGCTGATATAACTGTAGGCGATGTTGGCCGATTCCTGCATCACTTCGCCCAGCCGACCGGTCAGCTTGAAGCCGCGATGCTTGGTATGGACGCGGGTCGCTTCGATATTGAGGGTAGCGCCGCCCATGGCGGTCCAGGCCAGACCGGTGACCACGCCGACGCCGGTCATGGGAGCTTCCGCCTTGAATGGCGGTTTGCCCAGATAACGCTCCAGCTCGGATTGGACGACCGTGATCGATCCCTCGCGACCTTGCACGATTTCCACCGCGCTCTTGCGCATGATGCGGCCCAGCTGTTTTTCCAGATTGCGCACCCCGGCCTCGCGGGCGTAACCCTCGATGACCTGGCGCAGGGCGTCGTCGTCGATGTGGATGCGGTCGCGATCCAGGCCGCTGCGCTCCAGCAGTTTCGGCCACAGATGATTGCGGGCGATCTGCAGCTTCTCGGCCGTGATGTAACCGGACAGGCGGATGGTTTCCATGCGGTCGAGTAAGGGCGCCGGAATGGTGTCCAGCTGGTTGGCGGTGCAGATGAACAGCACCTTGGAAAGATCGAAACGCGCATCCAGATAGTGATCCAGGAACTCGGTGTTCTGCTCCGGATCGAGCACCTCCAGCAACGCCGAGGCTGGATCGCCATGGTAGGAAGCGCCGATCTTGTCGATCTCGTCTAGCATGATCACCGGGTTGGCGGTCTTGGCGTCGCGGATGGCCTGGATGAATTTGCCGGGCAGCGCGCCGATGTAGGTCCGGCGGTGGCCCTTGATCTCGGCCTCGTCGCGCATGCCGCCCAGGCTCAGCCGATAGAACTGACGGTCCAGCGCGGTGGCCACCGAACGGCCGATCGAGGTCTTGCCGACGCCAGGCGGACCGACCAGCAGGATGATCGAGCCGCCGATCTGGCCTTTCAGCGCACCGATCGCCAGGAATTCGATGATGCGGTCCTTGACGTCCTCCAGGCCGTCATGGTCGCGATCGAGAATGTCGCGGGCATGCTTGAGGTCGAGATTGTCGGTGGAGTAGACCCCCCACGGCAACTCGGTCATCACGTCCAGATAATTGCGAGTGACGCCATATTCCGGCGAGCCGACTTCCAGGATCGACAGCTTATCCAGCTCGTCCTCGATCCGTTTCAGCGCGGCTTCGGGCACCTGGCGGGTGGTCAGGCGTTCACGGAAGCGTTCCACGTCGGCGGTGCGGTCGTCCTTGGCGATGCCGAGTTCTTGCTGGATCACCTTGAGCTGTTCGCGCAGGAAGAACTTGCGCTGGTGATCGCTCATCTTTTCTTCGACCTGCCGACGGATGTTGGTCTGCAGGCGGGCGACCTCCAGCTCCTTCTTGATCAGCACGATGACCTTTTTCAGACGCTCCAGGATCGGCGCGGTGGCCAGGATGTCCTGCAATTCGTCCTTACTGGCCGTGGTCAGGCTGGCGGCGAAATCGGCCAACGGCGAAGGATCGTTGGTGTTGAAGCGATTGAGGAAGAATTTCAGTTCCTCGGCATACAGCGGATTGAGCGGGATCAACTCCTTGAGGGTGTTGACCACCGCCAGCGAATAGGCGCGCACCTCGTCGATGCTGGCGTCGTCGTTTTCGCTCAGATACTCGACCTGGACATGATAGGGGGGGACACTGGACAGCCATTTGTCGATGCGGAAGCGCTTCAAACCCTGGGCGATGAATTGCAGGCGCTCTTCGCCCCGCGCGATCTGGTGCATGCGGGCGACCGTGCCGACTTCGTGGAAGTCGCTCGGTCCGGCTTTTTCGGCGCTGTCGGGCTTGACCAACACCAGGCCGATGACCCGCTGCTCGCGACCAGCGGCCGCCTCGATGGTCGGCAGCCACGGTTCTTCGTTGAGCAGCAACGGCAGGGCCTGAGCGGGGAAGAACGGTCGCTCGGACAGGGGGAGCAGATACAGCGTGTTGGGCAGGATATCGGCGGCGGGAACGATGGTGGTGATGGTGGGCGTTTCGTGCTCGTCATCCTCGCGTACGACTTCCGCTTCAATGGCTTCGTGGTCGGTCATGGTCGTGAATACCCGGTGATAGGGAACTTCACCCTAAATGCGGGCAGCATGGGCAATTATCAAGGGCTGCGGCGTCATGCTGGCAAGAACGGAGGACCGGGCGGTTGAACGCGAGGCCCGACGGCGACCGATTCACGGCCCGGTCTTGCGCAGCACGAGATGCCGGAACCAGCCGCCGGCCAGGGCCGGCCGATCGGACAGCAAGCGCAGTTCCGGCGTCTGGGCCAGCGCCTCCTCGAACACCACATTGGTGCGGGTTGCGAACGAACCCAGCACTGGACTGAGCAAACGTCGCAGCGGCGCTTTCTGCCGGGGCCGGAGGAATTTGTCGAGGATCACCATCTGGCCACCGGGCCGCAGCACCCGCGCTGCTTCCTTCAACACCCGTTCGGGATGGGGCGTGACCGCCAGGATAAGATGCAGCGCTACGGCGTCGAAGGCCGCATCGGGGTAGGGCAGGGTACGGGCGTCGCCTTGATCGAGGCGGATGTCCAGGCCCAGCGCCTGCGCCTTGCGTCGAGCGCGGCTCAGCATGGCCGGCGTCAGATCGAGGCCGGTGTAGCGCGGCCCGCGCGGCAGCAGCGGGAGATCGAGCCCGCTGCCGATCCCGATCAGCAACACCTCGGATTGGGCAGCCAGGGGCAGAGACGCCAGGCTGCGCCGTCGCATGTCGATGGTGAACGGCGCGACCAGGGCGTCGTAAAACGGCGCGATCAAGGTGTAGCTGTGGCGCAGGCTCAAGCGATCCGTCTCATTCAGTGCAGGGTGCGGGGAATGGATAAGACGAATGCTGGAATGTCGGCTTCGAAGTTGGCGCCATCGTCGGCCACCATCTGGTAGCTGCCGCGCATGCTGCCGACCGCCGTTTCCAGAATCGCGCCGCTGGTGTACTGGAACCCTTCGCCGGGGCGCAGATAGGGCTGTTCGCCGACCACACCTTCGCCGCGCACCTCCTCGACCTTGCCGTTGGCGTCGGTGATGATCCAGTGCCGGCTGAGCAGTTTGGCGGGTACGGCGCCCTCGTTCTGGATGACCACGGTGTAGGCGAACACGTAGCGCTCCTGATCGGGATCGGATTGCGCTTCCAGATAGAACGCCTGGGCGGTGACCTTGATGTTGTAATGGCTGATCTTCTTCTCCATGACGGGGTTCCAGGTGGTGGCGATGACTACGGGATTCAGGCCGGAAGGGCGCTGGTCTTGGCTTCTATGGCCGCAAGTAGTTTGTTGAAGGATTGGATGAAGGCGTCGATCCCCTCGATTTCCAACTGGTCGGTCACAGCACTCAGGTCGATGCCCAACTCCGGCAAGGCCGCCAGATGAGCCAGGGCGATTTCTACATCCTGCTCCAGGGTATCCGCGACCACGCCATGGTCGCGGAAGGCGTCGTAGGTGGCGGGCGGCAGGGTGTTGACCGTGTCGGGACCGATGAGATTATCCACGTACAACAGGTCGGGATAGGCTGGGTTCTTGGTGCTGGTGCTGGCCCACAACAGCCGCTGTGGCCGCGCACCGGCCGCACGCAGGGCGGCGAAATGACCGCCACCGAAGATCTCCAGGTATTCCTGGTAGGCCAGCTTGGCGTTGGCGTTGGCGATCTTGCCCTGTAGTTCCGGCTGCCGCTCGGCCAGCAGGGGATCAAGGGTGGTATCCAGTCGGCTGACGAAGAAGCTGGCTACCGAAGCGATGTGATCCAGTGGCAGACCGCGGGCGCGGCGGCGCTCCAGACCGCGCAGGTAGGCTTCGGCCACCGAGACATAGCGTTCCACCGAGAACAGCAAGGTGACGTTGACATTGATGCCATCGGCGATCAAACGTTCAACGGCATGCAGGCCGGGGACCGTGCCCGGCACCTTGATCATCACGTTCGGCAGTGCCAGGCGGGCGAACAGCTCGCGCGCCTCCCGCACGGTTGCGTCCACATCGTGGGCCAAGTCGGGCGAAACCTCCAGGCTGACCATGCCATCTACGCCTGCAGTCGCGTCGTAGGTCGGACGCAGGGCTATAGCGGCGGCGCGAATATCCTCAACGGCTAGGTTGAAGAACAGCTGGCGGCTGGTTTGTCCTGGATCGCGCTGCAGTTCGCGCCGCAAAGCGTCGTCGTAATCGCTGCTGCCGGTGATGGCCTTCTCGAAGATGCTGGGGTTGGAGGTGATGCCGCGCAGATCGTCCTCGGCGATCAGCTGCGCCAGCCTTCCGGAGGTCAGCATCGAGCGCTGGATATGGTCATACCAGACGCTTTGACCAGCGGCGTTCAGCAGGCGCAAGGGATTGTCGTGGCTCATGACGGTGTCCTCGATGACAGGCGGCGATAGACGGTGATGGAAAATGTGGTCGATAAGAAACACATTGTAGCAAGGGTTGGTCGTGGTTTAGACCATCCGCGCCGATTGGCGGATTGAATCGCAGCGCAGTCACGGCATCGATGCCATCTTTAGGAATGTTGCCGGTCGATGCGTGCGGCAGCCCGTCTTCTTGGGCCGGATTCAATCCGCGATATGGTCGGTGATGTGGGAGGATGCGGAATCGATGTCGCCCGTCGCGCCGACCGCGTCGCTCAGGGCGGCGAATGCAGCCAGATCGAGCGTTTCCGGCCGCGCGCCGGGGTCGACTCCTGCCGCTTCGATCTGGTCGGCGGTCAGCAGGCCGCGCAGAGCGTTGCGCAAGGTCTTGCGTCGTTGGGAGAAAGCGCGCCGCACCACTTCAGCCAGGCCGCGCTCGTCGCGCACCGCGACGGGAAATGTTTCACGTGGAACCAAGCGCACCACGGTCGACCAGACCTTGGGCGGCGGGCGAAAAGCCTCCGGCCCGACATCGAATAGCGGTTCGACCCGGCAGCGGTATTGCAGCATGACCGACAGGCGGCCATAGGCGTCCTCGCCCGGACCGGCCGCCATCCGGTCGACCACGTCCTTTTGCAGCATGAAATGCAGATCGTGCAGGTGTGGGGCCTGAGCCAGCAGATGAAACAGCAGGGGAGTGGAGATGTTGTAGGGGAGATTGCCGGCCACCCGCAGGCGAGGGCCGTTGCCGCGCAGAGCGGCGAAGTCGAAGGTCAGGGCGTCGGCGTGATGGATCCGCAGGACGCCGAGTCCGGCGCAGCTGGTGCGCAGCGGTTCCAGCAGATCGCGGTCCAGCTCCACCACATCCAGTTCGCCTGCCGCCGCCAGCAGCGGTCGGGTCAAGGCCCCCAGACCGGGGCCGATCTCGACCAGACGCTGACCCGGTTGCGGCCGGATCGCGGCGATTGTCCGATCCAACACGTTGGGGTCGCGCAGGAAGTGTTGGCCGAACCGCTTCCGCGGCCGGTGTGAATGTTCGCCCGCTGGTCTGGCGGCGGGAACGCTCATGGTTTCTGGGCGGTGGGGGCCGCTTCCGCTGGCGGGGCTGTGGCGCCTGCCGGAACCTGTGGCAGGCGAATCTCCACGTAAGCCTCGTCGCGCAGGCGGCGCAGCGCCAACTCCCATTCTTCATCCGACCGCCGCCGCATCAGCGTTTCGCGGATTTGTGCGCGCTCGGCCTCGGGTGGCGGGGGGCCCTGACGGCGTTCCAGCACTTGGGCGATATGCCAGCCGAACGGCGATTTGAAGGGTTCGCTGATTTCGTTGGGTTGCAGCGCGTTCATGGCCTGCTCGAATTCCGGCACCAGCATACCCGGCACGACCCAGCCCAGATCGCCGCCGCGCGCCGCCGAGCCCTTGTCCTCGGAATGCGCTCGCGCCATCGCCTCGAAGTCGTCGCCACCCTGGATGCGCTGGCGCAATTGCGCCAATTGTTGACGGGCCTCGTCGTCGGATAATTGTGGCGAAGTGCGCAGCAGGATATGGCGGACATGCGTTTGCGTCATCACGGTCTGTGGCGACTTGGCGGATTGTTCAGCGCCCGAAGCCGGTCCGCTACCCTTGCCTTTTCGTGCAGCGACGGGTTTTTCGGCGCTTGGGGCCGCCCCGCCGCCCTTGACTTCCAACAGCTTGACGATGTGGAAACCGCTGGGACTGCGGATCAGGTCGCTGAACTGGCCGGGCTTCAGCTTTGGGACCACATCGACGAACAGGGTAGGCAGCTGACTGGCATTGCGCCACCCGAGGTCGCCGCCTTCCAGCGCTTGTTGACCGGCGGACGAGCTGACGGCCAGTTCCCGGAAATCCGTTCCCTTGCGCAATTGCGCCAATACTTCGTTGGCTTGGCGTTTGGCTGCTTCGATCTGGGTTGGCGTGGCAGCGTCCGGAACCGCGATGAGAATCTGGGCAATGTGATATTCGCGTCCACCTGCGCTGCCTGCGCCGCTGTTGCCCGCACCGTTGTCACCGCTGACGGGTTCGCCAGGACTGCCGGAATTCTTGGCACTGGCCAGCTGGGCTTGCAGGTTATCCACATCCTGTTCGGAAATTTGAATCTGACTGTCCACCATCTTCTGGCGCAAGCGCGCCGACACCAGTTCGCGGCGCACATCGTCGCGGAACTGGGCGAAACTGGCGCCATCCTTTTCCACCGTCTGCCGTAGCTGGGTCAGAGTCATGTTGTTACGCCGGGCCAGATTTTCCATGGCAGCGTTCAGGGTGGCGTCGTCGATGGTGATGCCGTTGCGCTCGGCGGCGCGCGTTTGCAACTGCAGCAGGATCAGTCGCTCCAGCACCTGTCGTTCCAGCACCGGCTGGGGTGGAACCTGGACCTTTTTCTGTTGCAGCTGGCGTTCGATTTGCGCGGTGGCCGCGTCCAGCTCCCGGCGGGTGATGACGTCGTCGTTGACCACTGCGACGATCGCATCCAGGGCGTTGCCCGGTCCTTCAGGGCCAGGGCCGAACACCAGTTCCGTCCGTCCGGGAGTGGCCAGGACGGATAGCAGGCACAGCAGCAGAGACGGGAAGAGTTTCGTTATGCGGATCATCGGGGCGTAGGGAATCAGTTAGTAGCGGATCGTTTGGTAACCGAAAATGGAATTCCGAAGCACGTTTTCCAAGCTGCTGCCCACTCGGGACAGACCCTTGAATTCAAATTCGAAATAGAACGCACTCTGGGAGTCGACCTGCACCGGGGTGTCGCGGTACTGGCGCGCCACGGCCCGCACCGCCCAGCAACAGTCTTCGTACTCCAGGCCAACCAGGGTATCCAGGTTGCGATCGACATTGAGCGCCTGGTTCCAGCGGCCGACCAGCCGCCATTGCGAATTCAACGGCCACATCGCCGATACGTCTACCGAATGAATCTGGTCGCCTGTGCTCAGATCGGATTGGTAGCGATCGAGCAGATAGGACAGATTGATCAGCTGGCGAGTGTTGGCGTAGTAGCGTAGATCGAAGCCGGTGCGCTGGATATCGCTGCTGGCCGGCTGCAGATTCACGCCGGCCTGGACCATCCAGCGAGACGACAGATTCAGGATGCCCTGGGCGATCAGGCCGGAATTGTCCCAGGTTTCCGGCAGACCATCGGCATACAGGGTCACCAGTCGGTCGTCGAAGTATTGGATCTGACCGATGCTGGCCTGCAAACGTTCATGGCCGCTGGGTCCGTCGATCAGGCGGGTGGTCAGCGCGGCGGTCAACTGATTGGCGTCGCCCATCCGGTCGGCGCCGGTAAAGCGGTTGAGGCGGAACAGCCAGTTGAAATCGTGATCCATCTGCCAGCTGTCGAACAGCGGGATATCGTCCTGATTGCGATAGGGCACATACAGGTAGAACAGCCGCGGCTCCAGTGTCTGGGTTCCGGCGGTGACGCCCAGCCAGTCGGCTTGGAAGGGGCGGTCGAAGATCAGACCGCTGTCCAGACTGAGCACCGGTAGGGAGCGCGAGGGGGCATCGTTGGCGCCCGGTTCGGTGTCGTCGAGTTCATAGCTGGTGTAGCGGAAACCGGCTTGCGGCTTGATATAGCCCCAGGGTCGTTCCGCCGTCCAGGTAACGGATGGCCATAGATCCACCCGCAGACCGGTCACCATGTCGGTTTGCTGGAAATTTACCAGCTCACCGCGCATCTGATAGCTGAGGCCATAGCTGTCGGTGGGCCAGCCACCGGTGAACAATAGTTGCGGCAGGCGTTGGTAGGGATTGCCGGTGGTGGCGAATACCGCCGGGTTGAGGACCTGAAAACCCTCCACGCGCGCCAGTCCCTGCCACCAGTCGCCGTAATAGCGGGCATCCAGGTGGCGTTCGAGGTAGTTGGGCGTCAGGAAGCTCAGGTTGTTGCTGATATCCCGGATGTAGCTGTCGTCGGACACGTATTCGTAGCGCAGATCGGTGTAGACGTTGTCCAGCGGCGCGGCCCGGTCGGTGATGTTGATCGAACCGCGGGCGCTGCCGTAGCGGCGATCGTCCGGGATGTATTCGAGCCCGATTTGTCCTTGTTGCCAGGGTTGGAGAAAGCGGTATTCCACCCCCAGCAGCACCCCGCGTTCGGTCATCAGCCGGGGCGTGATGGTCATGTCCTGGTTCGGCGCGATGTTCCAGTAGTAGGGAACGGCCAGATCGAAACCGGTTTCGCTGCTGTAGCCCTGGCGCGGAAACAGGAAGCCCGATTGGCGCTCGTCGTTGATGGGAAACGACAACCAGGGGAAATAGAACACTGGCGTATCCTTGATCTCGAGCACGATGTTGTCGGCCGTGCCGCGCTGGGTCGCCTGGTTGAGGTTGATCGCGCTGGCGCGCAGCTTCCACATCTCCTTGCCCCGTGGGCAGGTGGAATAGGTGGCGTCTTCCATCTGACTTTCGTGTTGACCCTGATCCACCTGTACTTCCGCCGCATGGCCCTGGGCGTTGCGGCCTGGGAAGTAATAGTCCGCGTCGGCGAACCAGCCGGTCGCCGTATCCATGTCCACCTCGGCCCGCTTGCCGCGCAAGGCCAGCCGGGGGTCGCTATAGGTGAAACCTTCGTCGGCCGTGGCGTGGTTGGCGGTGCGATCCAGCGTGATCCGGTCGGCGCGCAGGCGTTGATCGCCCCGCGACACGGTCGCGGCGCCTTCCAGCAGAGACTGGGTCGGGGAGGATTCGCCGTGCTGGGCCGATGCCTGGATCGGCAACTCGCTCGACGGTGGCGCATTCGGCGTGGCGGGCACGATGTCCGGCGCCAGTTCGTCGGGTTCGCACTGCAGCCATGCAGTGGGATCCCGGGGAGGGCTTGCCTGGGGGGCGGTCAACGGCAACAGCGCCAAAGCGATGCCAATGACTAAAGCTCGGTCATACAGCGTCACGGAACGGGATTTTACGTGTTGGTTGAAGTGCCCTAACATCGCATAGATTGATGATGCCTGCAACGCGCAGAAATGGAGCGATTTGACGTGAACGACCGTGAGCAATTGCTGCTGGAATGGCTGGGGGAGGTGCTACCAGCCCCGCTGGCGCGCATCGCCCCCGCTTCCAGCGACGCCAGTTTTCGCCGCTATTTCCGGGTGTGGTGCGGCGATCAGACCTATATCGTGATGGATGCCCCGCCGGACAAGGAGGACTGTCGGCCCTTCGTCGCCATCGCCGAGGCATTGCGCGAGCTGGACTTGAACGCGCCGGAGGTGTTGGCCAGCGATCTCGATCGGGGGCTGCTGCTGTTGACCGATCTCGGTTCCCGGCAATATTTGGTAGCGCTCGACGCCCGCAGCGTCACCAGCCTGTACGGCGATGCGTTGACGGCGCTGGCGCGTTTGCAGGTCGGCGGCGATCCCGATACGGCGTTGTTGCCGCCCTACGATGCGGCGCTGCTGCATCGGGAAATGGAATTGTTTCGCGAATGGTTCTTGGGCCGGCTGCTGGGTCTGGCGCTGAGCAAGGACGAACAACGCACGTTGGACCGGACGTTTGCCCTGTTGGCCGATTCGGCGCTGGAACAGCCACGGGTCTGGGTCCATCGCGATTACCACTCCCGTAACCTGATGGTCACCGATGCGGACAATCCTGGCGTGCTCGATTTTCAGGACGCCGTGGTAGGGGCGGTGACCTACGATCTGGTCTCTTTGCTGCGCGATTGCTATATCGCCTGGCCGCGCCAGCAGGTCGAATCCTGGGCGCTGGAACATCGTGCCCGGTTGCGGGCGTTGGGGATGGGCGGGCTGGATGACGCCGATCAGTTCCTGCGCTGGTTCGACTGGATGGGCGCACAGCGCCACCTCAAGGCTATCGGCATCTTCGCCCGTTTGAAGCTGCGAGATGGCAAGTCGGGCTACTTGCAGGACATCCCGCGCACCCTGGCTTATGTGCTGGAGGTGGCGGGGCGCTATCCCGCGCTGGTCGGGCTGCGCGATCTGCTGTGGGCTCGGGGCGTCGAACAGTGGAAGCCGCCGGCATGAAGGCGATGATTCTGGCCGCTGGTCGGGGTGAGCGGATGCGGCCACTGACCGACCATACCCCCAAACCTTTGTTGCCGGTCGGTGGCCGGCCGCTGATCGTCCACCATCTCGAAGCGTTGCGCGCTGCGGGCATCCAGGATCTGGTAATCAATACCGGTCATCTGGGCCAGCAATTGCCGGCGGCTTTGGGCGATGGCCGGAACTGGGGCGTTCGCATCGCTTGGTCTCCGGAGCCGCCGGAGGCGCTGGAAACCGGCGGTGGCATCTTCCAGGCCCTGCCGCTGTTGGGCCCAGACCCTTTCCTGGTGGTCAACGGCGATGTCTGGAGCGACTATCCTTTCGGGCGTCTGCCGGCCGCGCCTGCCGGTCTGGCGCACTTGGTGCTGGTCGACAATCCCCCGCATCATCCCCAGGGCGATTTCGCCCTGGCGGCCGATGGTCAGGTGATGAATGACGGGGTTGTGAAGCTGACCTTTGCCGGCGTCAGCGTGCTGCGGCCGGAACTGTTTGCCGGCTGCGCGCCGGGCCGCTTTCCGCTGGGGCCGTTGCTGCGGCGGGCCTTGGCGACCGGACAGGTGAGCGGCGAGCATTACCAGGGCCGCTGGCGGGATATCGGAACCCCCGAGCGGTTGGCCACGCTGGATCGCGAATTGCGGGAAACCGACCGTCGTCCCGCTTAACGAGCGTGGCGGACATCCTGGCCTTCGACGATGAAGATCACGTATTCGGCCAGATTTTCGGCGTGGTCGGAGACTCGTTTCAAAGCCCTGAGCACCAACACCGCATCGATCAGGGTCGCCAGGGCCGGGCCACCATCCAGCGCATGGGTGCTGAGGGCGCGCAAGCTGTCCTCGAATGCAGCGTCCACGGCATCCTCGCGCTGGTTCAGCAAACCCCACGCCTGTTCGGCGTTCAAGGGAGCCAGCGTTCCCTGCACGGTCTGAAAGCGTTGCAGCACCAGGGTCGCCAGCCGATTAACGTCGCTGGCGATATCCCGCCGCAGGGCGCTGCCGCGCTGCTGGATCGTCAGCGCCTTGGTCGCGATGTTCTTGGCTTCGTCGCCGATGCGCTCCAGATCCTGCACGGCTTTGCTCAGGGAGATGATCAGCCGCAGATCCGTGCTGACCGGTTGGCGGCAGGTCAGTAGCCGGATACAGCGCTGGTCGATGTCGATATCCCGCCGGTTGATGATGTCGTCGGTCGCGATCACGTCGCGTGCGGTGTCGACATCGCCGAGGCGAAAGGCGTCTACGGCCCGCGCGACTTGCTGGGTGGCAGCCCGCGCCATCTCCAGAACCTGCATGACCAGGCTGTCGAGTTCGGCGTCGAAGCGTTTGACGGTGTGCTGACTGCTGGTGAAAGCCATGGTGGATTTTCCTTATCGCCGTGGAGGGTCGGTGACCGGCGCATCGACCTGGATCGTGCTGATGCGGGTCATGGTGGTTTCGATCCAGTCCTCGACCCGTCGACCGAGTGCCTGCGGCGAGCCGCCGTCACTGTCGAGCAGGGGGCCAAAGACGACCTGGATCGTCCCCGGATGCTTGAGGAAACCCCGCCGCGGCCAGTATTCGCCCGCGTTGTGGGCGACGGGCAGCACGGGACAACCGCTTTGCACGGCCAGCATCGCCCCGCTCATCCCATAGCGTTGACGGGCGCCGGGAGCGGTGCGGGTGCCCTCGGGGAAGATCACTACCCATTGACCCTGGCGCAGATGAGCCATCCCTTGCCGGATCACCTGCTTGATCGCCGAGGTTCCGGTCTGACGGTTGATCGCGATCGGGTGCAACAGCTCCAGCGCCCAGCCGAACAAGGGCAGCCAGAGCAACTCACGCTTGATGACCCAGGCCACCGGCGGCAGTTGCTGATGGAGAAACATGGTCTCCCAGGTCGATTGGTGTTTGGCCATCACCACGACCGGGTGCTGGGGGATGTGTTCAGCGCCGCTGACCTGATAATCGATCCGGCAAGTGATCCGCAGCCACCAGACGTTGAACCGGCTCCACAACTGGGACACCCGATAGCGCTGGGTCAGGGGTAGCGGGAAACACAGCATCACCAGCAAGGCCACCATGCCGGTCGTAGCCAGCATGCCGATCGAAAACAACAGCGAGCGCAGCAACAGAATCAGCGTGGAGGATTGGACAGGCGCTTGGGCGGGCATGAGCGTAAGGTCACGAGAGGGTGATCAGGTAATCGGCGGCGGCGGCCAGGTCGTTGAACACTAGGACGTTGGCGCAACTTTCGGCCTGTTTAGCCAAGGTCTCGGCGCCCTTGCCGGTTCGCACCAGCAACGGCCAGGCGTTGGCGGCGCGGGCCGCCCGGATGTCGCGCACGCTGTCACCGATGGTGGGCACGCCCTGCAGGTTGCATTGTAGACGGCGGCTGATTTCCAGCAACATGCCGGGATTGGGTTTGCGGTAGGGATTGGCCTCGTCCACGTCTGGACAGAAGAACACCGCTTCGATCGCACCGCCGGCGTCCTGCACCATCCGATGCATCTTCTTGTGAATCAGGTTGAGGGTTTCCAGGTCGAACAAGCCCCGACCGACCCCCGATTGGTTGGTAGCGATCACTATCCGATAGCTGGCGTGGGTGAGCCGGGCGATGGCGTCCAGACTACCGGGTATCGGTGTCCATTCATCCGGCGTTTTGATGTAGGCGTCGGAATCTTCGTTGATGACGCCGTCGCGGTCCAGAATGATCAGTTTCATCGGAGGCGGCTACTCAGGTTCCACCGCGTGGGCGGAACGGGTCGGTTCCACGGAAAAACGGGTGATGGATCGCCGGTCGATGTTTCACGTGAAACCGAGCCTCGCTGCGCTTGCCGGTGTTTCACGTGAAACCCCAGGCTGGAATCACAGACCGATGTTTCACGTGAAACCTGCCGCGCTTCAGTCTTGCAGGCGGGAGAAGTCCGCCACCCGCAAGAACAGGCTACCCAGCTCATTGAGCAGGGCGATGCGGTTGTCGCGAATGGCAGGATCGTCGGCCATCACCAGCACCTGATCGAAGAAAGCGTCCACCGGTTCGCGTAGCTTGGCCAAGCGGTTCAGGGCCTCGCCGTACAGTCCGGCTTCCATGAACGGGATCACCTCGGAGGACAATTCGACCAGTCGTCCGGCCAGCGCCTGTTCGGATTCCTCGACCAGCAGATGGGGCTGTACCTGGAACGGCAGCACCGTCTCGACTTTCTTGAGGATATTGCGAATACGCTTGTTGGCGGCGGCCAGACTGGCCGCTTCCGGCAATTTTCGGAAAGCGCCGACTGCGCGTACCCGGCGATCGAAGTCGAGGGGGCGGGTTGGCCGGCAGTCCAGCACTGCTTCGAAGGTGTCGGGACGCACGCCCTGATCGAGGTAGTAGCCGCGCAGACGATCCAGCATGAAATCGAACACGGTCTCGATGGCGTCTTCGGCCCGCACCGAAAGATCGAAATGGTGTGCGGCGCGTTCCAGCAGATCCAGCAGATCCAGGTTCAGTTCGCTTTCGATCAGGATGCGCAACACCCCCAGCGCAGCGCGGCGCAGGGCGAAGGGATCCTTGGCGCCGGTGGGTGCTTGCCCGATGGCGAAGATGCCGAGCACGGTGTCGAGCCGATCGGCCAGCGCCAGGGCGCGACCGGTGGCGGTCGCTGGCAAGCGGTCGCCGGCGAAGCGGGGCAGGTACTGTTCCTCCTGGGCCTGGGCGACCTCGAACGCTTCCTGGTCATGGTTGGCGTAGTGCCGCCCCATGATGCCCTGCAGTTCGGGAAATTCCTGCACCATCTGGGTCATGAGGTCGCACTTGGCCAATTGCGCCGAGCGCTCGGCCCAGTCCGGGGAGGTCTGACTCTGTTCGGCGATATGGCGCGCCAGCGCTGCCACTCGCGCGCTTTTTTCGGCGACCGTGCCCAGCCGCTGCTGGAACACCACATGCTTGAGGGTTTCCATGTGGGCCGCCAGCGGTTGCTTGCGGTCCTGATTCCAGAAAAATTCGGCGTCGCTGAAGCGAGGGCGGATCACCCGCTCATTACCGGCGCGCACTTGGGCCGGATCACGGCTTTCGAGATTCGCGATGGTGATGAAGTGCGGCAGCAGCCGCCCGTCGGCGTCGACCACCGGGAAATAGCGCTGATTGTCCTGCATGGTGCTGATCAGGGCTTCGGCCGGCACCTCCAGGAAGCGTTGCTCGAAGTTGCCGGCCAACGCCACCGGCCATTCGACCAGGGCTGTCACCTCGTCCAGCAGCTCCGGCTTGATCACCGCTGTCCCACCCAGTCCGGCGGCGATGGCTTCGGCCTGGCTGTGGATAGCGTCGCGACGGCTGGCGAAATCGGCGATCACCCGGCCTTCGTCTTGCAGTTGCCGGGCATAGCCGGCAGGGGAGGCGATTTCGATCGGTTGCGGATGATGGAAGCGGTGGCCTCGGCTGATCCGGCCGGTCGCGACTCCCATGATCGTGGCGGGAATGACCTCATCGCCGAACAGCAGCACCACCCAATGCACCGGCCGCACGAATTCGTCGTCGCGGTCGCCCCAGCGCATCCGCTTGGGAATGGGCAGAGCGGCCAGAGCATGGTCGACGATGGCGGGGATCAGCTCGGCGGTCGCCGCGCCTGGTTCGACGCTGACATGGACCAGCCAAGCGCCCTTGTCGGTTTCCTGGCGCTGCAGTTCGCCGACTGGAACGCCGCAGGAGCGAGCGAAGCCTTCGGCAGCTTTGGTCGGCTGGCCGTTCGGACCGAAGGCAGCGCTCAGGGCCGGGCCGCGTCGTTCGAGGCGTCGATCGGGTTGCCGGGTGGGAAGTTGGTCGATCACCACCGCCAGACGGCGTGGCGTGGCGAAACGGCGGATGGCGTCGCTGGGTAGGCCAGCTTTCTCCAGTCCTTCGCGGATGCTTTGCTCGAAGGCCAGCGCCAGGTTGGCGAGCGCTTTGGGCGGCAGCTCTTCGGTGCCGATTTCGATCAGCAGATCGCGGCTGTCAGCCATGGGCCACCTCCATACGGTTGGCGCTGGCCGCTTGCCGGGCGCACATCGGGAAGCCGAGCGCCGCGCGGGCGTCGTGATAGGCTTGCGCCACTGCCCGCGCCAGGGCGCGGACCCGCAGGATGTAGCGTTGGCGTTCGGTGACGGAAATCGCCTTGCGCGCATCCAGCAGATTGAAGGTATGGGAAGCTTTCAGGGTCATTTCGTAAGCGGGTAGGGGAAGCCCCAGCTCGATGAGACGCTGGCTCTCGGCTTCACACGTATCGAACCAGCCGAACAAGGAGGCGGTATTGGCATGCTCGAAGTTATAGGTGGACATTTCGACTTCGTTCTGGTGAAACACGTCGCCGTAGCTGACTCGCCCCAGCGGACCGTCGGTCCAAACCAGATCGAACACGCTTTCCACGCCTTGCAGATACATGGCGATGCGTTCCAGGCCGTAGGTGATTTCCCCGGTGACCGGTTTGCAGTCCAGTCCGCCGACCTGTTGGAAATAGGTGAACTGGGTGATTTCCATGCCGTTCAACCACACTTCCCAACCCAGTCCCCAAGCGCCCAGGGTCGGGGATTCCCAATTGTCCTCGACGAAGCGCACATCGTGAATCAGGGGATCGAGGCCCAGGTAGGCGAGTGAGCCGAGGTAAAGCTCCTGCAGGTCCAGCGGCGACGGCTTGATGACCACCTGATATTGATAGTAGTGCTGCAAGCGGTTGGGGTTCTCGCCGTAGCGGCCGTCGGTCGGGCGGCGGGAGGGCTGCACGTAGGCCGCGCTCCACGGCTCCGGCCCGATGGCGCGCAGAAAGGTCGCAGGGTGGAACGTGCCTGCGCCCACTTCCATGTCGTAGGGTTGCAGCAAGACGCAGCCCCGTTCTGCCCAATAGGTTTGCAAGGCCAGGATCAAGCCCTGGAAAGTCGAAACATCGCGCACAGGCGCCTCCCTAAACGGAAGGGAACGGCTCGGCCGCCCCCAGGTGATCTCATGATAGCCAGCGTCCAAGTATAGCCCGGCAGTGGGGATGGATTCATCCTGTGCCAGACGGCAGTGGGCGAAGACGATCATGGCGCTTGCCGTGGAACCGGACCGCTGCATGTTTCACGTGGAAC
>Ga0116179_1000350_pt1 | contig 35724 bp, 33 predicted proteins | sample AD_UKC071_MetaG_FD_89751 | JGI IMG/M metagenome (GOLD analysis project Ga0116179, IMG submission 89751) | Active sludge microbial communities of municipal wastewater-treating anaerobic digesters from USA - AD_UKC071_MetaG | ecosystem: Engineered > Bioreactor > Anaerobic > Digestate | place: USA...
CGGATTGGCCGACGCAAGGCCATGAAGGCGTTTGGCGAATCCCCGAAGCAATTGAGAGAGTATGACCCCCGAGTTGCCTCTGGCCCCCATGAGAGAACCTAAAGCTATGGCATCAGCCACGTCTCCCACTGATGCCGAACCTGCCTTCTCCGCTTCCTTTAGCGCAGCAGAGACTGTAAGGTACATATTAGTTCCGGTATCGCCATCTGGGACCGGAAATACGTTCAATGAGTCGACCAGGCTCTTATTCACACCAAGCCATGCCACGCCAGACTCGAAGGCAGCAACAAGGGCCGCCCCATCAATCGTCTTCATCTGCGAGGCCTGACTCTGCTTCGTTCCAGACATTATTTCTGCCGTTCCTTTCCGCCTGCACCCACCCTGACACCATGAACAGTAACGTTGACTTCAGGTACATTGAGGCCTGTGGTAGTCTCCAGAATGTACTTTACTTTATCCATTACATTGTTGGCCACCTCAGTGATACGGGTGCCGTATTCTACAATAATATAAAGATCAATCGTTGCATTGTCGCCCTGCACATCGACCTCAACTCCTCGAGCTATGTTGTCCATCCCCAGGAGTTCTGCAATTCCATCAGTAAAAGTGCGAGACGCCATTCCCACTAACCCATAGCACTCGGTTGCAGCCATACCCGCTATGGCGGCTATAACCTCGTCTGCTATGGTGATCTGGCCAAGTTCTGTACTTATTTCTTTTCCCATCATGAAACCCCCAATGCTCACCTGCAACCTACGAATCGAGCTCCACACGAGTGAACATTTTTTCTGTATTCTTCGCGCCCACTGGATATTCCTTCTCAGACCCGCTACAATCCTCTTGCGCAGCCCCTCTGCGTATGCTATCATTTAGTTTGTGCGTTTCAGGAACTTGAGGAGGAATTATTATGGCCAGAGTATGCGATATATGTGGCAAGGGCCCCGTTTCAGGAAACTCCCGCAGCCACTCGGAGATCAAGACCAAGCGCAGATGGTATCCTAATCTCCATCAAGTTAGGGCAGAGATTGATGGCAGCACTCGCCGGATAAAAGTCTGCACCAGGTGCCTCAGGTCGGGAAAGGTAACCCGGGCCATCTAGCCCCAACCCCTAGATTATCAACAAAAGCGCAATCATTTGACGCTCCCCTTACAGGGGGGCGTTTTTCATATGTTTCCCATCATAGTGGTAGACAGCATGGATTGAATCCATGCTGTCGTTCATGTCCTCTTCTCGCAGATCATAGCTTGCGTACGCCTGGCACGCTCATAAAGTCTCAGCACGACCTCGTAATCGGTTGTTGCGGATCCGAGAACAACCCCCGACTGTGAGTAGGGTCCATGGCAATCTGACCCCGCAGTAACCAACAACCCATATTCACGCGCTATTCTCTGGTAATGTTCCTGCTGCCCCGAAGTGTGCTGGGGATAGATCGCTTCGATTCCCTCAAGCCCGTGTTCCACCAAAGAAGGTATCATATCGTCTTTTCCTGAAAGGCCTGGATGAGCTAGAACAGGCACTCCTTTCGCAGCCAGAACGGCCTCTATCGCCTCATAGGGAGTCAATTTGGACCTGCTTTCATAGGCTGGCGCATGAAGGCCTATGTAATGCGCAAACGCCTCATCCCAACTGAGCACGTAGCCCGCTTTGACCATTGCAGCCGCTATATGGGGCCTGCCGACTGCGCCATCACCCGCATGCTCTAACACGTCTTCCATGCTCAGATCGATTCCGAGAGCCGCAAGCTTTCTGAGCATCCGCTCCACACGCCGAACCCTGCTCTCTCGTTGTGCTTCCAGGAATTTCAGCAAATCCTCGTCTTCGTAGTCTATGAAAAACCCCAGTATGTGGATCTCGCCATCACTGACATCAGTGGATATCTCCACGCCGGGCACAACATCAACGCAATTCTCCTCAACCGCCTCAAGCGCTTCCCCTATGCCGTCCACACAATCATGGTCTGTTATGGCAACGGCGGCGAGGCCGCGGCGGGCGGCCTCGCTAACCAACTCAGTGGGCGTGAACGTACCGTCTGACTTTGTAGTATGACAGTGCAGATCAACTCGCCCTTCTAACACCTACAGCCACCTTCTCGCCATTGACGTCCCATTCACGCACGTACTCCCCTTCAGGCTCGCCATGGGCAAGCGAAACCGAGAGCGTCTCCTTCATGAGATAATCCCTGTGAACCTCCAGCGCGCGCATGGAGTCGGGCCCACCCAAGATCACTGTGCAAATGCGGTCAGACACGTCAAATCCCGCCTCCTTGCGGGTCGTCTGGATCTTGTTTACTAGTTCCCTTGCGAACCCTTCCAGCTTGAGGTCCTCAGTGATGACTGTGTCGAGGGCTATCGCTCGTCCGCCCTCGGACTGTACGTAGTATCCCTCGGCAGCAACAGTTTGAATGGACACTTCTTCAGGAAGGATCGATACCTCAGTCCCATCGCTCAAGACCAATCCAAACTCGCGCCCTTTTAGAACCTTTCCAGCTATCTGCGAAGCATCTGCTTCGGCGATGCCTTCGGCAATCGCCTTCATCAACTTGCCATGCTTCGGTCCCAGAAGATCATATCTCGGTTTCACTCTATACGAAAGAAACTCGCTCATATCCTGAGCATACTCCAGTCTCTTTATGTTCAGCTCGTCCTTGACAAGATCTTCAACCAACCTGAGATCTTTTTTCTCCTCTGGAGTGGCACCTACAACTACTTTCAACAGAGGCTGCCTGTTCTTGATATTCACCTCGTTGCGAGCCGCCCTGCCCAAGTACACGACCTGCCTGGCCAGATCCATCTGTCTTTCCAGATCGACATCGCGCGCCCATTCGTCTGCTTTAGGATAGTCCTGCATGTGTACGCTTCCTGAGCCAGGTTCTAGATTGGTGAATATTTCCTCCGCCAAGAAAGGCGTGAACGGCGCAATCAGCTTGGCGATGGTTGTCAGAGTCTCGTGGAGCGTGAGATATGCGGCTTGCTTGTCGATGGTCATCTCGCTTGCCCAATATCGACGACGACATCTGCGCACATACCAATTGGATAGATCGTCCACGAACTGCTCGATTCGCCTCGCGGCCGCTGTGATGTCATAGCAGTCCATCGCCTCTGTAACTTCGCCCACAAGCCCGGATAGCTTCGACAGGAGCCACCTATCTATCACAGAGCGATCCTCGGGGGCAACATGGTATTGGCTAGGATCAAATTCATCGATGTTCGCGTATAGCACGTAGAACGCGTATACGTTCCATAGCGTCCCCATGAATTTGCGTTTGGCCTCGATAACTCCATCCTCGTAGAATCTCGTCGGGTTCCATGGCGCGTTCACTGTGTACAGATACCACCTTACGGCATCTGCTCCATGATCATCAAAGAGCTTCCATACATCCACCACATTGCCTTTGCTTTTGCTCATCTTGAGCCCTGCCTCATCCAGAACAAGCCCGAGCACGACGCAGTTCTCGAAGGGAGGCCTGTCAAACAGGAGCGTGGAGATGGACAAGAGCGTGTAGAACCATCCGCGGGTCTGGTCCACCGCTTCGGTTATGAAATCCGCCGGAAAGGCTGCAGAGAAAGCTTGAGCATTTTCAAACGGGTAGTGCCATTGCGCAAACGGCATAGAGCCAGAATCAAACCAACAGTCCATTACCTCAGGCACACGTTTGGAATCTCCTCCACACTCGGGGCATGCCAAAACTGCCTGGTCGATGTACGGTCTGTGCAGCTCTAAACGGTCGGGCAACGATTTCGCCATGCTCTTCAGCTCTTCAACACTGCCAACGACGTGTTCATGGCCACACTCCTCACATACCCAGATCGGCAACGGCGTTCCCCAATAGCGCTCACGGCTGACCGCCCAATCAATGGCGTTTTCAAGGAAGTTGCCGAATCTGCCATCCCGTATATACTCGGGATACCAACTGATCTTGGCGTTATTAGCCAATAGCTGCTCGCGCAGGTCAGACATGCGTATAAACCAAGAGCCCCGCGCGTAATAGAGCAGCGGCGTATCACATCGCCAGCAATAGGGGTAGCTATGTGTGTAGTCCATCTCTTCAAACAAAAGGCCGCGCGCCTTAAGATCTTGCACAATCAGAGGATCCGCATCTTTTACGAACATCCCGCTCCAATCACGAGCCCTGTCATCAAATCTGCCTTGGGAATCCACTAGCTGTATTATGGGCAAGCCATTGTTCTGTGCAACGCGCATGTCGTCTTCGCCGAACGCAGGTGCTATGTGGACAATTCCCGTGCCCTCTGAAAGAGTGACGAAATCGCCCTCTACAACCATGTAGGCAGGCGCTTCAGGATTCTCATACGTATAAAGAGGCACGTATTCCATGCCCATAAGCTCGGACCCCTTGACCACCCGCACGATTCTGTAATCGCCTTTGACCCTCGACTCGACCAAATCCTTTGCGAGTATGAGCGTTTCCCCATCCCTCTCGACATAGGCATAATCATAGTCAGCCGACACAGCCAATGCCACGTTAGACGGCAAAGTCCACGGCGTAGTCGTCCATGCCAGAAGCGATACATTCTCCTCGCCTTTGACCTTGAACCTCACGAAAATGGATGTCTCTTCAACCTCTTTGTATCCTTGCGCCACTTCATGGCTGGATAGCGCAGTGCCGCATCGGGGACAATAGGGGACCACCTTGTATCCGTGGTACATGAGGCCCTTGTCCCAGATAGTCTTCACAGCCCACCAGACAGATTCGATGTACTGATCATGGAAAGTCACATAAGGGTCGTCCATGTCTATCCAAAAGCCTAGCCTTTCAGTCATGCGACGCCATTCACTTTCGTATTTGAAGACCGACTCTTTGCACCGCTGGACGAACTCCTCTACCCCATACTCCTCAATCTGGGGCTTGCCACTTATGCCTAATTCCTTCTCGACTTCGAGCTCAACAGGCAAACCATGAGTATCCCAGCCTGCCTTGCGTGGCACGTAGAAGCCTTTCATGGTTTTGTAGCGAAGTACGACATCTTTCATGGCGCGCGTAAGAACATGTCCTGGATGGGGCAGACCATTTGCTGTTGGGGGCCCCTCGTAGAAGACGAACCGAGGGCCTTTTTCCCTCCGGTCGACGCTCTTCTCGAATATCTTTTCTTCCCGCCAAACCTCCAGTATCTCTTCTTCCATTCGAGGGAAGTCCATAGCCGAATCGACTTTCTTGAACATTCGCAGACATAACCTCCTTGTCTTCTGTGTCACGGACATGTAGCAGCCCAAAACAGAAAAGATAAAGCCCCCCGTCCAAGGGACGAGGGGTTAACTCGCGGTACCACCCTAAATTAGCCGACACATGGCCTGGTTTCACCAGGCGGCAACGGAACTGTCGCAGAAATATCGGCCCTCTCGTTAGCCCCGATAACGCAGGGATGCGGCACAGCTTACTCGTTCCCTTTCAGCCTGCAACTCGGGGGCGATTTTCCCGACCCGACCAGCATGGAGATCCCACCATCCTCCACTCTCTTTGGCCGTCCCGATCGATACTCTTCCCCGTCATCGTATTTCGCCTATTCAACTAGGATCAATCTACCACACAGCTGCATACAGCGTCAACTCATGGCCGATTCTTGACGGGAAAACAGGGTTGCCCCGTCTGCGACCCTCCCTGTCTCCTCAAACCTTCCATGGTCACCCTTGGCTCCGGTTCCCATTGCCCCTTCCGCCATTCTCTGGACGCAAGACGCCTTTTTGCATCAGGATAACCACAACCACTATTGTAATTATCATCTTGGGCAAATAGTAAGTAGCATTGTATGTCAACGAATAGAGCCAAGCAGGCGTTCCTGCTGGCGCATACTGTCCAAAAAAGATGTGCCCGGAGAGGACATGGCACATCAACCCGACCAGCGTTCCTCCTATAGCCCCAGTCAAATTTCGCCACCAGCCACGCCCGAACGAAAACCAAGGAGCAAGGCCAAGAGCGGTCGAAGCCAGAATATAGTCAAGAATAGCCTGCATGGGATGGACGATCTCAGATGTAGCTGTCACAAGGTCAAGCACGCCTGCTATTAGGCCCGAGAGCAAGCCTGGATAGACTCCCCTCGAAAAAGCCATGTAGAGTATGGGGACCATTTCCAGGGAGATAGACCCCCCCTGGGGCATCTTGAACAGCCTTATCATCCCCAAAACCCACGAAAGCGCGGCAGCCATGCCTACCTCCGTCAGGACTATTGTAGGAGTAGGCTTGCGTGAACGAGTTGTTGACATAACACTGATCCTCCTTGTGCGCCGCGCCGCGGGGCACTAAACAGAAAAACCGCGGTCACCATAAATGATCCGCAGTCACATAGAGACTTAACCGCTTCCCTACGCTGGCATTACCCAGGGCGGGAGAGAATTCCCCCGCTCGATCAGGTTCCAGGGTATCGGGGGTGCGTCACAAAACAAGGCAAGACTTCGTCTACCATCAATGCAAGCCTGAGCTCGTGCAACACACCATCCCGCTCTCAGCCTGTTGGCTCCCCTAGCGGATCGGCACAGTATTAAGTTTGAACATAGCCATATATCTTATTCATTTGACGCGCGAACGCGAAATCCTCCTGTGCCCTTCAAATGCTGAAAGCCACGTGCAAGCTATCGCCGTCATGCCCAACTAGAATCTCTCGTATCAGGTGTTCAGGAATTACCGTTCCCACTGCCTTCCTAGCTCTTCGGATCACTTCGCTCTCCGACATCGTTCCAATCTCATCAGCATCGCCCTCGTCCATCACCAAAGTGGCCACGAGTACACCCTTGATATTAGTGACCTCCATACAGATTGCCTCCTCCCATGTCGAAGTTGTGATTCGACGCATAGAGGAGCCATCCTGCGGCTCACGGTCAGCGATCTTCCGATAAAAGGCCGACATAACCAGCGAATATCAGATCATGATATCGAAGAGCCGCAAGATACTGATGACAAAACTAGGATCATTTCAGTTCCCTCGAAAGATCACGGCAAAACAACGATCGTCCGTACCCCGCTTGGGGCCATTTTGCGAATATCGAGTGGGGTGGCGCCAGGTAGAGGCATCCCTCTCACATAACCGTACGCACGGACCTCTGCTTCTCACTTACATGGCTGCAGTTTTTCCAGAGCCTTGCGAGGCGTTTCCAGCTCAAAGCCGATCTACCCCGCGTTGGTCTTCGTCCCTTCGCAACTGCATCGGCTTTTGACTCATGCAGCCAGGCTGCTGCCATCTCAGTTTTGTTCTACAGACTTCCGTCCTTGCGTCCCCGGTCAAGTTTGTCTGCCTCAACACGAATCCGTCCTTCCTAACTTACCCGGCCCTCGGGCCTTCCCGTATCGCGCAAGGTTGCCTACTTTAAAGGCCAACTTCGGTTCGCAATCGCTACGCTCCGTGTTCACCCTTGTAACTTCCTTCAGACCCCACCACTTTAGGCAGCGCCCTTGTCTATGGATTGTCTTCCCGCTAAAAAGGACCTTTCGGGCTCAATAGATATGCCGGGCGAACACAAAAACGGGATCGCAACTCGGGCGATCCCGCATTACCCTAATGCACAGCCTCTTCTCCTATTGTCCCAACTGTTTGGCCAAGAATCCAGCCGCTGTTTCAGCGAGTTTCAATTCGAGCTCGCCCATGGACTTGCCCTCTTGAGACAACATGATCACAGCTCCGGCGATGTCACCTTCCACAATTATGGGAGCAATTACCTGGCTAGACAACTCCAAGTCTTCGATTGGCGGATTCTCGTTGGCAGTGTTGGAAAGGAATGGCTTCCTGTTGCGCATGACTTCCTCTACGTGCTCAGTAATCCGACGTTCATAGAAACTCTTCTTTGAGGCTCCTGCTACCGCAACAACCTCATCTTGATCTGCGATGAGCACTATGTGCCTCGTTGCTTCGTACAGTGAATCCGCGTATTCTTGGGCAAACTCTCCAAGGTCCGCAATGGGGGAATATTTCTTAAGGATCACCGATCCCTCGCGATCGGTGAATATCTCAAGCGGATCTCCCTCGCGTATTCGAAGGGTCCTACGGATCTCTTTGGGAACGACTACTCTGCCAAGGTCATCGATTCTTCTTACTATCCCTGTCGCCTTCACGCACATCCCTCCCTTGTTATTATTTTACCTTGGCCCAACTCCTCTTATGCTCTATAACCAATTCCGCTTTCGGTCAAATCTGGGTGTGTTCGTGAAGACTCGAGCAGCATTATCAGGAAAGACAGGCGAAAAGCAAAAAGGAGGCTCACGACGATCTGCTCTCCGGCTGCTGCATCCCGATTTGCGACTACCCAACACCTTTCGGCACTGAGCAGCCGGTTCACGGAATGCAACAACCTTTGATCGACCAACGTCCGAACTTGGGCATCATGCTGCAGTCTCTCGACTGCAACACCACACTTTCGCTCGTACGCTGATCTTCGCTCGACCGCTGCAGATAGGTTTCCCTACAACGACGATCTCATCAACCGCCGCCATAAGTTGGCCAACCTGCAACGATCTTAGCGCCGGCCAGTTGCAGTCCTGCTTAAAGCCGCAACTGACCTTTGCTCGACGCACAATGGACCCGACACCTTGCGATATGATCAGATCCATTGTGGGTCTTCGCTCGACCGCCGTAAACCTCGTTAGATATCATGGCCGATTACCGTGGTTATATGCATCAGTTTCATAACATATTACGACGTGACTCGGAATCTTTTCCTTGTGGTCCATAAGATTCCCTAGCGTTACAGCTCATCCGGAGGTAACGTAGGACCGGCAATACACCCATGGATTGAACCATGCCATCGCCTGAACCTCGCATCCCGGCCTATGCTCACCATTTGCCCGTAAAAGCCTGTAGCCGCCCCCTCGAGCGGCCACAGGACAGAAACAAAGGCTAGCTCCACTTGCCCTTGGCTATATGAGCCCGGATCTCAGCTTTAGCCGACTGTCCGATTATCCACGCCTCTTCTCGTGCACGCTTGAATACAGCAACACAGCCTGGATCAAGATCATCATCTATTCCGGCTTCAGCTATCTCCTCAACCTGTTCCATGAGTGCGATCAGCCTGCAATGAAGATCATTGGTATAACGGGACCTTCTGATCAGTTCCGTCTCCTTATCATCTACTTCGGAGAATCTCTCTGCAGGAGCACCACACTTAGGGCACTTTTCGGGAGGCGTACTGCCATCATGGATATAGCCGCACACTCCGCATCTCCATAGCTTCATGCATAAGCCCTCCTCGCCTCACATGTCGCTTCTTGCTCGAGGACAGTAACATCAATAGTTCGCCGCAAACAACTCGAAATATGCCTGAGGATGAGCGCACGCAGGGCAAGCCTTTGGCGCTTCTGGACCTTCATGAACGTAACCGCAGTTCCGGCACTTCCACTTCACGGGCTGGCCCTTGCTGAACACTGTGCCATTCTCTACGTTGGCGAGCAGGGCTTTAAACCTCTTCTCGTGCTCTTCCTCCACCTCTCCAATCTCTCGGAAGGTGTCGGCAATTCTGTCAAATCCCTCTTCGCGGGCTACTCGCTCAAACTCCGGATACATGCTTGTCCACTCATAGTTTTCGCCATCCGCAGCATGCTGCAGATTCTGGGCAGTATCACCAACAAGTCCAACATAATCGATGAGCCTCTTGGCATGAGCCCTCTCATTCTCCGCGGTCTCCTCGAAGATTCCCCCGATCTGCTCGTAGCCTTCCTTCTTCGCTACTTTCGCAAAATAAGTATACTTGTTGCGCGCCTGCGACTCTCCGGCAAACGCAGCCATAATGTTGTCGTACGTCTTGGTACCCTCCAACTTATTAGCCAAGATCATCATCCTCCCATATCTGATGCTAGCAGACCAACAACCGCCGTACTAACTGAAACGCCTGGTGCACCTCTCAAACTCCAACGCTTGCCAGTTTTGCCTTTTACTCTTCTTCAAACAGCTCCTTGCCAACACCGCAATCAGGGCACACCCAATCATCGGGCAAGTCTTCAAAGGCCGTGCCTCTGGCTACACCGTTATCCGGGTCTCCGGCAGCAGGGTCATACACATAGCCACAGACAGTGCACACCCATTTCTTCATATCCCTGTCCCCCTTCCCATGTCCTACATTAACGCAGTCTAGCTCTACGGGCTCACATTATTCGTATACCATCATGGGGTATGTTGTCAATAGTCGTTCCTTCCAGGAACCCGACGCTCTGCCTGACACGTGAGGGATCTTCCGCCGAACAGGCATCCACGGTCTTTCGTTTTGGGCTAGGGTATCCGAAGAGCAAGCGCTCGCTCTATGATTAAGACATTCTGCAAGCTTTCCTGATCCAATCGCATACAGAAAGGTGAGCCACGTGGCTGGGGATAGTTGATTTCTTAAATGAACGCCGGAAGGCGCGTGTCGTTTAGCCGTATTGTGGCCCGTTCAACCAATACATTTTGGCATCGCGGGCATCGATCCTGATAGCACCTGATCCAGCCCATTCTTGAGAAATGGCGATGCCCGGCATAAGCCGGGCATCACATGAAACAAGTAGCCCTATAAGCCGAGTTCTGTCATGAGTGATCATCTATCTAGGACCCATGTTGCCATGGGCCTCAAGCGACCTAACCCGAGGGAAGAGCGGGCAACTCTATTCCCCTCCTATTTGGTCTTGCTCCGAGTGGGGTTTACCTAGCCGCCCGGTCACCCGGACGCTGGTGCGCTCTTACCGCACCGTTTCACCCTTACCTTGCTCCGAACAACTGTCGATAGCAGGGCGGTCTGATTTCTGTGGCACTTTCCTTGAAGTCACCTTCACTGGGCGTTACCCAGCACTCTGCCCTATGGAGCTCGGACTTTCCTCAGGCGGCCAAAAGGCCACCCGCGACCACTCAGGCTACTTGCGCTCTCAACATCATGATGCTAACACTACATCCGTTTCTCGTCAACTTCGAACTGCTCCGAGCAGATCCTTGTATGTGTCAGGATCCATGCCTACTTCGCTTCTCTTGGCGCAGACGTCGGTGCCACAACTCCTCGCGCACTCTATGCAACGCTTGGTGTCTGGGAGAGCTTCCAGTCTTTCATTGGGTATTACCTTCCCGCAAATCTCACATCTCCGTTTCACAACACGGCTCGCCTCCAATGCAGAATCTGGAGAATTGGCACCCTCTTAATTATATTTCTACACTCCAAGCAAAGTTCCTTTTATCGATCACATGTAACTTGCTGTATATACACGAATAGGCAGACAAACTGTCCGCCTAGCACTGCATCTGTAATAATTTGGTGGGCCCACCAGGATTCGAACCTGGGACCAATCGGTTATGAGCCGACCGCTCTACCGCTGAGCTATGGGCCCAATGGCTCCCCGAGCAGGATTCGAACCTGCGACCCACCGGTTAACAGCCGGTTGCTCTACCGCTGAGCTATCGGGGAACTAACTTGCAAAAAGTATTATACCGTACGCACATTCGAGGGTCAACACCACATAAGGCAGCATTTGCATTGCAGTCATCTTCTCATCAACGATTTCCGGCATCCTAACCGCCATTTCATCTATGAGGGTATACGCCTACTTTATCTCGCTCCTCGATGCCCTCGTAATCCGAGAGGCTACAGGCAACTCGTAAACGGCATCCGCGACGAAATGCAGTTTATACCCAAACCAACTCATGATCCTGTCCCTACGCTGCCATCTTTGCTCATATGTCTTCACTCCGAAATCCGCGTCGATATTCCCGCGGCCATCATAGCTATCGAAACTCCCATCAACCTTTTATTGATGCCTCATCAGTTTGCACAAGAATCTGGTGCATGCCGATGGCAAATGAACAAGGCCGGCCCAGTTTCGGGGCTATGTGTTCCGCCACTGTCATTGACATCTTGTCCGAAAAGAAAAGGCGGCTTCGGCCCCATGCACCACCAGCATGGTCAACACAGCCGCCAAAATTCGATCTCCATTCCTCGTCTGGCCAACAAGCCAAGCGCCAATGCCTAAAGTGATGGCATGCCCCGCGATCAGCTTACCCCTTCAACATGCCAGACCCAACGGAACTAATACATCCGTACATCTCCACCTAAGGTGAAATATGCACAAACTTATTCTAGGAAATCCTTGAGCTTCTTACTTCGGCTCGGATGTCGCAGTTTGCGCAGGGCCTTGGCTTCTATCTGGCGTATGCGCTCCCTGGTCACTCCGAACTCCTGTCCAACCTCTTCAAGCGTCCGAGCCCGACCGTCGTCAATTCCAAATCTCAGTCTCAGAACCTTCTCCTCACGCGGCGCCAGAGTGTAAAGCACCTCTTCCAGTTGTTCTTTCATGAGAAGGAACGAAGCAGCATCGGGCGGAGCTATGGCATCCTCGTCTTCGATAAAGTCACCAAGATGCGAATCCTCTTCTTCTCCGATGGGGGTTTCCAGGGAAACAGGCTCCTGCGCTACCTTCATGATCTCCCTTACCCGCTCCACGGGGTAATCCATGACCTCGGCAATCTCCTCCGGCGTAGGCTCCCGGCCTAGCTCCTGCAAAAGTTGCCTTTGGACACGCACAAGCTTGTTTATGGTCTCCACCATGTGAACAGGAATGCGTATAGTCCTTGCCTGATCAGCAATGGCCCTGGTAATGGCCTGCCTTATCCACCAAGTGGCGTAGGTGCTGAACTTGTAACCCTTTCGATAATCGAACTTCTCCACCGCTTTCAAGAGGCCCAGATTGCCCTCTTGTATCAGGTCGAGAAAGAGCATGCCACGACCGACATACCGTTTAGCTATGCTCACAACCAACCTCAGATTTGCCTCAGCCAACTCGCGTTTTGCCTCTTCGTCGCCTTGCTCTATCCTCTTCGCCAACTCTACTTCCTCTTCGGCAGTGAGCAAGGGAACTCTCCCGATTTCCTTCAGATACATACGTACCGGATCGTCCAGGGCAATCCCCTCGGGAACAGACACGTCTATTTCGGTTTCCTCTTCCTCATCAGCTGAATCGTCTTCAGAATCAACAACTACGTCGTCATCGGCCTCGCTACTGTCGTTGCCCACCACGATGTCTACCCCGAACTCCCCTAGCACCTCGTACATCTCCTCGATCTGATCCGGGGTGAGGTCTACATCTTGCAACGCATCCACTATCTCACGTTCAGTGAGAAAGCCTCGCTTCTTGCCTTTAGCGACGAGGTTCTTCAATTCGGGCGCGTTGAATTCCTTTGTCATCTTTTCCTCACCTTCCGAATCGCCTTGCGCAAAGCCGACCTGCTTGCCAACAACCATAGCAACTAATAAAGAGGGACATCGCGTCCAAGCAAGTAACGCAACTTCTTCTGCTCTGCCTGGAGCTCATATACGCGCTCATAGTCCCCTGCAACGTCGGCTTCCTTGATCTCGTCGTCAATTTCATTAAGCCGGTGCCTTGTTGAAAACTGCTGCCATGCTGTGAGCGCGTTTTCTAGAGCATCAGGTTCTGATTCCCATGGTTTCGCGCCAAACAGCACAGATGAGGCATAATCCTTCAATTCAGCATCCACACAATCCACCAGCTCGGCCGGGGTCACAGCCCCATTCTCGCCCACATCACATAGCAGGCGAAACAATCTTTGATGTGCTGGCATCTTAAAACCGTCTGGTCCTATTGTTTCCATAATACGCGTCCGGTTCTGAAGAGACTCTGTCGCCAAACGAACTAATGCCCTTTCGACTTCAAGATACGCTTTGCTGCCCCAGATCGGGTCATCAAGGCCATGATTCCATGCTGACGGCTTGGGCCTCGACCCGGAACGCAAATTCCCTCCAGGGCCTGCCCGGCTCGTTCCACGCATGGCTGCCATTCGCGCCTTTCGAACATCCAGAGCCAGAGCACCTGGATCCACGTTAAACCTTTCTGAAAGCTCTCTTGTGTATTCGGCCCGCTCGACTTCGCTGTCAACTCCTGATAAAACATCCACTACCTTCTCAAGCCCATGCAGGCGACTTTCGAGGTCAGACCAATCGACTGCATCCAGCAAACTGTCAAGTTGATACCTTATGAACGGAACGGCCTCATCCACAGACCTTTGAAAGGCTTCGCCTCCGAATTCCTTTATAAAGCTATCAGGATCATGCCCCTGGGGTAACACAGCTACCCGCACATCAAGCCCCACAGCGGACGTGGTACTAACGCCTCGGGCCGTCGCGTCTGACCCTGCCGCATCAGCATCGTAACAGAGAACTACATGGTCCGCGTATCTCAACACAATCCTGGCCTGTTCAGTAGTGAGAGCTGTCCCAAGGGTGGCCACCACATTGGTTTGGCCTGCCTGATGTGCAGAGAGCACATCCATGTATCCTTCCACCAGAACGGCTTTCCCGCTTCTTCTCATTGAATCAGACGCCAGATCGATCCCATACAGGTTCGATCTCTTGCTGAAGACCGCCGATTCAGGGCTGTTCAGGTATTTCGGTGTCGAATCATCCAGGGCTCGACCGCCAAATCCCACAACCCGACCATACACATTAACGATGGGAAACACCAAACGGTTCCTGAATCTGTCATAATACCTGTTTCCGCCCGAAGCACGAAGGGCCAATCCTGCCTCACATACTTCCGTCGGTCCGATTCCCTTCTTGGCAAGCATCGTAAGAAGCGAATCCCACGAGGCCGGCGCGTAGCCTAGTTTGAATTTTTCCTGAGTATCGGCTTCTATTCGCCGTTGCTTCAGATAATCCCTTGCACATTCAGCAGACGGCGAATGAACTAGCGTCTGCCTATAGTATGCCAAGGCAAGAGCATTTACTCTGTATATCGACTCTCTTCGCTCCCGCGCTGCACGCTCCTGCGGGGACTCGACGCTTGTTGATACATCTATTCCGGCACGCAGGCCGAGGCGGCGAACTGCCTCCGGGAACGTAAGCCCTTCCATTTTCATTATGAAAGTGAAGACGTTCCCTCCCACATGACACCCGAAGCAGTAGAAGAGCTGACGATCGGGCGACACGGAAAACGATGGCGTCCGCTCAGAGTGGAACGGGCAAAGACCAATAAACCTGTTCCCCACCTTCTTGAGCTGCACGTAATCTGACACAACTGATACAATGTCATTTGCCTCTCTTACCTTGTCGACCAAGTCATTACTGAACTTTGAACTCAAACCAACCAGCCCCTGCCGGGGTACTTTTCGCCGGCGATAGATATTCTCCTGCCAGATGCCTGTTTAGTGGCGTCAAACAAAACCCCGCTTCCGAATCTGCTCCTGGCGGAAGCGAGGGCATCCGAACCCAGTGACCACAAGACCACTTGCACATCCGTAATTCTACCTATGATCAGATTTCCCTTCCTATGATCTTCAATCTTTCCCCATGGCGGGTAGACGATCTACGCCGAGTATAATGTCTCCTAATGCACCCAGCTTATGTAGGACGATCATTCGACTGTCTCAATAGACCCCCCACGCAGCAGGAACAAATCTCTCTGTCCATTGCTTCATTGCATATCTATCTGTCATGCCTGCGATGTAATCTACGGCGATCCTGACCACATCCTCACCCTGCAATGATTCCCCGGACTCCTCTATCAGTTCATCTACATTGTCAAGATAATAGCAATAAAGCTGGATTAGGAGCCTTTTCGCCTTATCCGCCTCGATCTTGGCAACCGATCCGATGTATACCCTCTCAAACATGAAATTCCGCAATGCGGCCATGCCCTGAGCAACTTCAGGGCTCATCACAATCTTGCCTCTATTCGTGCTCTCGTCAATGACGTCCTTTACGAGCGTGTCAAGGCGCTCAGATCTCGTGCGTCCCAGGATCCGCTGCGCCTCCTCTGGAATCATGCCTTCGTTGATGATTCCAGCGCGCATAGCATCATCCACATCGTGGTTAACATACGCGATCTTGTCGGCGCACTTTACGACCTGTCCCTCAAGTGTAGCAGCCTCTTCCGGCCAATCCGCCGAGTGGCAAAGTATCCCGTTGCGGACCTCCCATGTTAGGTTAAGCCCTCGCCCGGGCTTGCCTTCCCTTCGCTCAACAAACTCTACCACTCTCAAACTTTGCTCGTTGTGGCGAAACCCGCCATCCACAACCTCATTGAGGGCAGCCTCGCCAGAATGTCCGAATGGCGTATGCCCCAAGTCATGCCCAAGAGCTATGGCTTCAGTAAGGTCTTCATTGAGTTGGAGCGCCCGTGCCATGGTCCGAGCAATCTGGGCAACCTCGAGGGTATGAGTTAGCCGTGTTCGATAGTGGTCTCCTTCAGGAGAGAGAAAAACCTGTGTCTTGTGTTTCAGCCTCCGAAAAGCCTTGCAATGTATGATCCTGTCCCTGTCTCGCTGGTAGCAGGTGCGAAATTCATCCGGCTCCTCTTCGCGATCACGCCCGCGAGTATTGCGCGAGAATGCGGCATGCGGTGAAAGCCTCTCCAGTTCCTCTTCTTCCAGACGCTCTCTGACCGTCATGGCACACTCCTCCTCCCTATGATTATTGCCGTAAGTGGCCCACGCGGCATCTCCGCCACGTGGGCCACAGACTACTCTCAGATAGGGAGCTCCGTCTCGTAAGTTGAAGTCATCCTGTTGGGTTTCGCTCCGCGCTCCCTACTTTCTTGGCTGCTTGATCTCGGCCTGTGCTGCAGCAAGGCGCGCGATCGGCACACGATAAGGAGAACAGCTAACGTAATCAAGCCCGACCTTGTGGAAGAACTCCACGGAATCAGGGTCTCCACCGTGCTCACCACATACGCCTATTTTCAGATCAGGCCTGGTAGACCGTCCGCGCTCAACACCCATGGTTACCATCTGGCCCACGCCTTCCTGGTCCAGCGACTGGAACGGGTCATGTTTCAAAACGTTGCGGTCCATGTATTCGCCGAGGAACTTCCCTGCGTCGTCCCGGCTGTATCCGAAGACCATCTGCGTCATGTCATTGGTACCGAAGGAGAAGAACTCAGCAGACTTCGCTATCTCGTCAGCGATCAACGCAGCCCGCGGAACCTCGATCATCGTTCCGACCATGTAGTCAAGGTCGACTCCATATTCCTTGATCGTCTTGTCCGCTATGCCGACAACATATTCGCGTATCATCTCCATCTCGCCTGTGGTCCCAACGAGAGGCACCATTACCTCGGGCATTACATTTACCCCTTCGCGAACTAGCTCGCACGCAGCCTCGAATATGGCCCTTGTCTGCATTTCATAGATCTCGGAGAACACAACACCAAGTCGGCAGCCTCTGAACCCCAACATCGGATTGAGCTCGTGCAGAGCGCCGATCCTGTCTCGCACTTTCTGCTCGGCGATCCCCATCTCAGACGCCAATTCCTCGATCTGCTTGCTCTGCTCGAGGCTTGGCAGGAACTCGTGAAGGGGTGGATCGAGCAACCTGATGGTTACGGGTAGACCATCCATTTCCCGGAAAATCCCCATGAAGTCGCCTTTTTGGTACGGGAGCAGCTTGGCAAGAGCTGTGCGCCTCTGCTCTTCAGTGTCAGCAAGGATCATCTCGCGCATGGCGCGTATCCTATCCTCGGCGAAGAACATGTGCTCAGTTCGGCACAGTCCGATTCCCTCAGCCCCAAAATACCGAGCCTGCTTGGCATCTTCCGGCGTATCCGCATTCGTTCGGACCTTCAAAGCGCGGAATTCATCGGCCCACTCCATGAGCTTCCCGAAGTTTCCTGTAAGCTCGGGCTCCACCAACGGAACCTGTCCCAATATGACTTCACCTGTGGATCCGTTCAGAGTGATCCAATCGCCTTCTGAAATAGTAAGATTGCCACAGGTTATTTTCTTCTCCTTCTCATTGATGATGAGAGCACCGCAACCTGCCACACAACACGTTCCCATGCCTCTGGCAACAACGGCTGCATGGCTCGTCATTCCGCCTCGACTGGTAAGTATGCCAACGGCAACATGCATGCCGCCGATATCTTCAGGCGATGTCTCGGTCCTAGCAAGGACTACCTTCTCCCCACGAGCCGCCCATTCCTCCGCAGCCTTAGCGGTGAAGACAACTCTTCCGACTGCAGCGCCTGGCGATGCTGGCAAGCCCTTGGCTATCACATCGACCTTGGCCTTAGCGTCGATCATCGGGTGCAGCAGTTGATCGAGCTGGGCTGGCGGAACTCGGAGAACCGCTGTCTTCTTGTCTATCAAGCCTTCCTCGACCATTTCTACTGCAATGCGGACTGCAGCTGTTCCGGTTCTCTTGCCGTTTCTCGTCTGGAGCATGAAGAGACGACCATCCTGAATCGTGAACTCTATATCCTGCATATCTTTGTAGTGTTTTTCAAGGGTATGATATATCTGCTCCAACTGGGCATATATCTCCGGCATGGACTTTTTCAACTCGCTGATGGGTTTGGGAGTCCTTATACCTGCAACAACATCCTCGCCCTGAGCATTCATGAGGTACTCGCCATAGAAGACATTTTCGCCTGTTGCAGGGTCACGCGTAAAGGCGACTCCCGTACCTGAAGTTTCTCCCATGTTTCCAAAGACCATGGTTTGGACGTTTACCGCAGTTCCCCAATCCCCAGGGATTCCGTTTATCTTGCGATAAGTTATTGCACGCTGGTTATTCCACGAATCGAAGACTGCGTTGATCGATCCTCGCAGCTGTTCCCAAGGATCTTCAGGGAAATCCTTGCCTGTGTGTTTGCGCGCTATTTCCTTGTACTCTTCCACCAGTTCCTTCAGGTCGTCCGCAGTGAGATCCATGTCGAGCTTGACTCCGCGAGCCTTTTTCTTAGCAGCTATTGCCTCCTCAAAGGCTTCGTGGGGAACCTCCAAGACGACATCGGAATACATGTGCACAAACCGTCGATAGCTGTCGTAGACGAACCGAGGATTTCCTGTTTTCTTGATGAGCCCTTGGGCAGTAGCATCGTTCAAACCGAGATTGAGGACTGTGTCCATCATGCCTGGCATTGAAACACGGGCACCAGACCTTACTGAAAGCAAAAGCGGATTATCCGGATCGGCGAACTTGGCACCCATCTCCTCTTCGAGGCGCTTGAGATTCTCCCGAATCTGTTCCTCTAGCCCTTCGGGCCATTTCCGATCGTTCTCATAAAAAGCAGTGCAGACCTCCGTGGTGATAGTAAAACCGGGCGGGACAGGAATCCCCAAGTTGGTCATTTCAGCAAGACCCGCTCCCTTGCCGCCCAGGAGGTTCTTCATATCGCCTTTACCGTCGGCCTGTTTACCTCCGAAGTAGTAGACATACTTTGGCATGTTATTCTTTCCCATGCTAATCCCCCTATCTAATGCAGCAATCTACGCATCAAATGGCATTGAATTCTACTCAAACTCTCTTTTTCCTTCTTCTGCGCCCGGCTAATTTCCGGGGAAGACTATCTGTGTCGTGTCAATGACCGAAGATACGATATCTAAAACCCATTTGAGCATTGCAAGGCGGTTCTTCCTGACTCGGTCATCATCCGCCATGACCAACACCGCATCGAAATATCGATCGATGTCGTCACAGATATCAGCCGTTCTCTTCATGGCATCTATATACATATCCCTTTCCACCAAACCAGACGCATCTTCCTTCTCCTGCACGCCCAAATCCGCCTCGAGCTTGCAAACAGCGTCATACAGGCCTTGTTCAGCAGGATCATCAAAGAGTTCCGGGTCGCACTTGCCAGGCTCAGAACGCCCAGCTATGTTTTTGACTCGCGTCGCAGCAGTAGCCAAACGCACAAACCAGTCCTGATCGACTACAGACGCCACCGCATACGCCTTCTCACGAACGCAAGCCGGCCGCCCCACACCCGAAGAAATGGCAGCGTCTGCAATGTCATGGCGTATCCCCGATTCCAGTAACGATACCTTGAGCCTCGTGCCTAGGAATTCGAGAACATCCTTTACAAGCTGCTCAGTGGAGCACTGCACAACCCCGGCCTCCTCGTACAGGCTGACCGCAAGCCGCGCAATCTCATCCAGGCCTTTGGAAAACCTCCACTCAGCATGGACCGCGAGCATGCCCGCGGCTTGCCTTCTGAGCGCGTACGGATCTGCCGATCCGGACGGGATGAGCCCGATCGCAAAGTAGCCCGCAACGGTATCCATCTTGTCGGCTATGCTCAGCGCAGCGCCCACACGGGTGCTGGGCAGAATGTCCCCTGCGTATCTCGGCAAGTAGTGCTCGAATATTGCCTGAGCGGTTTTCTCGTCCTCACCTTGCCGTAGAGCGTATTCCCTGCCCATTACGCCTTGAAGCTCCGTAAACTCACGAACCATCGCTGTAACCAGGTCAGCCTTGGCCAAGAACGCCGCCCGCTTGAGAATATCTGCATCACTAGAATCAGATATCAAGCTGCGTCCGAGAACCTCGATGCGTTCCGCCTTATCATACATTGTACCCAGTTTCTCCTGAAAGACCACGTTCTTCAGGTGCGGCACCCTCTCCGCAAGCGGCACCTTCATGTCGTCGTCGTAGAAGAAACGCGCATCTGCCAGCCTCGCAGCGAGCACCCGCTCGTTCCCGGCCGCCACCACGTCAAGACGGTAGTCATCGCCATTACGCACTCCAATAAACACAGGCATCAGATGCCCATCGGCGTCCCGCACCGGGAAATAACGCTGATGTCCCACCATCGGTGTTATAACGCATGGCTCAGGAAGCGCAAGGTAATCGCTGGAGAACCTTCCTGCGAAGGCCGTTGGCCACTCAACTAGAAACGTGACCTCTTCCAGAAGGCCCTCTTCCACGACAGGGGTTCCCCCACATTCCGCCGCCAGCGACTGCGCCTGGCTCATGATTGTTGAAGCCCGCTCCTGGGGATCTAGCATTACTCCGATCTCCCGAAGCCGCGCCGGATACTCCGAGCTCGAAACGATCTCCACAGGGCCTGGCGCCAGCGTCCGGTGTCCCCATGTAACTCGTCCACTGGACATACCGTGATATTCGAAATCCACAACTTCCTTGCCTAACAAAGCCAATATCCATCTGATGGGCCGCGCAAAACACAGTTCCCCCCAACCCCATCTCATCGATTTCGGAAAGCTGATCGAATCGATCATCCTGGGGAACGCTTCACTGAGCACTGTCGCCGCGTCACATCCATCTTCGCGGACTATGGCGTATACATATTCACCTTGCGGAGTCTCTTTCCGCACCAATTCAGCCACAGAGATTCCGGCAGAGCGTGCGAATCCTTCAGCAGCGCGAGTGGGATTCCCGTCTTCATCGTAAGCAATGCGGGTCGCAGGACCGCGAACCTCACGCACGAGGTCGGCCTGGGATGGCGCTACATCGTCAAGGATTATTGCAATCCTACGCGGGGTGGCATAAGTGCGAACCCGACCAACATCAAGACGGGCCTCTTCAAGAACCGAAGCAGCTGTTGTTCTGGCGTCTTCCAGGATTCCTGGCATAAACCTCGCGGGCAGCTCCTCAGTGCCTATCTCGAGAACTGCCCCGACGCGATCACTCTGAACCATTCTCTGCCGCCTCCTCTTCCTCAGACCTTACCCATGCCACTGCAACCTTCCTTGCCAAAGCTCGGACACGTCCCATATACTCCGCGCGTTGGGCAGCCCCAAAAGCGCCCCTCGCATCAAGCACGTTGAAGACATGCGAACATTTCAGCACATAATCATACCCGGGAAGCAACAGGCCCGCCCCGATACATCGTACAGCCTCGCGTTCGTAGTTGTCGAAGGAATCGCTGAGGATTCCGATATCCGCATACTCGAAAGCATACTTGGAAAACTCATATTCAGCTCTATGATACATATCGCCATAAGCAATACCATCAGCCCACATCATATCGTAAACGTTATCCACACCCTGGAGATACATGGAAATCCTTTCGAGGCCGTATGTGAGTTCCACTGAAACAGGCCTCGTATCGATCCCACCTACCTGTTGAAAGTAAGTGAACTGCGTTATCTCCATCCCGTCAAGCCATATCTCCCACCCGGTGCCCCAGGCACCCAAGGTAGGAGCCTCCCAGTTGTCTTCCACCAGTCGAATATCATGTTCTTTGGGATTGATGCCCATCGCCGACAGGCTCCCCAGATACAGATCGACCACATCATCGGGATTCGGCTTCAGGATCACCTGGTATTGATGGTGCTGATAAAGTCTGTTGGGGTTCTCTCCGTACCGGCCATCAGCAGGCCTGCGCGACGGTTGTACATACGCAACCTTCCATGGCTTTGGCCCCAAAACCCTCAGAAAGGTGTGGGGGCTCATAGTGCCTGCGCCCACCTCTATCACGTAAGGTTGTTGAATCGTGGCGCCCTGGCGCGCCCAGTATTGTTCCAAAGCAAATATCAAATCCTGAAAGTTCAAGCGCGGTCCCTCCCCATCTCATCGTCATAGAGGCAGCGTTGGAAGCTCCGGAGCAAACATCCGAACAACTGCCGGCGTAACCTTGAGCTCCACAACAGCAGCTATCGCCAGCAGCGGCACACAAAACAAGCCAAGGATGATCGCTCCCTCAACAGCCGCGCGCCCCAGATCGTTCTTGCTTGCGCGCCCACGCCACACCACCGGAAGAAGAAAGCCCAAACGCAACCCCACAACCTGGCCTGCCAAGAAAGCCGGCAACTCCAGTATTCCATGGGGAAGAAAAGACGCAATCACAACAGATGCCGATAGGGCATTTCTGACAACCATCAGCTTCGTACACGCCCCGATGAGCACTCCGTTAAGGCATACACTTATTACGGGGACGATGCCGAATATCCACCCCAGACCGATGGAGACAAGCGTGGCTTTTAGGTTGTTCCAAAACAGCATTCCAATCTGTTCCCATGTAGAAGCGCCGGCCATGGAATCCCTCAGCCCTATGAGGCTGTTGAATATCCACGGCAGAGAATCGCCTGAAGGGCTGAATCCGGTGTAACCCACAATCATGCAGGTGACAAGGAGCATAGCGGCAAAGAGCAAGTATCGCCGGTAACTGCGAAACGCCCGGGGCAGTGCCCGAGTGTAAAGGCCGGCAAGCATCCTCAAAAAGTCCACCTCCATGAAAAAAAGCCTCCGCCCCCGAAAGCTCGTGGGGGGCACGGGAGGCTATGTTCCCGAAGCGCCGGGCGCGTTCGCTTGCACGCTGTCATTTGCCCTAACTATAGCAAATGGCCCTGCAATATGTCAATTCCCGGCTCTGGTTTTAGCACCTTCCCTCGTACGCCGAAAAAAGCTTGCATCAGATAGTCCTCCCGCTAACGTGGATGTACCCCGAACCCGGAAGGATGATGCTCGATCCGCTCACTCGTTCGGATTCGGCTCTACCCTCATCGTGCATCTGGTCGCCAGGGCCAAGATGGCCCCCACGGCTGCCAGCTCGGGAGCGAAAATAGCCCCTACCAATCCTGCCGACACCGGCATATAAGCTACATTGGCCCCGTCGCGTTCCACCACCAGCCTCATCTCAGAACCACGTCTGAGAACGTCCGCCAGGCGTCCGGTCCATGTCGAACCGTCCGTGGACTCACGTTGGCCACCGTCCAAATCCAGGCTGCCATCCACAGCGCTTCCAATGTCTCTTTCCGCCATTATGAGAGCCTGAACAAGATCGCCTCCTGCTGCTTCCAAATACGCAGCGGCCTCATCATAGCCGAGATCAATCCGCGCGCGGAGCTTGTCAATTTTATCGAGGTCAACCTTCAACTATCCTGTTTGCCCCCTCGCTCCATCGATTTAAGATCAGAGATGAAGTCAAGCGAATGCAGCTTGCGCCCTACCCGCTGATCCACATAGGCCCTGAAGGCATTGTTTAGTTCTTCAAAGCTGCTACGACTCGGCTTGAGCACCGCTATCATGTCGTAATCCCATATCAGAAGGCGCTTGGCCAGTTCCCGCGTTGCAGCGGAAAATCGGACGCTTCCCCAGTCCGAACTGCGGCACCCATCGCACAGCAACCCCCCGGCCTCCGGGCCAAACCATGACGCTTGGTTTTCAGGCTTTCCACAGGAAACACATCTTGCAAGCTCAGGTCGGAAGCCAGAAACAGACATGAACTTTATTTCAAACGCCTTAAGCACCATATCAGGGTCTGCGGGCCCCGCATCGAGCGCTTCGAATGTCGAAATAACCAAGGCGTATAGCATTTCGTTACGCTGCCTTTCGCCTGTCATGAGATCGACCAGTTCAGCAACGTATGAAGCATATGCCATCTTCATTACATCCGATGTGATGCTGGAATAAGAAGACAGCAGCTCCACAGTGCTCAGCGTATCCAAGTTTCTGCCACGGAACAATAGCGCATTCACGCGCGAAAATTGTTGAGTAACCCCAACCAGTCTGCTCCGAGGGCGCCGAGCGCCGCGGGCGACAGCATCAAACTTCCCATCCGTATCAGAAAGGATCGTTAAGATCCGGTCTGCTTCACCGAAATCTTTAACCCGAAGAATAACCCCTTCACATTTTGACAACGCCAATCCGCATCATCCTCAACATGCGGACCACCGGGGCTTTGTAATGTAACGTTCCCATCGGCGCTCCGCGCTATGCAAGGAATACGACTGCTCCCGAAGGTTTACTCCTTATCAGCAGAGCCTTTTTTCGTCCGCTTACGCGACTTGCGGAACTTTGGGGAGTAGCGCTCTTCCTCACTGAATATGCAGCCACAATACGGCTGTCGATAAAGGCCCAATTCTCGCGAGATTTCAACGCTTCGCCTATATCCAGGCCTGAAATCATAATAGATAAAGGGCACTCCGACTTCCCTCGACACGTCCTCACCCACCCGCGCTAAAAGCTCGTGGTTTTGATAGGGGCTGATAGAAAGAGTTGTAGTAAATGCGTCAACACCCTTCTCCAGTGCAAGCTTTGCCGCGGAAAGGAGGCGCATGCGATAGCAGACGGCGCATCTGCCGTCGATATCACTCCCAACCTCCACAATGTACTGCCGAAGGCCATAACTCTCACAAATATCCGCGTCCAGACCAACTGATGCACAGTAATCCCTGTATGTGTCCAGCCTTCGCCGAAACTCGACATACGGATGTATGTTGGGGTTATAGAAATACCCGTATACATCATGCCCATCAGACCTCAGCTTCTCGAGGCAATAGGTAGTGCACGGGGCACAGCAAGAATGGAGCAGCAAATTCACAGCAACCTCGCCTGCCCATCTGCTTCATCTGTTGGAAATTCCCGTCCTATGTGCTGGTATGCCAAGCTTGTAGCCACTCGACCGCGGGGCGTCCTGTCTATGAAACCTAGCTGCATCAAGTACGGCTCATACACATCCTCGATAGTATCTCTCTCCTCATTGATGGCAGCCGCGATAGTGTCCACTCCGACCGGTCCACCCCCGAACTTGTCTATTATAGTTGCTAGAATCTTCCTGTCAAGCCTGTCGAGGCCAAGTTCATCCACATCAAACATGGCCAAGGCATCACAAGCCACATCCTGTGTTATGACGCCGTCTGCGCGCACCTCGGCGTAATCGCGTACCCGCCTCAGCATCCTATTGGCCACCCTAGGGGTTCCCCTGGACCGCCTCGCTATCTCGTAAGCCCCTAAGGCCTCGATCTCAATTCCCAAGATCTCAGCGGATTTTGAGACGATTGTGGCAAGATCGTCTACAGAGTATAGCTCTAGCCTGTGGACTACTCCAAACCTATCGCGAAGGGGCGAGGATATCAGTCCTGTCCTAGTTGTGGCCCCCACCAGAGTAAATCTTGGCAGGTCGATCCGTATCGATCTTGCAGACGGGCCTTTGCCGATGATGATATCGAGCGCATAATCCTCCATGGCCGGGTAGAGTATCTCCTCAACCGGCCTTCCCAGCCTGTGGATCTCATCCACGAACAGCACGTCCCCGGGGGCAAGATTGGTAAGTATGGCAGCCAAGTCCCCCGCGCGTTCTATAGCCGGCCCAGACGTGACCCGAAGCCTTACACCCATCTCCACTGAGATGATGTTGGCCAACGTCGTTTTTCCGAGGCCTGGGGGACCATACAGCAGCACGTGATCGAGAGGCTCGCCCCTACTTCTGGCGGCTTCTATGAAAATCGAGAGGCTCTCCTTTACTCTGTTTTGGCCAATGAACTCAGAGAGCCGCCTTGGACGGAGGCTCAACTCAGACCCGCGATCTTCATCTGTCTTTTCCCCCGTCACTATTCTTTCCTCCATAGAAATGCCCTCCGATCATTCCGCGCGCGACATTCTTGAGAGCGCCGCGCGAATAATGGCAGAAGCATCGTCCGAATAGCCGGCTGCCACGGCTGCAGCCACCGCCCTTTCGGCTTCAACAGGTGAGTAGCCTAGCGATACAAGCGCACTGATCGCATCCTGGGCAGCAGTTGAATCTGCGTTTGCCGATGCGCCTCTCTCTATGAATTCGTCGGAGATGAACTGCCCAACCTTACCTTTCAGTTCAACTGCAAGTCGCTCCGCCGTCCTCTTTCCCACCCCGGGAGCTGTAGCCAACATCGCGATGTCACCCGAAGAGATAGCCATGGAAAGCGTCTCCGGAGAAAGCGAGGATAGGATCGACAGCGCAGTTTTAGGGCCAATCCCCTTGACCTCGCAGAGCATGTGGAAGAATTCTCGCTCCTCCACACTCTCAAAACCATAAAGGTTCACACAGTCATCGCGAATCACCATTGCGGTAAAAAGGCGAACTTCCTCCCCTATTCGCCCCAAAGTAGCTCTCGTTCCCGACGTCACCGAGACAGAGAACCCAATGCCCCCAACATCCAAAACAATGGCGTCCCGCTCGATCGAAGCCACCTTGCCGCGAAGCTGAGATATCATAGACGATCACCATCCCCGGAGATCTTTGCAAGATACGGAGCGGTAGATAGATGGCATATGGCTATCGCCAGCGCATCTGCAACATCATCCGGCTTTGGTTCCGAATCCAACGCCAGCAAAAGCTTGACCATGCTCTGCACCTGCTTCTTGTCTGCCCTGCCATACCCAGCAACTGCCATTTTCACCTGAAGAGGAGTATACTCCGCCACCGGAATGCCCGCTTTCTCACACGCTAAAAGCGCGACGCCTCGCGCGTGTCCTACCGCCAAGGCGCTCTTGGCGTTAGTATTAAAGAAAAGTTGCTCAACCGCAGCGCAATCCGGCTTATCACGCCTGATAATCTCAAAAAGTTCATCATAAATCTGAGAAAGCCTGACAGCAAGAGGGAGGTCTGCCCGAGTAAGCACGCACCCCATATCTTTGCATTCAATTCTGCCATTTGCTTCCTGCACCAGGCCATAGCCTGTAATAGCCGTCCCGGGATCGATGCCAAGCACGAGCACCATCGCCACCTCCCATTCATAGCAACTAATAACCGTGAGCTAAGGCAAGCCCGTCCGCGGCATATTGCAAACATGCACGCCACATAGAAAAGCGGCCACGCCTCGTGCGTGGTCGCCATGGGAAGGAAGAAGCACTTGCTCAAGCTCCTTCCTTCTCTAGCTCCTCAAGCACTTCGTCGGGAATGTCGAAATTCGTGTACACGTGCTGCACATCATCGTGCTCATCGAGGGCGTCAACGAGACGCATTGCCGGGCCAGCCTCTTTGGTTCCAAGAACCATAACATTTTGCGGAACTCGAATTATCCGAGCACCAGAGTATTCGACTCCAGCACTCTCCATGGCCTTCCGCACCGCGTCAAGATCCTCGGGCGAGGTGATGATTTCATAGTAATCGTCGTAAGCCTTGAGATCCTCAGCTCCCGCATCAAGCGCGATCATCATCATCTCGTCTTCGTCACCAGCAAAACTTTCCGTATCCACAGTTATCGAGCCTTTCCTGTCGAACATCCAGTTCACGCATCCTGTTTCCCCAAGATTGCCGCCGTGACGCGAAAAGATGTGACGAACATCGGATGCGGTGCGATTCCTGTTGTCAGTCATAGCCTCTACCACGAGAGCAACTCCACCCGGCCCATATCCTTCATACACGATCTCCTCATAGCTCTCGCCATCTCCATCGCCCGCCGCCCTCTTAATGGCCCGCTGAATTGTATCATTGGGCATGTTAACCGCTCGCGCAGCCTGAATGGCCATCTTGAGCCTGAAGTTTGCCTCTGGATCAGGCCCACCTTGTTTAACGGCGACATGCAGTTCGCGCGATGCCTTAGTGAAAGCAGCACCCCGCTGAGCGTTAGCCTTAGCCTTTTTATGCTTAATGTTAGCCCATTTCGAATGTCCTGACATCATGCGTACCCCCTTCCACAGGAACTCCAATGACTTTGCCGCGTACATTCTAACACAGCCCTAGCTCGTTGGAAAGGATTCGGCATCAGAGCATAGGAAGAAGAGACATGCCGCCCTCATCTACGACTGCTCGAGCTGTCGTCTTCTCCGTTTGCCACTCTTCCATTACCAGACGGCACATCCGGATCACCGGTCCCAGCAGCGTCGCCAATCCGTCCAATCTCCACAGAATCCTCAGATCTTCCATCCTCTTTCCCATACAGTTCTGCGAACCTGAACGGTGAAACGTGGAGAGCTGTCCTTATCTTCCCGGCGAGCCCGACATATAGCAAGACAACCACGAGCAAAGTAAGGTAGAAATTCATCAGCTCGGTCATGAGAAGAAAATCATACAAACCATGAAGCACCGACGCGGTCATCAATCCTCTGGCTACGAGCGGTCCTTCCATGGACTTCGGAGCGAACTTGGCAATACCCATTTGAAAGCCGACGATCCCGGAAAAGGATGCGTGCACCAAGGATGTAAGCGCACCTCTGACTATCCCAACTGGAAGGCCATAGGATGCCGCGTAGAGAACATTCTCAAAGGCGGCAAATCCGAGCCCGGCCGAGACCGCGTAGACTATGCCATCCATTGGTTCGTTGAACTCGGCAAGATCGTACACTGTTCTCCGAACGGCCAAATACTTGAAGAACTCCTCGACCAAGCCTATTCCGAAAACAGACGCGAGCAAAAGAACAGGCAAACTCGGAGGATTGGTAAGCACGCCTCGTAGAGGCGCTTCCACAAGACCTGCCGGGATTATCATTACCGCCCCTGCAAGAAATGCCTTTGCGACCAAACGTGCTGGCTCTTTGTCGTATATGTCTTTCCGATGGAAGTAGATAACCCATAGGATACCGGGAATCAGCGATATCGCAAGAAGCTTTAGAAGTTCAGCCATGGTCCAAATCCCATCCTTCATCGGTTCGGTTAAGTACCAGTATTTCCGGACAAACGGCAGTCGTCGACTGTATATAGACTCCTATCCCGGAAATAATTCTATCATAAGCCTTGACAACACCAAAACGAGGAGTATATCATATCTTTGTTAGCACTCACATCCGTTGAGTGCTAAGAGCAACGCCGTGAAGGAGGTAAACGTCGATGGTAAAACCTTGTGCTGACAGAGTGCTTGTAAAGCCTCATACGGAAGAAGAGAAGACTCCGGGCGGAATTGTTCTTCCGGATACCGCTAAAGAGCGCCCTCAGTGGGGCGAAGTGAAGGCTGTTGGGCCCGGCAGATGGGATGAAGAAGGCAAGCGCCGCATCCCACTGGAGGTAAACGTTGGGGACACGGTCATATTCGCCAAATACGGCGGCACTGAAATCAAGATTGACGGCGAAGAATACTTGATTCTCCGCGAGTCCGATATTCTCGCGGTCAAGTAGAACCTACTGCCCCACGAAGACCAACATGCAAATCATTCATGCGTATGAAGGAGGCAAACGAAAATGGCTGCTAAGCAGTTAGCATATGCAGAAGAAGCGCGTACTAGCCTGAAAAACGGTGTCGACGCAGTTGCATCTGCAGTCAAGGTCACATTGGGTCCTAAAGGACGCAACGTCGTGCTTGAGCGGAAGTATGGATCACCAGTCATCACTAAGGACGGCGTGACGGTGGCCAAAGAAATCGAGCTAGAGGATCCGTATGAAAACATGGGAGCCCAGCTCGTCAAGGAAGTTGCATCGAAAACGAACGACGTCGCAGGCGACGGCACCACAACCGCCACTGTCCTTGCCCAAATAATTGTGAACGAGGGGCTGCGCAACGTAACTGCTGGCGCGAACCCGATGTTCCTGAAGCGCGGTATAGACAAGGCCGTAGAACTCGTCGTAGACGAGCTACATAAACTCGCCATCCCCGTGGACGGCAAGGAAGACATTGCCCACGTAGCCTCGATTTCCGGGAATGACGAGGCCGTCGGCGAATGGATCGCTGAAGCCATGGACAAAGTCGGCAAGGACGGAGTAATCACCGTCGAGGAGTCCAAGGGCATCGAGACCACTGTCGAACAGGTCGAAGGCATGGAATTCGATAAGGGATACATATCCCCCTACTTCGTCACTAGCACGGAGTCGATGGAGGCCATTCTCGAAGATCCATATATTCTGCTTTACGAGAAGAAGATCAGTAATGTTCAAGAGCTCCTCCCATTGCTGGAGAAGATCGCCCGTGCTGGCAGACCGCTTTTGATCGTTGCCGAAGATATAGAAGGCGAAGCCCTTGCAACTCTCGTCGTCAACAAGCTCCGCGGAATCCTAAACGTTGTCGCTGTTAAGGCGCCAGGGTTTGGTGACAGGCGCAACGCAATGATGGAAGACATAGCTGTGCTTACAGGCGGAGAATTCATCTCAGAGGCAACGGGTGCAAAGCTTGAAAACGTCGACCTGAAGCAGCTCGGCCAGGCCAAGACGGTCAAGGTCAACAAGGAAAAGACGACCATCATCGAGGGCCGTGGAGAGAAGGCCAAGATCGAGGCGCGTGTCGACCAGATTCGCCGCGAAATCGACGATTCCGATTCCGACTACGACCGTGAGAAGCTCCAGGAGCGCCTCGCAAAGCTCGCTGGCGGCGTGGCTATTATTAAAGTTGGCGCCTCAACAGAGACCGAGCTTAAGGAGAAGAAGCATAGAATAGAAGATGCTCTTTCGGCAACAAGGGCGGCCGTTGAGGAAGGACTAGTTGCAGGCGGCGGCGCCACCTACATCAACATGATTTCCAAACTCGATCAGATAGAAGCAGAAGGCGATGAGAAGACCGGAGTCAATATCGTCAAGCGCGCTCTCGAGGAACCGTTGCGCACCATCGCCAACAATGCCGGCCTTGAGGGCTCTGTTGTAGTCGAGAGAGTGAAATCAGAGAACAAGCCCGGGTTCGGCTTGAACGCTCTGACTGGGGAATACTGCGATCTAATCAAGGCAGGAATAGTCGACCCCGTGAAGGTCAGCAGGTCAGCCCTGCAGAACGCAGCCTCCATTGCATCGATGATGCTCACCACCGAGGCTGTCATCGCCGAGATTCCCACGGAAGAGCCGCCGATGCCGTATCCTCCGGGAGGAATGGACTACTAGACGTTCGCCAATACTAAAACAAGCGCGGGCATTCCCTGCAATACCGGGATAGCCCGCGTCCTCTTTTCATTCACGCCCTTTTCTTCCTGTGGTATCATATAAGCATTCCATAGGCATGGAACCCAGATTTCTGCCCATCTGCAAGTATATTGCCGATTACATAGAGCATGGCCCCTTTGGCGCCATTCATTTCGCTGAATTGAGCCGCTGGACTTCGCCATGTTCATCTCTTGCGGCCCCAACCTTGCTGGGGTTGAAGCGTAACAGGTGGGCCTCTGTGGAAGGAGAAACTACGGACGGAAATGTACAAAAAAATGGCTCCCCGAGCAGGATTCGAACCTGCGACCCACCGGTTAACAGCCGGTTGCTCTACCGCTGAGCTATCGAGGAACGTTATGAATTTATAATAGCAGCCCAACGAAGTGTAGTCAAGAGGCAAAACTAGTTACGGAGGTACTGCATTGAACAAGTCTCAAGTTTCCATCACAAGATGCAAGGACTATGAGCGAGAGCACGTAAAAGAAGCCCTCAGTGAAGCGCTCTCGCCTCTCGGCGGCATGGGCACGTTTATCGAGCCCGGCAGCAGAGTTTTGATTAAGCCCAACCTTATTGCCGGGACGCCTCCAGAGCGCGGAGCTACTACACACCCAGAGGTTCTCAGGGCGGTAATAGAGGAAGTGAGATCGGTCGGCGGCAAACCAATAGTCGGCGAGAGCCCCGGGTTCGAAAGCTTCCATGTGGCCGCCAGCAAGTCCGGACTCCTAGAAGTGCTTGAAGAGATGGGTGTAGATGCGGCTCCGTTCGAAACGTCAAGGAATGTGCCGCTCAGCCCCGGCCACATAGTAACATCCCTGCCCATAGCCGAGCCGGTAGTTGACGCCGACGCAGTAATCAGTCTTCCAAAGCTGAAATCCCACGGGCTCGTCATGTATACAGGGTGCGTAAAGAACATGTTCGGAGTAATATGCGGATCCCAGAAGGGCAAGTATCATCTGAGGTTTCAAGATCGAGAGCTGTTTTCGACACTTCTCGCCGAAATTTACGCCACAGCCAAACCGACGCTTTCAATACTCGACGGTATAATCGGCATGGACGGGAACGGCCCGCGAAACGGAGACCCATTCGATCTCGGGATTATTATGGCAGGATCGGACGGGGTAGCCATAGACGCTGTTGCGTGCTCAATTGTCGGCATCAACCCCGTCGAATCGCCGCCGCTTCGCATCGCTTCAGAGAAGGGCTACGGAACCATAGATCTGGGCAACATCGATATTTACGGCCCGTCCATTGAAGAACTGCAAGTGCAAGGGTTTCGGGTTCCCAAGGCCGCCCGTCCTTCCATGCGGCAAAGGCTGATGTCGGGCGAGACAGGCCGGGTACTACGGAACTGGTTTACGACTCGGCCCTCAGTAGTTCGCAATTCGTGCCGTGGATGCAGAGTCTGCGCCAGGGCATGCCCAGCTGACGCCATTGAGATACGCGATGGTGTAGCACACATGGATTACGACAAGTGCATCCGGTGTTACTGCTGTCAGGAGCTATGCGAGTATGGAGCCATTACTCTCAAGACCCCTCCCCTCGCCCGCATTTTTCAATAGAAGCAGTTTACATGAAATCCGGTATATGCTAACATGTATTCAGTTCTTAACATAGGCTTTGCGGAGAGGTAACATATACATGTTCAGTAAGCTGGCATTCTAGCTTAAGCGAATACGCTCAATGCACGCAGCGCCATGGGGGCCTGCGGCGTTTGAGCATTTGTGGGAATGCTGGCAACCTCGCAAAAATAGCAGATTGGATGGCTACACCCGAAGGCTTGCAGCATCGGTGTAGCCATTTTGTTTCCGCAAAGCCCTATGCTCGTGAGAGTGCCCAGTCCCACTTGCCATGGAATTCATGGGTTTGGGAGTGGATACTATGGTTGTTTTAAAGGCAACCCGCCTTTCAAAAACCTACGGAATAGAGACAATATTCAAGAACGCCTCGTTTGACATCTCTTTAGGTGAGCGTGTAGCTTTATTCGGCCCAAACGGATCAGGCAAGAGCACGTTGCTTCGCTTGATAACAGGAGATGAGGAGCCCGATGACGGGCAGGTGTGGATCGACCCAAAAATGCGTGTGGGATATGTTCCCCAAAAGCTAGAGTTTCCAGAGTCGGCAACCCCTCTCTTCCTATGCCAAGTGGCGAGTTTGGGGCTACCTGATGTTGGAAATGCCGAAGAGGCTCTGTCACGATTTGGAATTTCAAAGAAGATGCGGATGCGGCGCGTAGGAACCTTGAGCGCAGGAGAACGGACTCGTCTGGGACTAGCTTGCGCTTGGGTAATCCGTCCCGATATCCTGCTACTGGATGAGCCCACTTGTCACCTGGATATCGAAGGGATGGAACTGTTGACCGATCTCTTACTGTCGCACAAGGGCGCTGCTCTGATAGTCTCTCACGACCGCCGTTTCCTAGATGACGTAGCAATGCGCGTCCTGGAGCTAGCGCCAGATGGAATTCGTTCATTCACAGGCAATTACAGTGCATACCGAATGCAAAAAGAAGCTGAGCTTGATGCCCAAATGAAAGCGCACATCCATTACAAGCGTGAAGAACGACGCTTAGAAGCCAGGATATCTCAGCAGATGGAATGGTTCCGATCGGCCCATCGAAGTGCCGGACAGAACGATTTTCTGAGAGCCAAGGCCAAAAAGGGCGCACGGAGGGCAAAAGCGACTGCAAAACGCCTGGAGAGGCTGCGCAAGGAGAAGGTTCCAAAACCTAAGGCATCTGAATCTCCGCTGATGCAGACAACGCCGGCCGACAAGACCGGCGTTCGCATGATACTCATGGAAGGGGCAGCTAGAGCTTTTGGCTCGACTCCGCTCTTCGAAGATCTGGATCTAGCCGTTAGCCGGGGGGATCATCTGGGAATCATCGGACCTAATGGGTGTGGCAAGACAACGCTGCTTCGCACCATGCTCGGATTGGAATCTCTCACTGCAGGCACTGTATGGAGGAGCCCCTCATGCCGTTTTTTCTACATGGATCAACACTACGAGACTCTTGACCCGAACCTTACTGTGCTGGAAGCGATAACGGAGGCACAGTCTCGGGGCAGCGCTCCTGGCAATGACAGAGGAAAGCAGATACAAGCGGCCCGCGATCTATTGGCATCCCTGCTCTTTCGAGGGGCAGACGTTCACAAACGTATATCGGTATTGAGCTGGGGTGAACGCGCTCGTGTATCAATCGCTAGAATGCTTATATCCAATTATGACCTAATCGCCCTCGACGAACCTACCAATAATCTTGACGTGCAATCCCGAGAGGCAATCGAGTCATGCCTGGCAGAGTGGAAAGGAACGCTGGTCGTCGTCTCTCACGACAGGCGCTTTCTTGAACACACATGCAACATGATAGCAGCCTTCAATTCAGGCCAGGTAAGTGTCTTTCCCGGAACATACGGCGAATGGGAGGAACACAGGAAGCTTGAGGCTGCACAAGCCATTGGCCCAGCCCAAAAGCAGGGCCACACCGTGCTTGAGCTCGAGCACAGGCTCGCGCTGCTTTCTGCAAAGCTATCGGAGAAATTCCAGTCAGATGAGGAAAAGGTAGCCATAGAGGAAGAGTTTCTGGCAACAGCCCGAACACTCAATAGGCTGCGACAGAAATAGACTCCTTGCATAGAACAGGAAGACCCGGCCCGCTCATGTGCAACCTTGAAGCTAGGGCCGGGTTCCTATGCTCGGCGTCAGCCGCCTGCCCCTCCCGATCCATCATATGTCCCTTGCTGCGCTGAGACGATGATGTTTCTGACAGAAAGAACATCCTCAATCATCTCGAACGAGGGCGGGTCCACTCGCCTCCAGTTCTGGTAATGGTGGCCGTTCATTGTAGAATCGCCCCAGCCGGGGATGTATGTAGGCCTGCCAAACTGAATGGTTCCGCTTCCGTCAGCTCTTCGAATAGCATTCATTTCTCCAACCCTGTCCAATGGAATAGATACAAACCTGTTGCCGAAGAAACCTGTCAGGATGAGAATCCGCCTATCGGTCACACCGTAGTACGTATTGCGCCTGACCCGGGCATCCACAAAGAAGCGCCCAACGAGGAGATACAGCCCGATGGCGATGAACAACCATCCCACTACCTCGAACACCGTAAGCGGCTGCGCAAACACACGTCGGCCTGAAAGCCCGAATTCATATCTCACCGAGGGGACTCCAAACTTTCTTGCATTTCCCGTGATTTCAGTCGCAATGCACAACCAAACTAGACTGAATGGAATGAGGAACCAATCTGAGGCCCGAAGCGCCAATCCTCTTCTAGGGCGCCCCGCCCACAATATGACCTCGCTTGAAAACAACTGCTCTTCTATGATCTCCCTGACCTCACGCTCCATAATCGTCCCCCCTTCATCACCTTTGAGTATATGAAATATTCCCGGAAGAAGCCAAAAAAGGCCTCGGCATCTAGCCAAGGCTCTTGAAGATAAAAAAGAATCCGGCAGCTACCTACTCTCCCAGGCCGTCTCCAGCCTAGTACCATCGGCGATGGAGGGCTTAACTACTGTGTTCGGAATGGGAACAGGTGTGGCCCCTC